>Ga0209709_10001606_pt1 | contig 20735 bp, 18 predicted proteins | sample ArcticOcean_MG_C_2_FD_187435 | JGI IMG/M metagenome (GOLD analysis project Ga0209709, IMG submission 187435) | Marine microbial communities from western Arctic Ocean - ArcticOcean_MG_CB4_136 (SPAdes) (version 2) | ecosystem: Environmental > Aquatic > Marine > Oceanic | place: Arctic Ocean...
GATGGAAGACGCTGAGCAGAGTGAAATTAAGTCGTAATGACTAATTAACCAAATAGGGTCCTCTAAGCATGAAGCGATACACACTGCTTATTCTAACCGTCTTGATGTTGGCTCCATTGTTGCCTTTGGCGGAACTTTCACCTAATCTCGAAGACGACCTAAACCCTAGTTGGACGAGTGCTGCACCATCGGTCACTCTCACTGAGGAGAGTTTTCCACAGATCAGTTTAGGAAGCCAATTCACCTGCGCCATACTCGGTGACGGTACGCTCAAATGCTGGGGATATGGAGCAGGTGGAAGATTGGGCATAGGGTCTACTACAGACGAAAACACTCCACAAACTGTCAACTTAGGTATAGGGAAGACTGCTGTGAGCCTGAGTGTTGGCGGAGACCATACCTGTGCAATTCTCAATTCAGGTTCAATTAAATGTTGGGGTATGGGTAGTCTTGGACAAATAGGCGATGGTTCGAACGACAACGTAAGATCGACTCCATCATCTGTTAATCTTGGCTTCGGACGAACAGCCATGAGTGTAAGTGCTGGATACGGCCACACCTGCGCCGTTCTTGATAACGGTTCAGTTTCCTGTTGGGGACAAGGAACCCAAGGCGAACTTGGCGACGGAACGACATCCACCCGTTCATCACCTGCGTTAACCAGCAGTCTTGGAACCAATCGGACGGCCGTAGCAGTCTCCGCTGGATATTCACATAACTGCGTCATTCTTGACAATGGTCTTGTCTCCTGTTGGGGAGCTGGAGGCATTGGCCAACTAGGCAACGGAGGCACATCACAACAAAACTCTCCCACCTTAACCAGCAGCCTTGGTGCAAATCGTACTGCGGTCGCTATCTCTTCTGGAAGCTATCACACCTGCGCCATTCTTGACAATGGTTCAGTTTCCTGCTGGGGATTTGGTGGCTATGGCCAACTCGGTAATGGAGGGAATTCAAACCAAAATACCCCTCAAACTATCAATCTCGGTTTGGGGAGAACGGCCGTCAGCATTAGTGCGGGTGGTGCCATCACCTGTGCGGTTCTCGATGACGCTTCGATCACCTGCTGGGGAAGCAATCAAGTCGGCCAGTTGGGCTTAGGAACAACCACAGACCACAACACGCCACAAACGGTCAATCTCGGTTTTGGGAGAACAACCGTAAGCGTTAGTACAACTTCTACCCACACTTGCGCTGTTCTCGATGACGGTTCGCTCTCCTGCTGGGGGAGCAATCAATACGGCCAGTTCGGAGATGGGGCATTTCAAAACAGACTTGAACCATCGACGAACTTTACTGATGTCACACCCGTTTGGAAGAGCAAAACCACTGCGGTTGAGGGCCAATCGATGGTTGGTTACATATTGGGTGACCTATTTGACAACCTAAACACAAGTCAAGTCACAGTTGTTGTCGATGCCCCGCAAGGTCTCAATTTCAGTATCCTTAATCGCTCGTTGACGGGCACTCCTTTGTACACTTCTCAAACGCAATGGAATGTCACAGTCATCAATGGAACACAGCAACAATCGGCAACTTACATACTTCAGATTCTTGCCGATACCGATGGTGATGGAACTCCAAATACGCTCGATACAGATGACGATGGAGATGGATTTGGCGACCCAACTGATGCCTGCCCCACCCAACAAGGAAACTCAACGATGGACGTGGTGGGTTGCCCTGATAACGATGGTGACGGATATTCCAACAGTGGTGATGCCTTTGCCAACGATGCCACTCAGTTCAGCGATGGCGACCAAGACGGTTTTGGCGACAATGCTTCTGGCAATTTACCCGACGGTTGCCCTTCTATCTATGGTGATTCGGCTCGTGGTGGTCTCTTGGGATGCTCGGACGCAGATGGCGATAGATGGGCAGACCAAATAGACGCGTTTGTCAACGACCTTTCACAGTGGAATGACAGCGATGGAGATGGTTTTGGTGACTCATTGATAGGATTTCAAGGGGATTCCTGCCCAACCGTATTAGCCACTAGCACGCAAGATCGCTTCGGATGTCTTGACGGTGATGGCGACGGATGGTCAGACGATGGAGATGTCTTTTCGAACCAACTGACACAGTGGTCAGACCGAGACCTCGACGGCTATGGAGATAATCAAAGTCAGGGGGCGTATCAACCCGACAAGTTCCCTGGTGATGCAACCCAGTGGAACGATACCGACGGTGACGGGCATGGTGATAATCCCTACGGAACTCAAGGAGATTGGTTTCCTAATGATGCGACTCGTTGGCAAGACAGTGACCGTGACGGTGTCGCTGATGAAGATGATGCCTTTCCAAACGATTCTTCCCAAATAATTGACCTCGATAATGATGGATATGGTGATGATGCAAACGGATCTGACCCTGATGTGTTTCCTGATGACCCCACAGAATGGGCAGATACTGATGGCGATGAAGTAGGTAACAATGCTGATGCATTCCCATTTGATCCCTCTCAACAAAATGATTCTGATGGTGACGGATTTGGTGACAATGAAAGAGGTAGTGGAGCCGATAAATTTCCAAACGATTCAACTCAATGGTCAGATATTGATGGAGATGGATATGGAGATAATCAAGACGGAACAAATCCAGATGCTTTCATTGCAGACCCAACACAATGGGCGGATGCTGATGAAGATGGTTACGGAGATAACCCAACTGGAAGACAAGCTGATGGGTTCGTTAATGATGCAACCCAATGGCTAGACCAAGACGGAGATGGTTTGGGTGACAATCTAAGTGGAAATAATCCAGACCCATACTTATTCGATTTCGATAATGATGGCTACAACGATTCAATTGACCCATTGCCAAAACTTGCCAGTCCTGGCGACCTTGATAACGATGGAACGCCTGATGTTGATGATCTATTCCCTGAAGATTTCAGAGAATGGGCTGACGCAGATGGAGATGGTGAAGGGGATAATGCAGATACTGATGATGACAATGATGGCTGGGCAGATACCGATGAATTGCGAGAAGGTACTGATCCATTCTCAAGTTCAAGTCAACCTGTGAATTCCTTTGAAATTGTTCTTCCTGGAACAACAATTGGACTTGGCGCATGGGATTTGATTGGTATGTTTGGCGGAATTCCTTTGTTTTGTTGGATAGGTTTTGGCTTTGTTACTCGCAACGGACGTACAGCAAAATACGAAACTAGACTTAGAGAATCCAACACGCGTGATGAACTCGAAGGAGTAGCAAAACAGTGGGAATATTCTCTGATGTTGCGTTTGCTTGGACCGCATCAAGGTATTCGCCTTGAGCGACTAAGAGCAGAATTGGATGACAGATATGAATCTCAAAACCAACGCCTTTCTTCAATTGAACCTGAACCACACGATCAAACTGAGATGGTTGAAGAGGCCATGAATGTTGATGAAAAATCAGTTCCTGCGATTCAGCCTGAAAAGCCTGCAGTGAATCTTTCTGGAGTTGCTGATGGCAAGGGATATGAATGGATTACACAAGACGATGGAGTGGCTTGGTTCCGAATAGAAAACTCGGATTCTGAGTGGGAACTATTTGAAGCATGATTCTATAGAACAATTGGTTGAGAATGCTCGTACCGGAATACTAGCCGCAAATACCATGGTAACATTGCATATCAACGTATAGTTGAAAGCATACGAAGGGAGATAAATTCCGCCATTAGAGGTGGAACGGCGTTTCCAATGAGCATATGCATGGCCCTCCGTTTAACCTCCTCAGGAAAGATGAACTTATCTGGGAATGACTGAACTCTAGCGGCTTCATGTGGTGTCAACGTTCTACGATAATTGGGGTGAACGAATCTACCTTGACCTGTTGACCCAAAGCCGCATGTAATTGTTGGTGCAGGTAAGTTGGGAAACATTCTACCATATACTGCAGGGTAATTATGTCCATTTTGATGGCATTTCGGCCTCCTAGGGTTAATTAAATTGTACGAGAATGGTTTCTTCTTGGTACCGAAGTTGAATTCTTCATTATCCTTTTCTTCATCAGTCCAGTCATCCCCAAATAACCAAGCAATACGCTCTACATTTTGTTTTTGATGAGTGGAAGGATGATTGTAAATTGAGGCGGGGTCCACATCACCTAAGTCATTTATCGCCCATAGTACAGGCCGGGGTTGGGGTATTCGCTTTGTTTTAAAAATTCCGCGAGGTACTTCATTATCTCTGACAATAACTGAAAAATGTCTACGCCGATCTTGGGCAATTCCAATATCGATTCCCCTAATTGCACCTTGTTCAATACTGAATCCCGTTTTGCCCAAAAATTCGTTAGTTAGCTGTGTTACTTGACTTTTTGATCTTCTTACAGTCAGTACATTCTCAATAATTGCAAATCCAGGGTTTGTAATTTCAATAAATCTTGTCATCCGAAGGTACAAATCATTTTTTGGATCGTCTCTTCTTGAGTGATTGTTTAAATCAGAATGACCTTGACATGGGGGCCCACCAACAACAAAATCAATTCGACCGATACGGTCTAGAAACTCTTTTTCGGAAGGTGTAATTGGTTCTCCCAATTCACCATCGATGGTATTCTCGATTGGGCTATCCATGAAATATTTAGGCGAAAAGTTGAGTTCATATGCAATCTTTGAAGCTTCCATAATATCCCATGCCAAAACAAATTCTACTTGAAATCCTAATGCATTGGCTGCAGCTTCTAAGCCTGAACTGATCCCTCCACATCCTGAAAATAAATCGCAGACCCGCAGTACACCTCTAGTTTCAACTCCCTTCCTCTTGATATCTTCCCGAAGATACGAATAATCAAACACATCAATGGGCGTTTCATTGATTTTATGGTGGTGTATTGGAATGGATGTAATAATTGATTCGCCGTCTCTAAATATTATTTCTTTTGAAACAGTATTTTCAGATTTATCTACTGAATATATTATTTCAAAGTAACTTTCATCTGTCACTTCCCTAAGGGTTCCTTGGCTCATATTCCTTTTGGTGGCACCACCGTTATTAAGTTCACGGGGGAGACTCCTATGTGAAAGTAAAACTGACTGGCTTTGCTATGAGGGGTTCAGGTCGTGCCATTCAAGAAGTTGTCTGAATTGCAAGAAAAGCTCATTCTTGAATGATACAGTTACTCTGCCGCCAAGATTACCATGGGAGAGTTTTCGCATTTCAGTTTCATTTGGTCGTCTAAGTGAAAAATTCTTCCCATCCTCTTCTTGAATCCACTCGATAGATTTTGAAATTAGAAAATCAAGTTTTTCATCAAAATTGGAAGGCAGTGGAACCTCACTGTTTAACAACGAGGCAATTTCTCTGAATTCCTTTAACATTTGATTGCACCTCTTATCGTCTCTTCTACAAAAAGTCAAGAACATACAAAGATCCTCAAATTCTGCCACTAAGTTGTTACTAATTAGGTGGTTCCGAATTGAATCACAAATTGATGACAAATCATTATCTCCCAACTCATATGGGTGAAGGAATATGGCTCGCAGAATCCTAAGCGGACCTTCTAATTCAGTCTTGAGATTAGTGTGCAACACTACGCAGTGATAATCTAGACCGAATAACCTCTCAAATGGAGAATGAGCCCTCGTACTTGTACCAGGCCCTTTGTCTAATCTCTTCCCCGGCGCCTTAATGTCAATATTCAAACTAGGTAAATCAATTCCCCGTGAAGGATTTGGAGTTACCATGACATTGTGAAACATTGTGTCTACGATTAAGGTTTTGATTACGCAGGCAAATAAATATTCAATCATGGTACCAATCGCTTTTACATTCTGAAGTTTTGGTCTTTTTCCCTGTAACAAATCATTGAACCAATGAGGCAATTCTGTTTTCCCAGTCAATAATAATATAAATTCCTTGTACTCATTTAACCCAACTCCTTTCAATAGTAAATCCAAGGAATCTTTGATTGCAGACATTTCTTTCTGTATCTTCTCACGAATTAATCGACCCTGAATTTCATCTGGGAGGTAGTACTTTACACCTTGAAAATCAATAGGTTCCACATATGCTTCAAGGCATATTACTATTCAATATATCTGTTTAGTCACTCTCAATAAAGGATATGGTTTACAATATACTAATCCTAGTAATTGATTCGTTGGATACCATGGTATGAAAGTCACCATAATTGCTCCAAAAGTAGAACATCTTCATATGGCTGCGACCTTTCTACTACCTGATGTTAACAAACATACAGAACATGAGCCATTTACCATGGTATTATTGCAGCCCGCCTACGAATGAATTGACAAACCATTGTTTGTCCTTGGTTGGACAATGTTTGGAATTGCCCAGACATTTCCAAGCCTTGTCACAAAGAAATTTGGCAATCCTTGCTAAAAAGAAATCTTACAGAACCAATCTAGTAACCCTTTGCATTATTGAAGGAAATCGTGGACTCAAAGTAAGTGGATGTGATTCATTTGAGTGAACCTAAGTTTTCAAAGAGAGTTGAAGCAACACAGAAAGCCAGTTTGGCAAACCCTGACAAGACTGTTTCCCTTTACATTCGCTCTCCAGGTTCTTCAGATCGAGAGAAGTTTGGCCGCCTTGTGGGTCGAAGGCTGTTCATTCCCAACGAAGCAAACTGTGCAGGGTACATGTTCACTCACGAAGAGTGGATGGACGCTGTGAAAATTGGAAATCATTACCATTTGCGTATCGAACAACATGACTTCCATAATGTCATCACCCAAATTTCACAGTCTCTCAGCAAAAGCCGCAGGATAACTAGGAAACTTTCTCAATTCATCCGAGAGGGTTTCAAAATCCCAAAAAAGAATACTAAAGAGCAATTACGTATTCGGGAACTGGAGCGTCAAATACTTGCAGAGAAGAAAGAAAAGAATCACCTAGCGAGAAAGATTTCTGCATACAAAGGAACTATCGCTGACCTTTCGACTGTTGGTTTCGGTGACCAAGGTCTACCTCCAACTGACCTATATGCTATTTCCTTTCTCCGAAAATTGTTCGATTCTGTGGCCGTTTACACTAAAGATAACGAAGAGGGTGAAACATTTCTGATGATTGATCTGCTTGAAGGAAACTTCTCCAGCCAAGGTCGTCCTGCTGCATGGACAGAAACACAAAATGATGCAAAGGAAGCTATGGAATGGGGCAAAGTACGGGTTCGATTACTAAGTATGCACGATGAGGATTTGGATTCTATGTCACCCTATTACAAACAAGACTGGGAGATTCTCTTCGATCTCCAATACTAGGATTTTATTAAGCAGATTATCCTAGTATCTGCATGGGAAACTTACGAGACATCATTGACGATGGTGAAGATTCAATCACCAAGATTGCTTCTGAAATTATTACTCACTCTGATTTCAAAGAGGAAATCAGACGAGCCGCTTTTAATGGTGAATCCTCAGCAGAATTCTGCCTGGATGGAATGATTGAAACTCAACTATCTGAATCTCAATTGAAAGCTGTTATTAAGAAAATGACGCAGAACCTTAGCAACGAAAATGTGACACTCAACGACTACGAATATGAGTGGTCATCAGATGGCAGGAATGAGTGGGTGTCAGCTGTTCGGATAGAATTAGAATGGTAAATAGAGTCCATAGAAGCACAGTACTCTTCAGAGATAGTTTCCCATTTGAGATGGTCATAGCGGTCAACTATTGAAGCGTCAGCATCACCTCGAATGTATCTAATTACTCTCTCTGAACATTTGTTATCTCGTAGCGTTGTTGTTAGATAATGTCTGTATACATGAGGAGTGTACTTTCGGTGAACCTCTAGAGCGGATGCTGTTGGATCATGCAAACCTGCTGCTAGTCCGTCTCGGGTGATGATATAACCGAGTTTGTTTCTACCGATTCTTGCCCCTAAAGGCCCAAGAAATAGGGCTGTTTCGGCTGAAGAGTTCTTGTAGAATCTACGGTCATGTAACCATTCTGCTAAGAATTGACAACACTCATCATCTAATGGTAATTTTCTCCCTGTCCGTTTTGCAGTGGGTTTGGCAAGAACATACTTCTCAGGGAGATTGATGTCTTCAAAATCCAAAGCCCTGAGTTCTTTTTTTCTCAATCCAGTCTTTGCAAAAAGAACGTGGATGGCTTTATCTCTGGAATTCGGGGCAAGACTCACAACAATGCGAACTTGGTCAGTTGTTGGACAAAATCGTGGAAACGCAACACCCCGTTGACGCTTGTATGGCGTGAGATATCTCTTGCGAAACGAAGGGACTGGATTTGAATCAACTTCATCGTTGAAGACAAGGTATTCCATCAGAGATGAAAGGGCTGAAAACACCCCACTTAATCTTCCAGCTGAGAGTTCCTTGCCCGATTGTGTGATTCTAACCTTTTCCAACAAACTTGTGAGATTTCTCTTTGTTAATTCTGTGAATTCCAACTCCAATTGGGTGAGCGCTGCACCACACTTGTTGAGATCACTGCGATAACATGCAATCGTTGAATCTGCCTTTCCTTGTATGGTGAGATCCTGTAGAGTTCTCTTTATGATGGAAGTGTTTGATTCCGAAATCATATTTCTCCCTCCACCAAACAATGAATGATACCATCTTTGACTTCAATAATACCTTGAGAAATTAGAATCTTCTCAATCACTCTCATTTCTTCTACCAGGTTTGGAACTGTTATCGCATCTTCGATGTGGCTTAGTAGGTCTTTTCGGGTTGTCTTCTTGTGTTCTCTAAACCATGAATGCATCAAATCAAACAGATTGGCGGAATATGCCTTAGGAGCCGCATACATTCGTCCACGGACCTCCAACAGTTCTTGAGATTTTGATTCCATCACACGCCTAAGGTAGAGGTTCTCCGCCTCTACACGCTGGAAGTCATTTGCCAAATCCTCAACCTGCTGTTTCAGATTGATGACACGAGGCGAATCCTCTGATTCTCCTTTGAAGTGAACACGGACCAATTCCGCTCCCCACTTTGCAAATCCGATACCAGATTTTTCCGAAACCTTGGATTGGTAGAGTTTCTTTTCTTCAGGGGAATTGAATCGTATCTCAATCACGGACTTGGGATCTGCTGCGGGCATGTATTCTACATCAATGTCGATGGTTCATAAAGCATACCATGGTATTTAGTGCTCGTACCGGAATACTCAAACCTTCCTTACGTACAATTCCAAATCCTTACGTACTCCTCTTAGTACCGGAATACTATCTGCAAATACCATGCTATAATAATTGTCAATCCAACTTTCAACGGTGCCATTTGATATTAATGCGCAAAGGAATCTGAAATACAATTAATGTACTAAGAAATCAGCGTTGTTTTGATACCAAACTCAAGTGTTGATTGCAGTGGAATGGGCTCAACAATCCCGGCTCTGGGACTTAACTAGTTTTGAGATGACTAATCTTCTTGGATTTTTGATGTACTCATAGCTGATTTAATCTTGATAGCAATTCCTGCAAAGATAATCAAGTATGTTAGAGTGGACATGGTCCATTTAATCATGTTCAGTCCAGAACCTACTGAAACGAGGGTTTCAGAAATTGTATTTGAATCCAAGTAACTGTTTATCATTAATATTTCAGTAATGTTTTCGGCCCAATCGGCAACCATACCGAGTAGTGGTACCACCAATAAAATCCGTCGGTTTTGGAAGAAGTACAGAATCCAAAAACAATACATTGAGGTATAGATGATTGCAAAAATCACATCCCAAATTTGCAGGAATTCACTGTAGCAATCAAGTTGACTTGTACTCCTTGATTCAAAAAACTCCTGGACCATCTGCAATGTGTAGCTGAATGTAAGCCCGAGCGAATTTGATCCACCATCCACTTTGAAACATTCACCAGCTGGAGCTAATACCAGAACTGAATACAGGATGAAGGCAAAAGTTGAACCTAGAGCCATGTAAAGCATACTTCGATTTACGTGAGAATCACTTTGTTTGATTACTTCGGAGTCCGTCACCAAGACATTTTCTTCCATGATTTTCTCGTAAATAGTATCATAAATATGCTTTTTGGTTTATTTTATTTATAATCTATGAATTATATCTTGTCACTTTTAGTCTCGTTGAGACCTACCTTTGATTCTTGAGGAATGTTATTGCCCACTCTTCAGTGAGCAAATTATGCGAACCAAACCTGCATTGATTCTTCTTTCCGTTGGCATGTTGCTCGCTCTCAACATATCACCATTTGTGTAAGGCAACCCAGATGGTAAGGGATACGAGTGGCATATAGACGGTCAAGAAACCTTGGTATCGCAATGAGGGTCCCAATTCAGAATGGCAACGTTTCGAAGCGTGATTCTATAGAACAATTGGCTGAGAATGCTCGTACCGGAATACTCAAGCTTTTCTTACGTACAATTACAAGTCGTTACGTACCCTTCTTAATAGCGGAAAACCTGCATCAAATTGACGCCGAAACTGAGGGTTGGGCGCTTGTGGGTTGAAACCCTAGCGTTTGCATCGGTCCACTGAAAGCCCATAGTATCGGTTTTGAAAATACAGTGCATCTTCGGATGAATCCTCTGAATCTATCTGAAAACGATTATTGTTGAAAAGATTTTAACTCCTTGCTCTAAATCGGTTATACTGGATTAATGGATATACAAATACCTACACATTTTTCATCCAAAGTTCTCCGTTTAGATATACACCATCTAAACCCATTTCCTTCGCAATAGTAAATGTCTCCAGCGCGGTTTCTGATAGAGGCTCTCCTCTTCTATTCAGAGAGGTGTTAAGAACAATAGGAGGGTGTCCAAGTTCTTTTAATCGTGAAAGAATAGACCACAGTTCTGGAAGTACCTCTGCTTGAACAAGATGAGGCCTTGTTGTGCCATCGATGTGGACGATCCCAGAAACATATTCCCTCATCTGTGTAACAACGTATACTATTCTAAGCATGTAAGGCGAATCTCCTTCCATCAATAACCAATCTTCAGCATCCTCGAATTTGACAGAACATCCAAACGGCCTAAACCATTCTCTATGTTTAATGTCCAAATTTATTCTCTCTGAAAGTACTTTATCTGTAGGTGTGGCCAACAGGCTCCTGTGGCAAAGCGCTCTTGGTCCTGCTTCTGAACGCCCTTGGTGCCATGCCACTAAACCCCCCTCTACCAACAATTGAACAATTCTATTTTCTGCATCGGAACCAGTAGCTACAGGAGAAAAATCAATCGATTCTGCATAAGCATTAGACTCCCGAATAGGACCAAGATATGGTAAGAACCCTTTCTGTATCTCGGGTATATCTCCAACCTGTATCGCACTTTGGAGAGCCGCACCCAATGATAGGCCTCTATCATCTGTTACCGGGGGGATATAAACGTGTTCGATATCTTCCAATTCGCTAATTGCTTGATTTAAAAGACCGTTTAATGCGACCCCCCCTGCAAGGCAGATGTTTTTATTGCCATATTCATGACTTAATCGCGTGGCAAGAACTGTCCCGATGTGTATTGTCAATTCCTGTAAATTCGCGGCTAAATCGGGTAAAGATTGAATTTTACCTTTTGTAATTAGACCCTCTGCCCATTTTTTTATTTGGCTCACCTCTCTCCAACCTTCATCATCGATATCAGCGTGAACAAATTTGAAGTTCGGGCCATCCCATTTTACACAATCTACCAAGAACTTGCTGGAAGAACCTAAAGACGCATAAGCCATCGTTTTACCAGCCGAATGGTGGCCTGGGAATCCGCAGGCCTCGCTAACCCCCCACCATAATCTACCAAGAGAGTATTTTGAGGACTGTCCACCCATTATTCGTATCGCTTGATCTCTTTCTCCAAGGCTCCAAGAAATTGAAATTCCATCTCCTTGGCCGTCAATAGCAAGAGCTATTGCATCTTCAAACGGTGAAAGATAAAAAGCAGTTGAAAGGTGACAAATATGGTGATTGTGAACTGCAATTTTCGCCCCAGGAATTAGTTTTTCCAATAGCGGTTCAAGCCAAATTCGTTTCTTATTCCACCAATGTTTGTCTGCAATGGCAATAACATCAATTGGCTTATCTACCATCAAATCCAACATCGTCTCCACATGGCCTGTATTTTCAAAACCTAAATTCTTCACTCGTAAAATTCTCTCAAGTTCTACAAAAGATTTGACGACACCACCCTCTACAATACACATTGACCCATTATGATCTAAGCCTCCTATCCCGAGTACTCTGACCACATTGTTACGAAAGTGTCGACTGATAATAATTAATCGGTATTTACACGCCAATAACACGTACTTGATTAAAATATCAACTAATCAATTGGAAAAAATTCGTTCAATATTTTGAACCTGTTTTTTCTTTGCGACAACTTTGTAACCTCCTTCTCCCAATTTACAATCCGTGTCTCATCTAGAGCAACACCAACAGTCCTATGTGGCAATAGCATGGTGTCTTCCACCACCGCGAGTTCTGCATAGGCACCCTCATTATCGAAGGGTCCAGTTTGACCCATATTAGATGTAAATCCGCAATTGAAACCAACCTTCTGTTGTTCATCAAATGGATAATCGTTCCCTGCCAAATATTGATGCACCACTGATTTATAGTTTGAATTCTTTAATTCTTGTTTCAACCAAAGAAATTCTTGCACCACCATTTTATCGAGGAATGGATAACGACCTTCAATTCCATGAGAGCCACTTACATATTCTTCTTTAATCAGATATGCTCTTTGTGTGTTATCAAAGAAATTCTTCCAGGGAAAAACCTCCGCTAAATCTTTTGGATAATGGCCTCCAATTGTGCTATGCGGAAAATGCTTGACACCCCCAAATCCATAATCTGAAAACACTTCATCAGCCCCATTTCCTGAAAGATAAATTAATTTCTCCTCTTTCTTAGCAAGTGAGCAAATATGCCCCAATCCCACAGCCCCATTATCATCCGTCACAACCTGCCTTTTTTTTCTATATTCAATTATTTCCAGGTTTCGGGATATTTTATTCTCCAGCAAGGTCTTCTCATTCCTAGTTTTTTCGATTATATCAGAATTGTTAATTTCTTGATCCAGGGATTCAATATCACTGATGACCTTGCAGACATCAGCATACTTAACCTGTAAATCATCAACAATATCTTGTTCTCCATTGTCAATATTTAAGAAATACTCTTCACAATAATCTTTCAAGTGTTCCCTTGAAATAAGAAATTCTTCTAATGGTAAATCAATCAATCGTGAGTCAGCAGCCCTTTCGAGTCTTTCCTCGATTATTTGTCGATTCTCGGACCCGATTATTGAGTATGCTGTAAATTGTACATTCTGTTTCTCTAGTTCACAAGCTATGGCTCCACTATCATATCCAGAACTAAGCCCGATAAAGATTCCATGTTTAGCATTCTGAACTCTTTTAGCAACTGCATTTTCAAATGCTTTATTCCAATCATCAAAATTATCCTTATGCTGTTTCAGGTCAAATGAATGAACATCTTTCCTTTCAAGAATCTCAAGTGTTGAAAGGCGTAGAATATATGTGGAATTAGCTTCAACCTGTGTTGTCTCCGCAAATCCTAGTCTTTCAATACAAGATCGATATGAGGAAATAGCGAAATCATCCCCCTCCTTTGCAAACCACAGTGGCTTGGTTGAGAATACATCTGTAGAGAACAACAATATATCCTTTTCAAAGTCAATAATTACCAGTGCAAATTCACCATCTATTTGTTGGATACAATCAAATCCATATTCCTCATATAAGGGTACAATACAATATCCATCTGAGTCAAAATCACCAAAGTTTCGATAATTGTAAATCTCCCCATTGTATGAACTAACTATACTTTTATCCCCACTAATGAATGGTTGTGGTGCTGGGTTGCCAGTGATAGAAAGCAGGGTGTGTGCAAATTTAATTCCATTGACTTCAATTTGATTTGTCAGATCAGGTCCCCTATGATGAATAAACTCAGTAACATGCTCAAGGTCCACAATTCTACGTGATGTTACAAGTATTCCACACATGCTACCGCCTCCTACTCAATCCATTGCCTATTATTCGAATACGAAATCTCCTCCGTACTCGATGGGAATTCTCTCAGCTCGTGTTCTAGCAGTTGTAGCACTCCTTCAGTAAGTGTAACTTGGGGTGTCCATCCAAGTGATTCCATCCTAGATATATCAATTCGACTACGCTCGATTTGGCCAAATCGATCAGGTACATATGTGGCGATAAGATTGATTCCTGATATTGACCTAATTACTCCGACAAGATCATTCACACTTGTCTCCTCTGAACTTGCTACATTGAAAAGTAATTGTTCAGGCCATTGTTCAGCAATTAGTACAATTGCACTAGAGACATCATTTACATGAGTGTAGCAACGAGTTTGTCTCCCCGATCCATGGATTTCAATACGACCGTCGTTCAATGAAGCATCAAGGAATTTTTTGATTACAAGTGTTTCCCGCATCCCAATCCCATAGAAGGTAGCCGGTCTAATAATTCGATAATCCAGATGTGGAATCGTTGTAAGTAGAATCTCAGCATCAGCCTTCGATTTAGCATAGATTTCGGTTGGGGCAAGTGGGGATGATTCTGACTGAATTTCACTACCGTTATTGCCATACGCACAGACTGTTGAAATGAACAACAATTTGACACCATTGGATTGGCAAGATTCCGCAACAATCCTGGTTCCGTCTATATTTACTCGTTCACACAAATTCTGATTTTCTTCGGCATCATACAAATCAGCCACCGCTGCAAGGTGAATACACAAAACCGAATCCGCAACTGCTACCATGAATGCATCAACATCAAGAATGTCACAACCATCCTCTAGATCATAATGTAGAACTAAATGACCCTTAGATTTCAGGTCATTCACAACATATCGGCCGAGGAAACCTTTACTACCCGTGACCAATATCTTCATGATTTCAACTCCAGATTTTCCTCATAATCATTCCAATGGGCGGTTTCTCATGTGGCTCATCTAGTAAACCAAATTGCCTCATGAACCCCGCATTCTTTGCGGCCATTACTGTCTCTTCAGACCATTGACCTTCTGGCCATGATAACCACGGCATATGCACTCGCTCTTCGAGTTCTTCATTGACTTGTAACAGCATTTCCAGTAGATTGGATGATTTCCGCAAGTCTTCATGAGAGTGTCCGTGTGAAGCGATAATCCAACCTTTTTCAGAAAGTCGAGATATGTCTCCTAAAGTCAATAGCCAACTAGGATTCAACATTTCATCTACTCCAAGATCGTCTAACATTGAATGCGCCGATTCCTCAGACATTGTTTTCAATTCTTCCCTTAGAGAATTTGAACTAATTTTTTGTTCGGAAGCGAATTGGTAGTATCTTTGCAAAGGTAGGGGCCGAACAGGCATCCGAAATTGACTCTCAGGAATGAATAGTACAGGGGTAAGATTTGGGAGGCTTGCGAATGCATCCTCAAGGAGGATTACATCAGCCCATCCGTCGTCAAAAGTGACTATTGCAGTACATTCAGGATTCCATTCTTTAGCTCTTGAAGCGAGTTCTTTCAAGCGTTCAATGAGGTCTTCGAGTTTCAATGACATGCCATACTCTGCATGGAGTGTGTGCACGATTCCAGGTTCAAAATCATGAATACGGTGAATTGTAGGAACCTCAAATGGATAGAATCCACGGTTCATCCGCCCTGTGAATGCACCCTCTGGACATTGAGACACAGCCCAATCGACCAACTCTTGGACATTATCGCATCCTTTAATAGAGTCAGTTCGACGTTGATCGAGTGACTGGTTTGCTAATTTATCAGACCAACCACCACTTCCGGTGAGTACGGCAATAGGTTTCTTCTCTTGCCAGGCTATGGCTATTTCGCTAAGTGTCCCTGCCCCCCCAGATACTGCAATTACTAAGTCCGCACTTCGAATTACGAGATGGTTTCTCATGGAACCTAAGTCTGTCCTTACAACCCCTGCTTCAAACGGATTCAGCATCAAAGGAACACCCCATCCAGGCTCAATATGAGTTAGATTTGTCTTAATTGAGGACTTAGAGTGGCCTCTCGCAACTGCTCGCATCGCCCCAGTCATCCCTCCTGACACAATGTCGAAACCTAGGACAGACAATTGTTCAGAAAGGGCCTCAATTTGTAATCTCAACGGGCGAGTTAATCGTCCGGCTGTGCCGATAATTGCAATTACATTTCTCATGATGCTCACTCCGTGTCATTCCAGACATGTACCCATTTCACTCCAACATGAAACCACCACTGAGCGTATGCATCATTGTACACATTACGAGCACGATGGCGGATATAGGCTGTAGAATTAATTAGCATTCGATCAAAAATACCCTCCAGCCAATTTTCTTGATCTTCAGAAACGATTCCCTTTTCCAACGAACGCTCAAAAACCGCTCTCCGAACATCCTTATCATTAGCATATTCGACCAATTTTCTCACAGGCAACCCTCGTCGATTATCTCCAATGATACGATGGATGTGACCAGCAATCCTAGGTGTGGCAGAGAACATGTCCATCGTATTTTCTGATTTCAGGGGGCCGCTGTGCAATTCGCCAGAGTGAGGTAATGGTGCACTAGATTCGTCGAATTCACCAAATCTAGGAAATTTGTCGACATTAAGATGCTCTCCGGCTTCGACCGAAACATAGTCGTTCACTGGATGCCAGTCAGATAAATCTGGCCGATATCTGGCAAACGAAGGCATCCAGAGAGAGATGTGCGCTGGGCGATTGGTTCCTTTGTCTTCATTTGGGTTCGTTCGATGCCAAGTCAAACTATGAAGGACTACCATTGACCCTTTTTTCACAGGTATTCGAATAACATCCTTTCGATCGCTAAAGTCCATCGGATCCATGATGAAGTCCACAGGTGGAGAGATGCCCCACTTGTGAGATTTGTCTACAATCTCCAAGCAGCCACCACTTGTCGACACATCTTCCATGGGAGTCCATGTCGACAATGCATCGGGGGTGTCCACAGGCCAAAAAGGAAAATCCTGATGCCATGGTATTGTAGAGTTTAGGGCTGAGAATGGTTTGCGAATGACATGGTCATGAATTAGTTGGATAGAAGGTTGCCGCATGAAAAACTGAGCCGCTTGTATCAACCGATTATCTCGTAGGAGGTCGTTAAATTGTGGCTCAGTCATCCACATATCTCTCCATTGACAAATTCTCTCATCGTATGATTCGAGGTCGAGCCCTATATCATCTGCGTACCTTCTCCGCATATCTTCTAACGCTCGTCTCGATTCTTCCATCTCTTCCTCTCTGAAGACAGAAGATAGTACTACATATCCATGCTCAACGAAAAATTCCAAGGATTCTTCAGAGAGGTTGCTGAATTCAATTTCGTTTTCTAGGAATCCTTTGCTCACGACCACCCTAAAGCCTCCAGTCCTTTGCGTAAAGGGTAAGTTGCTTGTTGAAAGGAAGAGTCAATGATTTTCTCCATCTTGGAAATATCTCCAATTCTCTCTTTTTCCATCTCGCCATCGATTGTTCTTAGCAATTGGTCATCTCTGATAGCAAGCATCTCCCCTTCTGGAAATCTGATGAAACGAACACCCTGCAAAAAAGGGCCGAAGTCTGGTGTTGTGTAGTGGGCTTTGACCATCTCATCGAAAAATGAGAATGGAACGCCTTCGTTTGTGAATGTATAGTTCTCGGAGAACCATTCGTCATTTGGTAGTCGATGCTCAAGAGCATATTTTCCATCAGAGTTCGTACGAATTCTATATGCTAGGCCCGCATGTGTATGTATTGAATCAGTTCCAATACGGATGGGAGTCAAATACGGGTGCCCATTGCCGAAGTCCAACCACCAATCTTCATCTTCAATCCTTACAGTGATGGCCATATGCGACAACTTTCCTTTCATCCACGCTGGTACCAATTTGGAATCAAATCCGCAATGCCGGAGTACCTCATTCATGAAGGGGTTGTAATGTCCACAAGGCCCGCCCCTAAGAGAAAGCATATCTTCGATAATTTCCTCGTGAGTAGGAGATCTTCTAGGACGAACTAACATCATGATGTTGGTGAATGGAACAGTGGAAAGGGTTCTCATCATGAGCGTCTTCAATCCGTCTTCTGTTTTATCCACTTCAGTTATTCCTAGTGCATTGAGAAAAACCTCCGCTTGCTCAGGATTTATTTGGAATTCTATCAACTCGACATCACCTCGATAACTCCTTTCAGTTGTTTAGCACAGATTGACAATAAGTTGGGGTCTACGGATTCATCGGCTCCATGTACTGAACAATGGTCGTCATTGGGTCCGATTGCAATATAGGGTATGTCTTCCAAAAGGTTATTCAAACATGGACACCGATCTGCACCGAAAGCCTTGTTCAAAGAGCGATGGCGAATTGTCCAACTTCTGCCATCGTCTTCTAGGATGGTTTGCAATTTTTCCAGAACCTTGTCCAACAATGGATTCTGGTTCAATATCATGAACCGTTGTCTACCATCCTTGTAGAAGTAACCTGTCTCCTCAATCCATAAATCGATAGGAGGTGTTTCTAGTGAACCATAGCGCTGCTCAGCGTATGGACTACCAATCTCTTCTTCTCCTTGCAGAAAATAAGCTATGTTCACCGAAGGGTCAACCTGCTCAAACAAAATCAACCGTTGTGCCAGAGGTACCAGATTGTCACCAACTCCGCGTCCAATCCATCTACCATCAATATCAGTCATATTCCATGGGTCACTTTTCCATTCAGACACATCTGCAGATTCTACGTCGTAGTGGCCCCAGAATCCAAGCCATTTCCCACCAGGATTGGTTTCCCTAATCGCTGTAATCAGAGGCCGATAAGGTGCTCCCTCGTTATGGTCAAGAGTGACCGTGAACCCTACATCTTCAAATCTTACTTGAATGTCGTTATGTATCGTTTCTAGTCCCTTTGGATTACTTTCAATAGCCCTCATCCCAACCCATTCCGAAACAAGCAAACGAGTTCTGATTGTGTGTTCATTAGACCATGTGTTACGCATCATTTCCCGCCTCCAAAAACTGATTAATCTGTTCATATAATTCCAAGGCGGCACCCGCTAAATCAACAGATTTCAACTTTGCAATCGTATTGGTCAAAGCCTCATTTATGAGGGCGAAATCTGACTCTGATAATTCTTCGTTAGCCAATGGGAGTGTTTCTAGTGCTTCGCTTAGAACATTGACAGAACGAGAAGCCCTAGACAGTAGAGCCTTTTCTATGCAGTCATGAAGGTAATCATTTCCCCTCTCGAGTGATTGAACAGTGCCCTTTAGTGCGGCTGCACCAAACAAATCTGCAAAGAAACGAGTTTCGAAAGATTGCACTAATTCGGATGAGGCGCGTACAGTGCTAGATCGCCGATGCAGCATTGGAAAGGGAAAGTTCCCTGCGGTAAATCCCTTCTCCATCATAATGCGAATGAGCCAGAAACTATCACCTCTACGAATTGATTGACCAGTGCATATGAATCTAGGCGTAGATTCCTTCAATACAGATCGGTTGAAGACCACGGTTATTCCACCACGAACATACCACGGGCGGTGTGGTTTGTTCAGCACCGTGGCAGATGCCACGAGAGGGCGATTCAATGTGCCATTCCAAAGTATCAAACTGGCTAAACCACCACCACCCCATTCTTGATCAATAGGAGGAAACCTACCCCCAGGTCGATCTTGCTCGGAAAGGTCGTACGCAGGGTCGCGAATCGACCAACGTCCCCCATTCGATAATTCACCAATTTGAGCCAAATCCCTGAGATTCGTCAAAATAGTGGACGAAGATGGAATCGGAGGGTCACCAGTAACATCACCAATGGCGAAATCAACATCCTCATTGTTCAATGAATAATACCACACCATGTGAATCCAAGGCCAGGGCTGTTTGACAGAAAGACGGTTTTCGTCTTGGACAAGAGCGGAGAATTCCAAATCAGAGTCCAACCAGCAGATGATTGGATCATCTTTGATGGCCTTAGCATATGATTGCACATTTTCACGTGCATCATACATCTTTGAAGTTTGATCATCGCCAACATGCTCATCTCCAATAGCATTGAAACCTGCTCCTAGTGCTCTCAAACGTTGAGCGATATGAGTAATTGTGGATGGATCTAATTCGTGATTCATAGCGTGCCACGAAAGCATGCCCTGTGGGAGAGGGATATTTGATGACTGCAAAGCCATTTCCAACTCTGTTTCAAGTGAAGCAACTGAAGCAAGAGAGATTGGCCCAGAGGTCAGGATAGCAATTGGGCGTAATTCTCCATCAACTGCGCTGATCCGCTTTTCATTTACTAATTGAGTATAGTATGGATTGTCCCACCAATTCTTTGAGAGGTCTGAAAAAAAATTCTCATTGACAGGGAAGATGTTTTTTTGAGTTTGGCTTGAGACACTAACCACCAACTTCAGCCCCTTCAAGACTAAATTGCTTGATTACTTGAAATATTCGGAAATAAGTTCCTGTTGAAATAGGGGGAAATCCCACTGATTGAAGTAGTACGAACTAGAGGGTACTCCCTTAGTACCGGAACGTTAGAATTGGAATGAAAATATCAAAATTGATTAAAATGAAATTCTAATGTCGGTATGAGCACGAGATTATCAATAATCAATACTAGTGCTCATACCGGAATACTCAAACCTTCCTTACGGACAATTTCAATTGCTTCCGTACGGTGTGGTCGTTCATGGCTCTGGATTCCGCTTGAAAAGTTGAACGCTTGGGCTGTCTTTTCCGATCAAAGGGTGTTGGTTGGAACAGCGCCGTATTTGTTGTCATAGGCTTCTCCATCGGATACGAACCAAACGAGAA
>Ga0209709_10001608_pt1 | contig 20717 bp, 18 predicted proteins | sample ArcticOcean_MG_C_2_FD_187435 | JGI IMG/M metagenome (GOLD analysis project Ga0209709, IMG submission 187435) | Marine microbial communities from western Arctic Ocean - ArcticOcean_MG_CB4_136 (SPAdes) (version 2) | ecosystem: Environmental > Aquatic > Marine > Oceanic | place: Arctic Ocean...
TTTTATTTATAATTTTATTCATTGCTTTAATTGTAATCTCTATTGATATATCAAATTCAATAACATTAGGTTGGGATGCGCAAAAATTTTGGATACATAAAACTATTAATTTTTTTAATAATGGAACCATTGAAAATTTAAAACATTTAGATAAAGGCGATGGGTATGATTATCCTTATCTTGGTAGTTTGTTATGGGCTATATTTTGGAAAATTAGTTTTCTTAAAGAGGAGTATTTTGGAAGATTATTTTATGGATTTATTTATATCGTATCAATATTGTCGTTAACTAATAGATTAAATTCTTCTTTATATTCAAAAAAAATTTTATTTTTAATCATACTATTATTATCTTATGACTATATCAATTTTGCAGGGGAACAAGATATACTACTCTTTAGTTTTATGGCTTTTACAGCTTCTTTATGCATAAAATTATTTCGGCCTCTAAATGATCGAGAATTAATTTTTAATCTTTTTTTATTAGTTTTACTATGTAATTTATTAATCTGGACAAAAGCGGAAGGGACAGTTTATGCCTTTATAATTATCTTGTCTCTTATCTTTTGTTTAAAGATAAAAAAAAAAATAAAAATATTTTTAAGTATCTCTTTAGTTGCTCTTATAATTAATAGAATCTTAGTCTATAAAGTTTATAATTTAAATATTGGTGTTAATTCATGTTGTTGGAATGATTTATCAATTATGGGAATTTATTCAAAAATAACTTTTGATAGAATTTTTACAATTTTGCAATATTCAATATTTGCTTTTCTAAAAAATTACTTAATCATTTTTAGTTTAATACTCTTTATTATTAAGAAAAATAAATTTAAAAATTTTAATAACAATCTATATAATTATATAATAATCCTTTTATGTTTAGCTTTTTTCTTCACAGCTTACATACTTACAGATATTGATTTAATTTTTATGTTAAAAACAGGTTTAGATAGATTATTATTTTCTATAACACCTTTTTTTATTATTATAATTATTGATTACGTAAATGATAATAAATTACAATTTAGATAATTTTTTAATCACTTATAATTCTTAAAAATCTATCGATAAATAAAGGTCTTGGGATATTCAACATCAATGAGTGCAGATTATATGATTTATACTTTTTATTGAAATTACTCTTAATCAAAAATTTTTTTTTAATACTCTGCAAATTAATTGAATTAATTAGTTTTTTCGAAATTAAAAACTTAAAAATTATCTTTGTAAATTTACTTCCAAAAATACTGACATCAAAATTTTTATCCAATAATGGGGGCAATTCAATTATTTGAATTTTGTCAAATTTTTTAATTAATTCGTTTCGCAGTTTTTTTTTTGCAAATTCATATCTTGATAAAATAAAATATAATTAATAAGGTTACTAGTATTGATGCTGTTCTTAATTTATTCATTCGAGTACTTTCAGATGTATATTAAATTATTATATTTAATATCATAAAATGAAATATAAAAGATATAAAACTAAGTCAAATGACAATTAAAAAAATCTCTTAAAATATTATTCTATAATAGGAAAACACATCTATTAAAATAGTTTTGAATTAGATAGAAACCATTTAACAGTGTTTTTTACAGCATCCTTGTATCGTGTGAACTTATAATACTTAACGTGTTTTAAGATTTTATTATTACTTCCATAGGTTTTTAAAACATCGGCACTGTGCAAAGGTTTTTGAATTATCTTAGTCTTAATATTAAAACTATTTATTATATCTAAAACTTTAGTAATTTTGATAGGTCTTGATGAACAAATATTGAAAATTTCGAAGTTTGATTTTAATAGTTTTGAATTTATATTTAGAACTAAATTTACTGCATCATTTATGTATGTAAAATCTCTATAATGATTACCATAATTATAAAGTTCAAATGGCTTATTAAATTTAGATGCTAGCAAATATTTTAATATCATCATATCTGGTCTGCCCCATTCGCCATATATTGAAAAAAACCGAAGTCCAATGATTTTAGTCTTCATGGATCTACTAAATGTCTCTGCAATTTTTTCATTTGTTAATTTTGACAAAGAATAAATATTTGACGGGTATAGTTTTGATTTCTCATTTTTTGGGTATGGTTTAGAATCTCCATAGACGGATGATGAAGATGCAAAAAAAAACTCAGGAACATTATATTCTTTAATAAGGTGTAAAAGATTATTAAATCCAATAATATTAGAATTACAATAACTTTGTGGATTAATATATGAATATCGCACACCTGCTTGTGCGGCAAGATTATATACTTTGTCAAATTTATATCTCTCAAAAAGAGATTTTAGTTTTTTTTGATTAATTAAATCAACTTTAAAAAAGCTAAAATCATTTTTTTTTCTTAACACATTGAGCCTACTTTTTTTTAGTTTTATTGAATAATAAGAATTTAAATTATCTATGCCTATAATTCTATTGTTTTTATCTTTAAGTAATTCTTTGCACAATGAAAATCCAATAAATCCTGCTACGCCTGTGATAAGTATATCTTTTTTCATTGATCTAAATATTTGCTAAATAAATTCTTATGATAGTTTGATTTATATGTTTTTGATTTATACTTTGCATAAATGATCTGGGTATTCAATTTATTTTTACTAGTTTTTTTAAATTTTTCTATGCTGTTAAATAAAGATTCAGAACTATTAGATTTAAATAAATAGCCACCCCGCTCCCCATCAAGGAATTCCTTGGGTCCACTAGGACAATCTGATGAAATAATAGATTTTTTTAGATGGGCAGCTTCAATCATTACAAATCCTGGGTCCTCCCATAATGATGGGATCAATACTGCTTTTGATTCTTTGATAAATTGAAAAATATTTTTTTGATAGTTTAGAATTTTAATTTGAGAATTAAGTTTTAATCTATTAATTTTATTTTGAATAACTTCTTTTAACTCACCTTCTCCAATAAATAAAAATTTGTCTTTAAGTTTATATTTATTGACTGTATCTATTATTAAATCGTGATTTTTTTGTTTGGTAAATCTTCCAATTGTTAAAAAATATGTATATTTACTATAAACATTTTTAATTTTATATTTTTGAAGTTCTGTCATTTCCTGATCATTAATTACAGGGTCTGGTAAAAAAAAAACTTTTGAACTGTGAAAAATTTTTTTACTATCTATAATTTTTTTAGTTTCTATTGTTGGGCAAAAAACCTTGTTGATTTTTTTATCTAACATTTTCCATAAAATTAATCTTAAAAAATAAAGTTTTGGTTTGCCTGAAATTCTTAATATTAATTTAGTTTGAATATTATTAAAAAGAAATAATATAAAGGGGACAAAAGTTAATAAGTGTACAACTAAATAATTTGGATTTTTTAAAGCAAGTAATTTTTTAAGTTTAAAATATGTAAAAAAAAATGTTGCTATATATATGAATCTTGATTTAAAAAACCCATAAGCATTCGTTTTGAATTTAATTAAATTTTGTAATTTTATAATTTTTATTTTATTTTTCTTAAATTTTTTTTTAAAATAATTCCACTCACCATAACAATCTATTATTGAAATAATTTTGTTATTTTTTTTATGATTTTGAAGAGATATAGCTGAGTTAATAACACTTCTTATAGTTGCAACTTTTCCAAGATATGGAGACCAATAAAATATACTAATTTTTTTTTTCATTTATAAATGTTAGTTACCAAATAGAATATCTAACGTCTTTGATATTTTATTTTCACATCCTAATAAAAATGACCTTGATTTTTTTGAGAAATCTCTGCATTTATTGTCATTTGCAAGTAGATAATCTATTTTTTTTAATAATTGGTCCATATTACTACACACAATATCATCATACATGAAATTTAATTTTTTTTTGTTAAAAAAAATCATCTTAAATACAAATCAATTATTTTTTTTGTTCTATTTAACCAGGTATATTTAATTGATATTTTTTTCGAATTATTACTTAATTTTTTAATGGCATTGTAGTTTTTTAAAACATAATCAATTTTTTTTTTCCAATTTTCTAAATTTGCATTATCAACTAATATACAATTTTGATTATTTTTTAAAATATGCGAATACACACTCATTTTTGATGCTATCAATGGTTTTCCTGATGCCAAATAATCAAACAATTTTAATGGAGACATAAAATTCGATACTTCTAGTCTCTTTGAATTAACGTGTACCTTTTTTTGATAGGGCATCAATAAAAACTTTGATGATATCAAAATATTCGGCACATGCTTATAATCCACGTAACCTTTAAAAAATAAATTTTTTATCAATTTTAATTCATTAATATTAAATATATTTTTATTTAAAGTTTTTAAGTCCCCAAATACATAAAAATTATTTTTAGGAAAATTTTTAGATAAATAAATTATAACTTCAAGTCCCTTGCCTTTAAAAAGGCTGCCAATATAAGTAAATTCATAGTTGATTGTTTTTATTTGTTTTGTCTTGTAGTCGTATGTATCAACAGCGTCATCTAAAACTATAGACTTTTTCAATTTCATAAAATTTTTTAAATTTTTACTTATTACAATATATTTAATAAAAGAATCTAATTTAAAAATCCTGCTCACATTGTATATAAATTTAGTCAACCCTGTTGGTGGGTGGTGTAATTCTAAAATATTATTTATCTTCCAAAAAGAAAGTACCAAGCTAGTTAAAATACTTCTTGATAAAATTAATGAATCTTTTTCAATATTATTTTTTACCCAAAATGCATATTTTAATCTTAAAAAAAAATTTATGTTATAATTTTTTTTTTTAAAAGGTACGATATTAAATTTATTTTTTAATAAGTAGTTTTTTTGTAAAATCTTATATTTAATATTATTTTTAACCAAAAATAGATTTGTTTTATAAGATTCTGAAAAAGCATCACAAATTTTCAAAACATGCTGCGTGTAACCAGAATGGCTTGGTAATGAAATCTCAGAAATATAGTTAACTTTTATCATTTAATCTTGATACAGCTGCAATGAATTCCACAATAATAATTTTTGAAATCCTTAGATGCAAAATGAAATATGTTATTAAGAGTAATGAATATTGGAGAAATGATTATCTTTAATATATCTAATTTAAAATATTTAAAAAGTATTTCTAAAATTACATTAAACTGTCCTGCTCCAATAAGTGTAATTTTTACTTTAAATCCATTCTTCTCTAAAAATTTTTTTAAATATGTGTGTGTAAATCTATAATAATCATTAGGGTCATCATGATATTTATACATAAATGGAACAAATATTTCTAATTTTCCATTCTTGTTTAAACTTTTAGAAATGGAATTTAGTAGGATTTCTTTTTCAAAAATATGCTCAAACACATTAAAAATTAAAATATTTTTCAGTTTATATTTCTTTAAATTAAAATCTTTTTCTAAATTTAATTTTATTGTTTTATTATTAGTTTTATAAAAGTCAAAACTTTTGATCAGGTTTACGTCTTTAAAAATAAATTTATTATAATCATTTTTGCCACCCGATCCTAGATCTCCAGTTAATTTATTCATTGTTATTTTTTTTTTCAAAAAAAGATTATGAGTTGCTCTCATATATGATTTTCCAGTTATTATTTGTTTATATAAAAATAATTGATCAGAAGGATTTAATCTTATATTAAAAAAATTGATGCCTTGCATTTGACGGTCTTTCAATATTTTATTAAAATTAATTTCATTTAAAATTTTTAATCATCTTATGTTAGCAAAACTTTATTTTCAAATATTTTTTGTATTATTTTAATAACTTCTAATTCGCCATTCCATTTTAGGTTTTTAGCAATTTCAAATTTTTTTCTCAAAAATTTTTTTTGATCTATTATTAAAATGGCAAAATTAATTGCTGCTTTTATATTAAAAAAATTAACTCCTATATTATTTATCTCTAAAATCTTAGCATTTTCTATAAATTCTTTATTTTCATTTTTTATGTGAGTAATTATAGTAATTCCATGCGCCAAGCAATTGGTTACAGTTCCTAGGCCAGGTCTTATAATGGCAACAGCAATATTTGAATACATTTTGTTATCATAAGTAGCTTTGATAACATTGTATTTTTTTAATTTATGTGAAAAAAATTTAGGCTCTAAATAAACTGGATATTTTATATTTGTTCTATTTTTAATATATTTTTCTATTGTATCAATATTCATTTTATTCTTAGACTCTGCTGTGCCAAAAGATAATAATATTCCATTCTTTTGGTTGTTAAATTTATTTTTTTTGAAATTTCCATAAAAACCCACCGGATTTATATTGAATCGTTTTTTTATGTATTTGGAGCAAAATAAGTAGTTGGGAACTATTGGTCTATTTAAAATTTTTTTTTCTATTCTTTTATAATAATTTGTATTAATTTTTAATACATCGTGCCAAAAAAAGTTAGATAATATTATGCTATTATTATTCTTATGGATTAGCTCAGGATAATTATCACTTAAATATAAGTCGTATTTTTTTTTAAAATTAAAAAATTTATGAATATTATTTTTTTTTTCATAAATTTTTTCTTTATACAAATTTATTTCAAAATTATTAATCTTAATTTTTTTACTTATATCAAATTTTTTAGCTTTATCTTTTGAGCAGAAAATAGTTACGTTAAATTTTTTTGAAAGTTGATTGCCTAATAATACGCACCTGTTAATATGACCCAATCCATTATTGCTAGCTATGATTGCAATTTTTTTCATTTTTTTTTGAAAATTATACGTATTGAATTAGATGCTTTTGCATTATCTATAAAAGACTGAGTAATATTTGAAAAATTTCTCATAATTTTATTAAACTTTATATTCTTATTTTTTGCCTCTAACATTTGTAAATAATCTTTTATATCTAGACCAAAATATTCATAAGTAATAAGGTCAAGGTTATGTTTTTTTTTTATAAAATTAAATGATTTTTCATTATAAAAACAGACATGATCAAAAGGTGAAAGCATATTGTGATTTGATCCCATTAAAATTGTTGATAGGGAATTTAAATTTGGTGTAAAAAATAATAAATGGCCTCCTTTTTTTAATTTTTTAATAGCCGTTTTAATTATCTTATTTGGTTCATGCAAATGCTCTAAAACATCAAAAAAAGTTATCAAATCATAAGTATTATCATTCTCATCACTCAAATCATTTTTTGAAACAAGTAAATTCATCTTTTTAGCAAAATTTACACTAACATCATCAAAATCCAATCCTTTACCGTCAATTTTTTTATTTTTTAGTGCATAAAGAAATGAACCGTAGCCACAGGCAAAATCAAGAACTTTAATTTTTTTATTTTTAAATTTTATCTTACTTAAAATATATTCTATTCTTTCTTTGCCAAATTTTTCAGCCCTATATATAAAATTTTTTTTTATATACTTTTCAACAAAATTTATTTTTTCAACGTTATTATGTAAGAATTGTGGCTTAAAAATTTTAAAATTAATATTAGTATTGGTAGACCCACAATTATCACAATTAATTAGCTTATATTTTTTCCAACTAAAATATAAATTTTTATTCATAAGTTTTTTATTACAAAGAAGACAGGTTGTGGAATTAACTGAAGTTAAATATTTTTTTAGATTTTTATAAATCTTATTTCTTTTTTTTATAAGCTCCTCATGAAATGTTGATCCTCTCAATTTGTAAGGGTCAATATCAAAAATTTTATATTTAAGTATTTTTTTAGTAAATCTATTTGTAATCATCTTTTATCAAAAAATTTTTTTTTGCATCATTTAATATCATTAGATCTATTTTATTATCTAAATTAAGACTAAACTGATCTTTTACAACAAAAGGTAATGTGCGTTTATTAAAAAAAGAATTTTTTTTTAGAATATTTGAAACATGAGTAATATAGAACATTCCATTCAACATATAGATTTTTGGTAATTTTTGGCGTGGTACCATGGATTCTTTATTTAACATAGAATGCAATTTTCCATTTTTGATTATTTGTACTTTGAATGGGTGTGGGTGATCAAATTTTGTAACACTAGCAGACGACTTGAATGAAAAATTTTTATGAAATTTATTCAAAAATTTATTTGTTAATAATTGTGATCTAAATGGTGATGTGACTTGCAATAATAGTATATAACAATCTTTTAATTTATTCTTTTTTATCTCATGTTTAATTACATCTATTGATAGTGCGTATTTAGTTGAAAGTGCATTTGGCCTTAATAATTTAGTATTGCATTCATGTTTTTTTGCTATCGCAAACATTTTTTTACAATTAGTGCTAACGATCGTTTTATCAATAAAATAATTTTTTTTTGATAAAATTATTGTTCTTTCTAATAAACTTTTACCTTTTATTATAATTAAATTTTTATTTTTTATACCTGTTGAGTTTTTTCGTACTGGTATAATTGCAACTAATTTTTTTTTTCTGATCATTTTAAATATTTTTTTTTATGTTATCATAAAATATATTTAAATTTACTAATTGCCATATATAAAAAGTATTTTTTATAGGTGGCTTAAAATAGTAATCTATATTTTCAAAGTATCTTTTATTTATAACATTCTTATTAGAAAGCGCTGTTATATTGTCCATTGCCCAATTTTTCAAATCATTTTGAAACCAAAATGATTGAGCTGAATTAGCACTTATTTTTTTTTCTAAGGATAATTTTTTATCCACAGTATTCACAATATGTCTCAATGGCGCTTTACTCATTCCATCTTTAAATTTTAATTCTATTGGCATTGCCAAGCAGTGTGTTACCAGTTTGTGATCTAAAAATGGGAATCTTAATTCTCTTCCGCAGGCTGCACTGGATCGGTCCCTAAATCTCAATGTTCTAAATAATGAGCCATTATCTATTTCATTAAATGTTATCGCTTTATAATAGTTTTTATTTTTATCAATTTTCTTGTTAGTTTCTTTGTTTCTAATCTGACTTAAATCAGTGTTTCCATTAAAATCTGACAAAATAAAATTTTTAGCTATTAATAAAATATTTTTTATATTTCTGCCAGAAAATTTAACTAATTTATTTAATAAATGATTATTCTCTTGTGAATGATAAAGATCCCATATTAAAATATATAAATGAGATTTATAACCACTTAAAATTTCATCACCACCAATACCTTCAAAACTTACAATAATTTCTTTTTTCTTTTGTTCAAGATTTTGTTTATACTCAGCTATTGCTGCAATGCCACCAAAGGGTTCATCTTGATAATATTGTAGTTTTTCTGCGAGTGCAGGAATTTCTTTTGACTCGATTTCAACTTTTTGATTTTTCAAATTTAATTTTGAAGAAATCTTTTTTGCACTTTGATATTCACTATTACTAAATCCTTTATAAACATATGTATTTGTAGATAAATTATAATTTTTTTTCCATAAATTGTTAGTTAAAACTAATAGGGATGTTGAATCTATTCCACCACTTAAGTGAAAATTTAAAGTTCTATTTGACCTCTGTCGGATTGATATTGAATCATTCAGTAAATGTTCAAATTTTTCCAAACTGTCGATTTTATTATTTTTTTCTAAAATTACTTCTTTTTTTAAATCAAAATATTTACAAACTTTTAAAACATTATTGCAGTAAATTAAATACGATGATGGTTTTAAATTATTTATTTTTGAAAAAAAAGTTTTATTATTTGGATATAATCCTAAATCTAAATAATCTCTAACTACTTTATTATTTACATTTTTTTTTACTGGTATGCCTTTTATTTCGGATGAAAAGTAAATTATATTATTTTCTATTAAATAATAAAGTGGTTTAGTCCCAAATCTATCTCTTATCAAAAATAATTTTTTTAATCTTAAATCGTAAAGAACTATTGCAAACATCCCATTAAATTTTTCTACTGCACTAGGTCCATATTTGGTAAATAGATCCAATATAACTCTGGTGTCACTACTATAATCTTTTCGTTCTATACTTAAGTAATTTTTAGCTAATTCTTTATAGTTATAAATTTCTCCGTTAAACAAAAGTAGATATCTCTTATTTTTAGAGAGCATGGGTTGCTTTCCATATTTGCCTCCTAGGATATTTAATCTAAAAAATTCACAATGTATGTTATTGTCTGTAAAAACATTATGCTCATCTGGTCCTCTATGTTTTAAGGTGCTGTTTTTGTATATTTCTTTATTGTTTTTTTTTTTTAATGAAAAATATCCAAAGAAACCACACATAATTTTAAGTTTTTAGATAAAAACCAGAAACATCAACTAAATGTTTTGTTGGAGGGATTTTAATTTTTTTAAATTCATCGTGTGCTGTTGCCAGTACAAAGATATTGCATGATTTTATCAATTTATTTAACTTACTTTTTTCTATTTTTTGTAAATTTGGTTCATAAACAAAATGTTTAATTTTATTTTTCTTTAATAACTCGATTAATTTGATGGCCAATGATCCTCTTAAATCATCATTATTAGCTTTAAATGTTTTTCCTAAAACTAACACTTTTTTTGACCTTAAACTTTTAATTTTGTTAATTTTGTTAACAATATATTTTGGCAAACCTTCATTAACTAAATAAGCATTTTTTAAAAGATTATTTTTATCTTTAGTTAAATAGTTTAATTGCATAGTGTCTTTCATCAAACATGGCCCACCTACTAATCCTGGAGCCGCTAAACCATTCGTACGCGAATAATTGAATCTCATTAAACGTCTTATTTTTTCAAAATTTAGATGATTTTGGTCGCAAATTTGAAAAAATTGATTTGCAATTGAAAAATTTAAATACCTGTAGGCGTTTGACAGTATTTTTGCCATTTCTGCTTCTTCTGGTTTGCAAACTATAATGTCTTTACATAATCTATTGAATAGTTTTTTAACAGTTCTTAATGAATTATAATTATAGCTTGAGATAATTTGAGGTATCTTAGAAAGTTCAACCATAGATTTTCCCTGGAGCACCCTTTCAGGACAATAAGATATATTTTTAAAAAAAAATTTAGAGTTAAAAATTTTAAAAATCTTACTAAATGTACCTGGAGCAATTGAACTTCTTATTATTATGTGACTTTTTTTGTTAACAATTTTTTTAATTAAGCTTAGTAGGTTAAAAAAATTTTTTAAATCTGGCTTTAATTTGTTACTTATAGGGGTTCCAATGCAAATAAAAATGAATTTACTATCTTTAATTGATCCTAATAAATTAGTAGTTAAAAATCTCTTGCTTCCAATTGTTTTTTTTAAATATTTTTCAATATCTTTTTCATAAAAGGGGGCCTTACCTTTTTTTATTAAATCAAGATTATGATTATTAGTGTCTACTAGATTTACTTTATAACCTAAATTGAACAATAATACAGATAAGGGTAGGCCTATATGTCCAGCACCCCCAATAATCGAAATTTTTTTATAATCTATCATTAAATTACTTTGAATTGTAAAATCTGATAAGTTTATCGTTAACACTGCCTAATGACTTCTCTTTAAGACAAAATATATGTTGATCATTTTTTTTGTCATGAATGTATTCCCATTTTCTTTTAAAATTATCTCTTAAAAAAGCAGCATTTGCTGATCTTCCATCAACTACAATTATGACACCTGGAATTAAAAAATATTCAATTTTAAGTAAGTCACAAGCCATTGGCATCATATCATAATGGTTTGTTGAAATACCGTTTACATTACCCTTCACTGTAAACTGATCTGGTGCGTCTAGATAGATAAAATCAGGGTTACACAAAGGAAGCTTATCATATTCTGTAGCTATAAATCCAATATAATTTATCATTTTTACATTTGAGAAATGAAAACGAACTATTGATTTTAAGTTTTTGTATTTCTTTTGTTTAAATTTTTTTTTAGTTATGTTTAAAAATTTTTTTTCATTTTCTAATACAATTAATTCAAATAAATTATTTCTTCTTAAAGATTTTGCATCCTTATATTTTGTCTCCTTCAATTCTTTTAAAGCATGAGCAAAAATTAGCGATGACCAACCTGATCCAAATTCTAGTATTGTTGTTCTATTGTTCAATTTTACAAATTGATAAAGTCTGAATAAATCTTTTAACTCAGGTTTAAAAGGTTTTTTCATTTCTAATTCATTAATTTTCTGATCTCTGTCTTGTGAATGTTTTATAAATTCAGAAAAATTTTTTTTATTAAAGAAATCTTCAATTTCTTGTTTACTTCTTTCAGGTGGTAATTTTAGATTAAAATTCATGTTTTAATTATGCAAGTTAAACTCAAAAAATCCTGGATATTTCTCTAAAACATTTATATTATTAGGATTAATATCTATTATTTTACACAATTCATTTTTAAGAGAGATTATTTCTTGTAGTTTCATACTAGGAATTTTTTGTTTTTGTAATTTTCTTAAACCTTTATTATAGTCACTTCTCTGAGTTAGAAAATAATAAATATTTCTTAAACGACTCTCCAATAAAAATATATAATAAAAAAAAATATTTGAAAACTTGTCTTCATCCTCACTGGCAACATGCAATTTTTTAAGTTCAGTAAACATCTGGTCCATACAACTATCTGTAAATATATTATTGGCAAATTCTTTTATAATTTTATTTTCATCATCTGATAAACGTTTTGTTTCACTACCATCATAGTTTTTAATAAAATTTATAAGATCTGCTTGGTTAAATATATTTTTTGAAACTAATTTTGGCAGCTTGTATTCATATCTTGCATCATTATAAGGTAAAAAATTTACTGAAAATTTACCTAGTAAAAAAGCTTCAAGTGAGGTTGTGCAGTTTGATTGAATGACAAATTGACTTGCTAAAATGTATGAGTTGGTAGGTATACTGTCGGAACTAAAGCTCATGTGAATATTTTTAAAATTTGATAAATTATTAACCCATATAGATCTGTCCTCAGCAGGATGAATTCTTACTATTAGTTTTTTATTTGGAAACTCTGTTGAAAACTTTTTGATAAAACTAATAAATTCTTTTAAGTTTTTTTTTTCGTGATGCTCTGTCATAATTGAACATTCTTTGTCATGTCTAGAATGAACGTAACCTGCATTTTTTTGTCCCATATAAAATGTTGACCAACCTCTTCTTATTGGATTGTGTCTAGCAAATTTTGTGGTCAAAAGAATAAAATCACCATATTTCTCTTTTAATATTTTTGCTTCTTTGTGAAAAATTTCTGAAATTGGTTTTTTAAGGACATCTAATCTAAGATTTCCAACTATTTTTATAATATTTTCATAATTTTTAAATTTAGACAACAAAGCATCATTTTCTCTTGTGCCCCATGAAAAATATATATCAATCATTTTGAAATTTTCTTCTTTAAACCTTCGTATATAATTTTCATTTGTAAAAAACATTAAGCCTTCTTCATCCATACTTGCAATTTTAAATTTGTTTTCTTTAAATTTTTTTATCACCTCATATTGGTGAGGTTGAATACTTTTAAAAAAAACTATTCCCTTTTTTATTAAATTCAATCTTTTTGAAAGATTATTTTTATCACCTATAACTACCGATGCACCCTTTAAACAACATTTGACTGCAAAATATATCCTAGCAATTAGCTCTCTGTTTTTTACCTCTATTGGAAAATATATTCTCATTAAATAAACTTATTTGTTAATAAAAATACATCTTTATAACGATGTGGTTTAGCTAAAGATTTTGTAATTATATTTTTTTGAGACCAAATTGATTCTGGATCTTTTTTAAGATTTGTGTGATATATTACTGAGTTAAAAATACAATATCTTAAAGAACTAAAACTATTGAAAATTATTTTTCCTAAAAAATTATCGATATTATTTATTAAATTGGCCATATTAAATATTTAGCAACTTATATCCTAGTTTTTTATTTTTTGTACATAAAAAATATAATTCTGGTGATTTGAATTTTTTATTTATAATTTGAGTAAGGTTGAGAGAATAAATTTTTTTTTTTTTTAAGTATTTCAAAAATTTCTCAGTTATAGAAAATAAATGTTGCTTTTCCACTTGTTCATTTATGTGACAATACACTACTACATACTTACTATTATTAAGTCCAAAATTTAAAATTTTACTTGGGTTAAATGTGTGATCCAAAGTATGAAATATACCAAATAAATCAAATTTGATATTTATTTTTTTATTTAAAGGTAAAACCTTTAAGTCCAATAATTCACTTGCAAATGATCTGCTATTCACTGACTTATGGTTGTCATTTTGACTCCACATTAAATGTGAGTTATCAATGACTAAAAATTTGTTAATTTTTTTTTTTACAATTTTTTTCTTTATACTGCGAATAGTTGCTAATGATTTTTTACTTTTGATTAATCCTTTCCTCTGATCTATCTTTGTTTGACCTGCAACTTGTCTAGAAGTTAGATAACATATAATGTTTTTATAAAGACTATTATATAATTTTTTATTATAAGGAAATTCTTTTAAAAAATGATTTAAAAAAATACCCATGAATGGACTATTAAATTCTGCATAATTTTTAATTTTGATAAATTTATTTAATTTCTTAAATAAATCTCCGTGTTCAGGAGTGTTACCTTTTTTTAAAAAGTTTATTAAATTGCTCCAACTTCTATTGTGTTGGCCATAAATATTAGAGTAAATTTTTCTTGAAATATCCTCTGAAAACCATGGGCTGTTTTGTAAGATGTAGCAATTTTGACACTGATAAGTCTTAATTTTTTTAAGAAATCTATTGGATAAACTGAAGTCTTCAACAATTGCATCCATATAAAAATTATTTTTGGACGCTTGATCATTAATTTTTTTAAATTTGTTACCTCCACAAAAAATACAATTTTTATAATCTACTAAAAACATCTTTTAATTTTATCAAAAAAAACTCTAAAATTATTTCCTTTTTTATCTTTAAAACTATTCCTCATAATCTATTTTCTGGTAATTAAAAAAAGCTGCCAACTCAATGTTTTTATTTTAATAGCTTCTTTATTGCGAACATTATATGCATTAATCAATGCCATATTTTTTTTTAATAAAGTTAAATTTATTTTCCCAAATTTTTGATATTGATAAAATGCTCTTTTTTGATTAAAAAATAACTTAATATTGAAAATTATACTCTTTTTTATTCCAATAATTAATAATAATAATTTTGTGAAAATACTTAAAGATAATTTTTCAATTTTTGAGTTTTTTTTGATAAAATTAACGATTTTTTTGTGAGGCTGATTAGTATTAAATTTATAAATATATTTTTTTAAGATTTTATTATTGTATTTATTAAAGGGCTTTTTTTTCTCAATAATTTTTTCTGCCATGTTTATTACCTTTTGAGATGTATTACATCTAAAACCTAGAATCTCAAAAAATTTAGAATGAATACTTTTGTAGTTTATTGGATCAAAAGAGATGACAGGTTTTTTTAACAGCAAACCTTCTAATCCAGTTGTACATCTATTATGAATAATTAAAGTTGAGCCCAGTATCCATGGTGCAACATTTCCATCATAAACTACTTTTACATTGTTATAATTTTTAAAAAAAGATTTAGCTTTATTTATATTCTCACTAGGATGTGGTCTATAAATAATATCCATGCTCTTAAACCTTTTAGATAGATCAATAGTAAGTTTTATAAATTTTTTAAAGATTTTTTCACTTGTGAATAAATACTTTTTATCAAGTTTATCAACATCATCTAACTTGGACAGATTTGGATTTATATGTGCAAAACGTGAAGTTACAAGAATATACTTTTTGTATTTTATTTTTATTTTATTTGTTTCTTCTAAAAAAATATTTCTATATTTTTTTTTATATATTTCAAACTTCGGTGTGCCTGTCAAATACAGTTTTGACTTATCAACTTTAGATGACATTAACATTTCCTTTTGTTTTAAATTACTTAAAAAAAATGTATTTAAATATTTTTCATTACCTTTGTAATAGTTTAACTTCATATACTGTGTAATTGATGCAATTGTTAAGGCTTCCTCATCTAGCACATACAAACTAAATCCAATTTTAGATATTTTTTTAAAAAATGGCTCAGTTCTATAATGTAAACTTTTTTCCAGTAATGCACCTTTTGGTAGATAATCAATTAATGAAAATAATACATGCCTATTTCCAATAACAATATTAAAATTGTTTTTGAGAGCTTCTTTTACAACTAATAATTTAGGTAAAATTTCTCTATTTGCATTCTCAATACTTATATAAATAAACTGTTTGTTCATTTGTGAGTAAGGTAATTTTTTAAATTTCTTTATCTTCCCAATTGTAAATTGGTTGCTTTCTCTTACTAAAACTAGCGAATCGTCCTTGATAATAATCTCTGTTTAACAGTTCAGTATCAGAAAGTTCTCTATTTGATTTACCCAACATTATATTACTAAACTCAGGAATATTTTCAGAAATATAATTTTCTTGTTGAGTTTTCGGTAATTTGCATAACCTAACTAATTCTTTTAATTCCGTAGGATTAGCAGAAACTATGCCGTCTTTAGTTTTTTTTTTATCTAATATTGTAAAATGTTTCTCAACTATAGTGGCTCCACAAAAAACAGAAGTAAGTGACAGCTTTGGTCCATCTAAATCATAATTTGAATGATCACTGATTCCAATACTGTCATTTAAAGATTTTAAATATTTTAATCTATTTAAATGAGCTTCTTCTAACGGAGTTGGATAAATAGATACACAATGTAATAATGTAAACAATTGATTATTTTTTTTTAAAATGGCAACTGTTTTTTCTATTTCACGGTCAAACGTAGCACCCGTCGAAACAATAATTTTTTTAAAATCACCATTTGAAAGTTCCTCAATTAATTTAAATGAAGCACAATCAAAACTAGAAACTTTAATTAAAGATAGTTTAAGTTGTCTTAAAAAATTTAATCTTTGCCTGGTAAAGATAGTGGTAAGAGGCTTAATCTTATATTTATTGCATTTTTCAATAAAAAAATAATGATCATCGTCACTTAAATCCAGTGGTTTAAGCCTATCGAATTCAAGACTATATGGTCTTTTTATGGTTTTAACCTTATTTCCTTCAATAAGTCCATGTTCAAACCTTTCTCTTTTTGTAATTTCCGATGAAGTCATTGATTGAATCTTTGCATAATCAGCGCCTGCTTCAGAAGCTGCAGCAATCATCTCATCCAAAATATTTCTATCACCAAGATGGTTTTGACACATCTCAGCTATTATTTCTGCCATCTTAAATCCTTTAAAATAAAATCTGTTACTTGATTTGCACCATTTGATAAAAAATTTTTATTTTTAATTTTTTTAGTTAATGAATTTAATTCAAAAGTTAAAAATTTGTTAATTCTTTTAATAATATTTTCTCCCCATTCATTACTTTTAATTATACTTATTATTTTTAGCTTACGCAACATTTTAATATTAAACGATGTTTCTTCATTATTTACTTCATTAAAAAAGATTGCTGGCTTTTTTAGTACCAGTGTTTCAGTGATTGTATTAAATCCAGCTCTAGCAATGACAAAGTCAGCTAGGGATATTGTATGATGTATTTTTTTTAATCCATTAACAGGAAAAATATTTTTAGAGTCAATTATATTTTTTTTTATTTTTTGGTTGTATGACTTAATTCCTATAAAAAAATTAACATTTTTAATATATTTTAAATAAGGAATTGTTTTTTTAATAAAAACTGAAAGTGTTTTGGTCCCATTATCCATAATTACACAATTAATTTTTTTTTTAGTTTTTTTAACCTTATCAAAATCACTAATCACGAAATTTATTTTTTTATGTTTTTTTTTATATTTTTTTATTATTTCAGCTGGTGTTAATGGTAAAATTAGAAAATTATCTGCTAAGTTATAACTTTTATCTAACTCATAAAGAACCTTGTCTTTAGATTTAGTATTCTTACAATGCTTCTTATAAAACCAATTCCAAGTGAAATGAGATATATTAATAGATTTAGTATTAGTTTTTTTAGCTAATTCAAATGCTTGTGGGACAGAATCCGATATAATCAAATCTGGGTTTGGATATTTTTTACACATATCAGTTATCCATTTCTTTTTACTTTTAAGCCAATGATGAAACATTTTTTTTGTTTTAATCTTATCAATTGAACCATCTTTTTTTTTAATTGTTTCAATTAAATTATGTTTGTGATGATATTTAATTTTATTTTTAAATGTTTCTTTAAGAAGTAATATTTTTTTTGAGGTAATAACTTCTACTTCACAATATTTTATATTTTTTAAAATAGATTTGATTAATGATCTTTGTCTTACAGTGTGTCCAAAACCTTCATCAGAAATAAAAATTAAAATTTTTTTGATTTTCATAAATTAATTTACATTTTAATTATTTGATCAAAATAATGCTTATCTTTTTCTTTGTGGGTAACAATTATTTTAATTACATCTTTCATACTGGTGATATTTTTCATTATTTCTTTAGATGTGTCATTATCCAACGCACTAGTTGGTTCATCAAAAATTAGTAACTTTGGTTTTTTATATAATGCTCTAGCAATACAAATTCTTTGTCTTTCTCCGCCTGACAATTTAAGTCCACTTTCTCCAACCATAGAATAAATCCCCTTATTCGAATTATTAATTAATTCCTCCAGTCTTGTCTTTTTAATCACTGAATTTACTGTTTTGATATCTATATTTTTTTCAAATTCTCCGAACGCAATATTATTTAATATTGTATCATCAACCAGGTACGGAGTTTGCGGAACATACCCTATCACATTGTTCATTTCATATTGAGTTAAATCAATCTCACTATGATTTATTGAAATTACTCCTTCAACTGGTTTGATTAGACCTGATAGAATATTTGACAAAGTAGTTTTGCCTGAACCACTTTCGCCAATAATTCCTATTGTTTGACCTCTAATTAATTTAAAATTTATATTTTTAAAAATACTTTTTTTATCGTAATTAAAAAACAAGTTTTTTGCCTCTAATTCAAAAATTTCATCAAATGGAAAATTCTCTTTATGAGTTTTTTTTAAATTTTTAAAATAAGATATCTCTTTAAAAAGAGCATCTGTTGAAGGACTATTGTATCTAATAGATTGAAGTGCAGAGTTAATTTTGTTCATTGAAGGAAAAATCTTAATGGCCGATACTACTAAAAAGGATAGCGCGACTATAATATCTTGAGTAGTTTTTTGGTCTAAAGTGTAAATATAAATTATTACTATGATCAATACGATTACAATAACTTCTAATACATATTTAGTTATTTCACTTATAAAGCCTTTAATTCTTGAATAATTTTGTGCTTCAGAATTAGATGAATTAAAATCTGAAAATAACTTATCACTTTTATTAAAAATTTTTATTTCTTTCAAACTAAAAACAATTTGATTTAATTTTTTTATTGTAGTTGTCAAAAAATTAAGTCTATTTTCACCAAGTTTAAAAAGATAATCTTTTATTGCAAAATAATAAATTGACAAAAGCAAAGCCATAGCTACAAAAATAATTATTGACAAGATTGGAATTTGAGTTTGCATTAAAATAAGAATTGAAATGACAATGGATGTCTCAATAAATAAATTCATAAACTCTGTAAAAGTTCTTGAAAATACTCCTACCTCTTTTAAACAATTCCTAATAATTACTGAGGAGTCTTTTGAAACTAAATTTAAATAATCCAATTTATAATAAGAGCCCAGTAAATTTTTTGACAATTTTATTTGAACATTTACAATATATTTTGATTTAATGTGAGCAAAAATAATCAAAAATGAATTTTTTATAACAAATAAAATAATTAAAGCACAAAGACTAAAAGACAAAATATTTTCACTATTTAAATTTAAAAAATGTAAAAACTTAATCTTTTCTATATTTTCTATAAATAAATCTTTATCTAAAATTATGTTAACTATAGGAATTACTATTCCAACTCCAATTAACTCTAGTAAGGTCACAAATAATGAGAGAAGTAAAATAAACCAAATTTTTTTTTTTGATTCATTATCAATTATATACGCCACTTTGGTGAGGTTTTCTTTTAACATATAGTAAATAATTTATAAAAAATTATTTTTTTACTTTTATCATATAAATTGATCTTTTGCTCTTAATGTTATCGATTACTTGATCATTTGGGTGATATTTGAAATGTACATCTTTTGAAGAATCGCCAAACAAAGAAAATAGTTTTTCAGAATTTATAATTCGATCTTGATGAAAGTGATGATCTTTAAATGTATAACCAATACCAACTAAGCAATTATTTTTGGAGACTCTAATTATTTCATCAATGGCTTTTTTGTTATCTTCTGAATATGTCAAAGTCCAGCCTGAGAGAATTAAATCAAAAGTATTATCTTTAAATGGAATATTGTGCATATCACCTAAAGTTATAAATGGACTATATGTAAATAAATCAATTGCAAATAAGTTTTCTTTTTTTATTCCGCTTAATAACGCTTGGTAAATATCACCTTCAGTTCTTGGCCCAATTATTAAAGTTTTGATTTCATCTCTTTTTATATAATCAAAACTTGGTAATTGATTTAAAAGAATAGAAATTCTATTGCCTGAAAAATTATTTAATGATGTCCCAAATTTTTTCAAATTGAATAGTTGAGATCTAAAATTAAGGTTTTTTTCTAATGCATCCTGCTGAGATATTTTATTGAAAGAGAGTTTTTTTTTGTCAAACTCTTCTAATAATTTTAATTTTCTTCTTACATATACAAAATATAAATACCTAAGTATTAAATATAATGACAAAAATTTGTTTAGTGTTTTATTAATAAGTGAAATAATTATAACCATGAATTTTAAATTTTTT
>Ga0209709_10001610_pt1 | contig 20690 bp, 20 predicted proteins | sample ArcticOcean_MG_C_2_FD_187435 | JGI IMG/M metagenome (GOLD analysis project Ga0209709, IMG submission 187435) | Marine microbial communities from western Arctic Ocean - ArcticOcean_MG_CB4_136 (SPAdes) (version 2) | ecosystem: Environmental > Aquatic > Marine > Oceanic | place: Arctic Ocean...
AAAACTTCCATTTGTAGATAACTCTATAGAAGTGTGCTTTTCACACATGCTTTACTGCATGGCTTTGACAACAACAGAACTTAATTATTTAAATAGTGAAATATGCCGTATTTTAAAACCTGGCGGAATTAATATTTATACTGTTAGACATACTGGTGATGGTGATTATAAAAATGGCATACATATAGTAGAAGATCTTTATGAAAACGATGGTTTTATTGTACATTTTTTTTCAGAAGAAAAAGTAAGAAAAATTACTGATGGTTTTACTGTTGTAAATATAGAGAAATTTGAAGAAGGTGAATTTCCAAGAAAATTGTTTAAGGTAACTTTAAAGAAAAAGTAAATTAATTTACAAATATTTTTTTATCTTCCTCGTAATGATTAATGTAGTTCATTACACATTATAAGCTATTTCGTTTGGTTTAAATTTACACATTAACTTTTTGGTTTAAAGATCAAGCATGCACCATTATTACAGTATCTTTTGCCAGTTGGTTTTGGTCCATCATCAAAAATATGACCATGATGCCCACCACATTTTTTACAATGATATTCTGTTCTAGCGTACCCTAATAAATGATCTGTCTTTGTTTCAAATGCGTTTGGTAACGGTTCAAAAAAAGACGGCCAGCCAGATCCACTTTCATATTTACTTTTTGATTCAAATAATTTTGTTCCACAAGCCGTACAAAAATAATCCCCTTCTCTTTTTTCATTATTTAAAGGACTTGATCCAGGTGGCTCTGTGCCTTCCTTTAGTAAAATAGCTTTTTGTTCTGGCGTTAACTGTTTAACCATTTTTTAGTTTTCTTGATGATAAAAATATTCCACCAATTATAAAAATCGCTCCATATAAATGATAATTCATAAATTGTTCTTTAAATATTAATATAGCTAAAACTGTACTAAAGATTGGCATTAGATGTAAAAATATTCCTGATCTATTAGATCCAATAATTGCTATTCCTTTAATCCAGCAAATAAATGAAGCAAGTCCTGGAAAAAGAACAACATAACTTAGTGTTAACATAAAAGGCAGATTTACATTTAATTTAAAACCCATGTACATTTCAATTAAATAGGCTGGTAATAATAAAATCAAACCTGCAGATATAATTACCTGTAAAAGAGAGATTTGAGATAGATTAAATTTTTTTTTTCTCAATAATGCTGAATACATGGCCCAAGAAAACATTGCCACCACCATCCACAAATCTCCTTTATTAAAATCTAGACTAATTAATAAATCAAAATTTGCTTTAGTGACTATTATTGCAACACCTATAAGTGAGAAAATAACTCCTAAAATCTGATAAATATTCGTCTTTTCGATTTTAAAAATCCAACTAAAAAAAATTATCATAACTGGAATAGTAGAAATCATTAGCACACCACTAATTACTTGGGTAAAATTTAGTGAATAATAAACAATTGAATTAAAAATAGTAATACTCGTAATTCCCAAAACTAAAATCAACTTTATATTTTCCAATATATGATGTCTTTTTTGAATAATTTCTTTAAGAGTAAACGGGGCTAGTATTAGCCAAGCAAAAGTCCATCTGTAAAAATTCAATGTAAATGGTGGAATTTCAAAAAAACTTGCTGCTTTACCTACAATAAAATTACCCGACCAAAATAGTGTGGCTAATATAAGAAAAATATAAGCAGTATTATTTTTTGAAAACAAATTGTATCCTAACTAAATCTTCGAGAATTATAAGCAGATAAATCTAGATTTGTATTTTCTCCCGCAATCATACCAGAGATAATTTTTCCAGAAATTGCTCCTAAAGTCCATCCAAGATGGTGGTGCCCAAAAGAATAAAATAGATTTTTATGATTCTTTGAAGGTCCTAAAACTGGTAAAAAATCTGGTAAGGTTGGTCTAAAACCTAACCATTCATCCTGATGCTCTTTAAGTTCTGGGAATAGATATTTTGCATTATCTGCTAGATTTGAGATTCTTTTTTTACTTGGTGGATTGTTTAATCCTCCAAACTCGACAGTGCCAACAACCCTTAAACCTTGTTCCATAGGAGTAATACCAAAACCTCTGTTTAAAAATATAACTGGTCGAGACAGCAAATGATCATGGCCCTTAAAATGTATATGATAACCTCTTTCAGTATCTAGTGGAATTTTTTCATCAACCTGGTCTGTTAATTTTTTAGAAAAAGCTCCACAAGCAATTACAACTTTATCAAAATTATAATTTTTAAAATCTGTTTTTATTACAGGCTTATCGTCAGATGTAAAACTTATTGATTGGGCATTATTTTTTTCAAATTTTCCCCCTTTTTTTATAAAAAGCTCAAATAGTTTTAATAATATCTTTCCTGGATTGCGTGCATGTTTTGCATTTGAGTATAAAGCACCTCCATGGTAAATTTTTTTTATATTTGGTTCAAGATCATGAATTTCATGAGGAGTAAGCAATTGTTGTTTTACACCAAGATCATTTCTAATTTTAATTTCTAATTCTCTACTTTTTAAATCTTTATCAGTCCAAAAATAAAGTATTCCTTTATTCTCTACTAGTCCCGAGATATCAATGTCTTTAAAAATTTCATCGTATGCTGGTAGTGCTAAATCTAAAATTTGGTGCATATATTTTGCTGTGTGTAACATTTTTTTTTTTCTACAATTTTTAATAAATTTTAAAAACCAAGGAATCATCTTTGGTACATAATTCCATTTTAATGCCAATGGGCCCTTTGAGTTTAATAACATCGAGGGTATATCTCCCAATATGTCAGGTCTATTAATTGGTACTGAGGCATATGGTGAAAAATGGCCAGCATTACCATAAGAGGCGTTATGATTTCCCGGTTCCTCTTTATCTATCAGGGTTACTTCAAAACCTTTCTTAATAAGGCTTAACGAAATACAAACTCCTTGTATTCCAGCTCCAATAACTCCAACTGAAGATCTGTTATGTGTATCTTCACTCATATTATTTTAGATTTTATATTATTTTAAAATTAAATATTAGATGACAAACTATACAGCTTCTTTTGCTTGTCTGGCGTGAACAACAGCAGGTTCGGTAGAATCTTTTCTCTCAACAATTTCTTCTATTGCAATATCTTCTTCTGTATTTCTTTTTCCTTTATTTGCTCTTTTTATATATCCATCTATATCTGCGCCCTCTTCAGTTTTTAAAGTATTTTTAAAAAAAATATCACCTTTAATAACTGCACTTTTTCCGATGATAACGATGTCTGCAGTAATCTTACCTTCAAGATGTCCGTTCACTTCTATACTTTCAGCTTCTATTGATCCTCTAACTGAGCCACTCTCCGTTATGATCATGTCGGAAACAAACATATTTCCATTTAATAGACCAGCAACATCTACAGATCCTGAAGATCTTAGATCTCCTTCGAGCTGCATCGTTTCTCCGATGTATGAACGGCCACTATGATTTAATTGTTTAGTTTCGGTTTTTCTTAAAGTTTTAAACATTTCCTAATTTAAGCATAAAAAACCGTTTATTAATAACAAAAAAGAGACAAAATAAATAAAAATATTACAATCTATAGTTGTGCTTTATATAATTAAGAGTTTTTTTAGTTTGGGCTGTCTACGTTTTGATAAATTTTACAGCTCATTACAACTCCTAAACCTAACATTATTGAAAGCATTGAAGAGCCTCCATAAGACATAATAGGCAAAGGAGCTCCAACTATTGGCAATAAGCCAAGCACCATTGACATATTGACCGTTACATAAACAAAAAATGCTGTAGCAAAACTATAACAATACAATCTAGCAAAATTATTTTTTGATTTAGTTCCAATTCTTATAATTCTGTAAATTATTAAGGCGTAAATAAGTAATAAAACTAAAGATCCAATGAAACCAAACTCTTCAGAAAACAAAGTAAATATGAAATCAGTATGTTTTTCAGGTAAATAATCCAAGTAGCTTTGACTTCCTTGCAAAAAACCTTTTCCAAAAATTCCCCCTGAACCTACGGCTATTTTAGATTGAATTATCTGATATCCCGCTCCTAAAGGATCTCTTTCTGGATCAATAAAAGTTAAAATTCTTGATTTTTGATAAGGCTTTAAAAATGATAATGCAACAGGAATTAAAAAAATAAGCATACAAAAAGAATATAAGAAAATTTTAATTCTAAATCCAGTTAACCAAATAACAGCAATTCCACCAATTAAAATTAGTACTGAGGTTCCCAAGTCTGGCTGTGAGGCAACTAGTATAACAGGAACAAGTATTGCTAAAATAGGTGTAAATATATACTTAATGCTTGAAACATTGTCAGAAGGTATTTTGTGATAGTATCTAGCTAAAAAAGTAATTAAAACAATTTTCATTAATTCTGAAGGTTGGAGATTAATAAAAAATAAATTAATCCAACGTTTAGAGCCCGAAGCAGTGACACCAAAAGAATCTACAGCAAATAATAAAAATAATACGGCAAAATAGAAAAAATATGACGATTTAAACCAAAATTGAATTTTTAAAAATGATACGAGTAAAAAAAACGTGAAAAAAAATAAAAATCTATAAAGGTGGCTTTTAGTATAATAACCAAAATTTCCTTGCTCAGTAGAGTACATTACAAAAATACTTATTACTCCTAAAGATAAAACAAGAAAAATTAACAAAAAATCTAGAGAAAGAAATTTATCTTTAAAGTCAAGGTTGGTATTTGAAAAATTGCTTTGCATAATTTTATACCTGCTGAAATAAATCTAATTGATATTTCTGTCTTAATTTATGTCTATCTAAAACTTTTTTTATTACTTTTTTAGCTATTGGAGCCGCACCTGTGCTACCAGCTCCTCCGTGTTCAATTACAACACTAATTGCATATCGAGGGTTTTTATATGGTGCAAATGCAACAAAAAGTGCATGGTCCCTTTTTTCAAAAGGTAAATCTTTATTTTTTATTTTAAGCTTTCTCTCTTCCTTTGTGATTGTTCTTATCTGGGATGTTCCAGTTTTGCCTGCATATAAATATTTTGGTGAAGTAAACCTAGATCTATAAGATGTCCCCATAGGTTCGTTAGTAGCACCATATAGAGCATCATTTATAAATTTAATATTTTCGCTATTATTATATAGTTTTTTTAAACCTGAATTTGAAGAGCTTAAAATACCATTTCTATAATTAAACTCTTCACGCCATGAATTGATTATAGGTTGAAGAGCATATCTATCATCAATTATTCTTGGTGTAATTTCATAACCTCCATTAGCAAATTGTGCTATCATTCGACATAACTGCAATGGTGTTGTTTGAAAAAAACCTTGTCCAATTCCACTAATTAAAGTTTCCCCAAGCACCCATCCAGTTCCAATATTTTTTAATTTCCATTTTGTATTTGGCACTACTCCTGATTTTTCTTCATTAAATAATTCTAAAGGTTTTTTTCCAAGACCAAACTGCTTGGCTGTTAGTGATAACCTGTCAATTCCTAATCTTCTCGATATTTCATAAAAATAAACATCACAAGACTGTTTAATCGCACTTCTCATGTTCATGAACCCATGTCCCTTTTCTTTCCAGCAGTGATAAGTTTGTCCATAAAGCTCAATTTTCCCTTTACATTGGACAAGTTTTTTTGTGCTCACAACATCATTTTCTAAAGCAGAAAGTGCTACTACCGGTTTTATGGTAGAGCCAGGGGGGTAAAGGCCTGACATAGGTTTATTGATAAGAGGTTTGTTAGAATCCTGAAGTAATAATTGCCAGTCTTTTTCACTTATTCCGTGTACAAATTTATTTGGATCAAATGTTGGTGACGACACTATAGAAATGATATCACCAGTATATATATCCATGACACAAACTGATCCACTTTGATCTTTAATTAAACTACTGGCAAATGTTTGAACTTCTTGGTCTAGTGTGGTTCTATAATTTTTGCCTGCAACTCCCTGTGTTAATTTTAATTCTTTAATTCTTTTACCAAATGCATTTACTTCAAATCTTTGAAGACCAGGTTTGCCAATAATCTTTTTGTTTAAAAGTTTTTCTAAACCGTTCTTTCCTGTCTTTAAACCAGGGGCATTTATATTACGTAAAAATTGACTATTTTTTAAATCTTTTACGCTTGCTTCAGAGACATATCCTACTAAGTGAGCTGAGGAGCCATCCTCATTATATTTCCTATCTACGGAAACAATTGGTTTAATGCCAGGAGTTTCATGTAAAAAAAGATTTAATCTTGAAAATTCCTCCCAAGATAAATTATCAGAAATAATAATTGGTTGCCATGGCTTACGTTTTTTTAGGTTTCTAATTAAACTCTTTTTAACATTTTCATTAAAATTGATAAGTTTTGATAATTTAAAAAACATTTCTTCCATATTGGGAACGTCTTCGGGCACCATATGTAATTGAAAAACTTGTGTGTTTTCTGCAATTTTATTTCCAAAAAAATCTTCTATAATTCCTCTTTGTGGAAGCAATTTCCATTCTCTTAATCGATTTTTATCTGATAGTGATCTCCATTTAATATTTTCTGAGATTTGTAAATAAAATAGACGTGAAATAATTGCTACAAATACAGTAATTTTTATTGAAGATAAGATAAACATTCTTCTGCTTATTAGTCTTGATTTGTTTTGAAAAGTTTCTGAAAAACTAAGCATAAGTTATAATTTTGTAATATTTAAAAATATAGAAAATATCACCCACAACAAAGGGTAGGCACATAGCGTTGATATAGAATTAATAAAAAGTATAAAATAATCTATTTCAAAATTTAAAAAATATAATGACATAAAATAAACTAAATTAGTAAGTATTAATGCAGGAAAAAAACTTATCCAATCGCCTAATAATGTAATTCTAACAGTAACTACGCGCACGTACGCTGCTACTGCTGAAATCACTAATAGAGATAAAGCATGGGTTCCAAACGGAAATCCATAAATGACATCAGTAATTATTCCAGATAAAAATATAAAACCGTAACCTAAGGCTTCTGGTTTTCTCAAGACCCAATAATAAACTACAATATAACTAATATTAATTGTAAAATATTTTAAATTAATTAAAGAATTTCCACTTAAAGAAATATAAAAAAGAAGTAGAAGTGGAAATAGTTGAATAAATTTTAGAATAGTGTTTTTGAGAGAAAGTGCCATAAATTTATTTCTTTATATCAATTTTTATTTAAATCAATATTTACGAATGTAATTTGATTTAAATTTGAAAATAATATTACTTTTACTTTATTATTTTCAATTTTTACTTCTCCAATAGGAATACCAGGTGAGAAGACTCCTTCCTTTCCTGATGTATAAATTTTATCTCCATTTTTTATATTATGATTTTCTGGCAAGTATTCTAAGGTTGGCTCGTTTTTTCCATGACCACTTATAATAGCATGAAATCCCGATGGCTCAGTTATGGCAGGAATTTTACTATTTAAGTCTGAAACTAATAATATTCTGGAAGAAAAAAAATTTACATCCACTATTCTTCCGATAAAATTAACTCCATCAAGTGCCGCCATACCATTTTTAATTTTTTTGTTGCTACCAGAGCTTATAATAAATGAATTTAGGTAAGGGCTCTGTTTATCTAGCATGACTCTCGCACTTACTAAGCTTGAAGATGAAGCAACCTGTTCATCAATTAGCTTTCTTAGTTGAGCATTTTCTAATTCTAAAAATTCTGATTTAGCAATGTTATTTCTTAACTTATTATTTTCTATTTTTAAATGGCTATAATTTTCATAAAGCTTCACATGATTTTTTGTAAAATCAAAAAAACTTACAAAACTTTTTTTAGGTAACGAAACTGTTAATGACCCACGATAAATTGTATCTTTGATAATGCTTCTAATAGTATTTAATGGTTTTGTTTCTATTGTTTCAATAAAAATAAGAACTATAGAAAAAATTATAAGAGCAAATAGTGAAAACCTTTGCTGGTTTCCTTTAGCTAAAAATGCAGAACGAACTGCTATCCCAAAATCATCTCGTCTTGTGTCCATAAATAATTAAAGACAAAAATTAATTTATCAACATGTTTGCAAAAGTTTCTTCTTGGTCAAGTGCTTTTCCAGTTCCAAGTGCAACACAAGATAATGGATCTTCAGCAATCTGGACAGGAAGTCCAGTCTCTTTAGTAATTAATTTATCTATATTTTTTAAAAGAGCTCCTCCCCCAGTTAGAACTAAACCCATATCAACTAAATCTGCAGATAATTCAGGTGGCGTTTTTTCTAAAGCATCTTTTATACCACCTAAGATTTGATTTAGTATAGGTTTCAGTGCTTCTGCTGTATCTTCCTCTTTTAAGGAAATTTCCTTTGGGGTACCTGATCTTATATCTCTTCCTTTCATCAGGTATGTAGCGCCACTGGTAGGTATGGCGGTTCCTATTTCTTTTTTAATTTTTTCTGCACTTGCTTCTCCAACTAGTAGATTAAATTGTTTTTTCATATAACTAATTATACCATAATCCATTGCGTCACCTGCAACTTTCAAGGAGTTTGCATAAACAACACCACCTAAAGACATAACCGCAATTTCAGTTGTCCCTCCTCCAATATCAATTACCATAGATCCAGTAGCTTCTGAAATTGGTAATCCTGCACCAATTGCTGCTGCTATTGGTTCTTCAATTAAACTTACTTTACGAGCGCCTGCAGCGAGAGCAGAATCTTGTATTGCTTTTCTTTCAACTGGAGTTGAACCAGTTGGTACACAAATTAGTATTCTTGGATTTGCAAAAGTTCTTTTTTTGTGAACTTTTTTTATAAAGTGCTTGATCATTTCTTCAGTTACAACGAAGTCAGCTATAACACCATCTTTTAAGGGTCTTACCGCTGAAATATTTCCTGGTGTTCTTCCTAACATTGTTTTTGCCTCATCACCCACTGCGAGTACTGATTTTTTTCCTTTATCATCAATTATAGCAACTACAGAAGGTTCATTAAGAACTATTCCTTGCCCTTTGACAAAAACTAAGGTGTTTGCTGTGCCCAAATCTATAGCCATATCTGTAGACCAAAACTGACTTATTTTATTTATAAACCCTGATCCGAAATCCATTTATATCCCTTTCATTTTTTTTTGTTCATACTCCTCATCAGGAGCCGTTTTATTTCTTTTTAAAATCATCTTATTTAGTGCATTTAAATAAGCATTAGCGGAAGCGACAAGAGTATCAGTATCTGCTGCTTGACCAACAGTTGTTTTGCCTTTTTCTTCTATTCTTACACTTACAGTGGCTTGTGCATCCGTTCCTTCAGTAACAGCATGCACCTGGTACAATTGAAGCTTAACTTCGTGTGGGTACAATTTTTTTATACATTTAAAAATAGCATCTACAGGGCCATCTCCAGTTTCAGTTGCTTTTTTTATTTCCCCATATACTTCTAAAGTCATATCAGCTTTTTGTGGTTCACCGGTTCCTGCAAAAACTTTTAGTGATTTTAAATTTATTACGTTATCTTCTTTAATTAAACTATCATCAACTAATGATACTATATCATCATCGTAAATATGTTTCTTTTTATCTGCTAAAACTTTAAATTTTCCAAATGCAACTTGTATAATATCATCAGTAACTCCTGTATAACCTAGGTCACTTAGTTTTTCTTTAAAAGCGTGTCTACCAGAATGTTTTCCCATAACTAGAGAGCTTTGTTTTACACCGACACTTTCTGGGGTCATTATTTCATATGTATTTCTATTTTTTAGCATTCCATCTTGATGGATTCCCGCTTCATGGGCAAAAGCATTTTTTCCTACTATCGCTTTGTTAAATTGTACAGGATATGTCGCGCTTGATACAAGTTTAGAAGCTTTGTTTAATAATTTTGTATCAATATTTGTATGAAATGGCATTAAATCATTTCGCGTTTTCATTGCCATCACTATTTCTTCAAGTGCAGCATTTCCTGCTCTTTCTCCTATTCCATTTATGGTGCATTCAACTTGTCTTGCTCCTGCAATTACTCCAGCTAATGAATTTGCAACTGCTAGGCCAAGATCATTATGACAATGAGTTGACAAAATTGCCTTATCTATATTTGACACATTATTTATTAAATGTTTAATAATTTTTGTAAATTCAGATGGAATTGAGTATCCAACAGTATCTGGTATATTAATTGTTGTTGCTCCACATTTAATTGCTACTTCAATTGCTTTGCACATAAAATCAATATCTGTTCTGGTTCCATCTTCACAAGACCACTCTACATCATCTGTAAATTTTCTTGCATAAGTTACATGTTCCTGAATAGCTTGAATCACCTCATCAGGATTTTTATTTAGCTTATATTTCATATGTAGAGGGCTAGTCGAAATGAAAGTATGAATTCTAAATCTTTCAGCAAACCTAAGTGAATCTTTGCACGCATCAATATCTTTTTTTGTATGTCTGGATAATCCGCAAGGTATTGATGTTTTTAAGATTTTACCAACTTCAGTAACAGCTTCAAAGTCTCCTTTAGATGCTGCGGGAAATCCAGCTTCTATAATATCAACTCCAATCTGATCAAACAAATATGAGATATTAAGTTTTTCTTCTAGGCTCATTGATGCACCTGGAGATTGTTCCCCATCACGCATTGTAGTATCAAATATGTAAACTCTATTTTTATCTATGGACATCAAATATTTATTGCTAATTTTAAATAGTAAAAATTATTTTTTTTACAGCAATATGATACAACCAAAGAGTAATATGTGCAAAAGGTTTGTTAATTTAAACCCCAAGATGGGTATAATTTTATTTCGTAAACAAAAAACTAACTAATTTTTGTCCTTATCAACTAATTTATTTTTGCCAATCCAGGGCATCATAGCTCTTAGTTCGGCTCCAACTTTTTCAATAGAATGATCAGCTAGGTCTTTTCTTGTTTTTAAGAAATTTTTTTGTCCATTCTTACACTCATCTATCCAATTTTTGGTGAATTTGCCTGATTGAATATCTAATAATACTTGTTTCATTCTTTTTTTAGTCTCATCTTTATTAATTATTCTTGGACCAGAAACATACTCCCCATACTCTGCGGTATTTGAAATTGAATAATTCATATTTGCTATTCCTCCTTCATAAATCAAATCAACTATTAATTTTACTTCATGTACAGTTTCAAAATACGCCATTTCTGGTTCATATCCTGCTTCAACTAAAGTTTCATAACCATTTTTAATTAGCTCAACTAATCCACCGCATAAAACAGTTTGTTCTCCAAACAAATCAGTTTCAACTTCATCCTTAAAAGTTGTTTCTATAATTCCTGATCTTCCACCTCCAACTGCAGAAGCGTATGACATAGCTAGATCTCTTGCTTTTCCAGAACCATTCTGATGAACAGCAAACAGGCAAGGTACTCCTCCTCCTTTTTCATATTCGCTTCTAACTAGATGGCCTGGTCCTTTGGGGGCAACCATAAACACATCTAAATCTTTTCTGGCATTAATAAGATCATAATGAATATTTAAACCATGCGCAAAAGCTATACTTGTCCCTTGTTTAACTCTTTGCTCAATATGGTTTTTATATATTGATGCTTGTAATTCATCAGGTGTTAAAATCATAACTACATCTGCCCACTCTGCAGCATCAGATAAGTTCATAACTTTAAGTCCTTTTGATTCGGCTTTAATTTTACTTGACGATCCATCTCTAAGTGCAACTACGACTTCTTTAACACCACTGTCTTTTAAATTCAGAGCATGTGCGTGGCCTTGACTACCATAACCAAAAATTGCAACCTTCTTTTCTTTAATCAAATTTACATTTGTATCTTTTTCATAAAACATTTTCATAAATTATCCTTTAGTGTTATTTGTAAATTGTAGAACCTTTAGTCATCGCCACTACTCCTGTTCTAGATGTGCTAGCTAAGCCTAGTGGTTGTAATTTTTTTACCAATTCATCAATTTCTTTCTTTAAAGCAGAAATTTCAAAAACAAGTGAATTTTCTGTTTTATCTAAAATAGTATATTTGTATTTTTTACATAATTTTCTAGCTTTTTCTAGCCTTGCTTTTGAAGAAACTACCTTTAATAAAGCCATTTCTCTTAAAATAGTTTTTTTATTTTTTGGAAAATCTGCAACTTTATGTACAGGTATGAGTTTACCCAGTTGTAATTTTATTTGCTGCAACACTTGAAGTGTTCCTGATGTAGCAATCGTAATTCGTGAAATATTTTTTTTCTTATCTACTTCTGCTACAGCAAGTGAGTCAATATTATAACCTCTGCCAGAAAATAAACCTACCACACGGGCTAAAACACCAGTCTCATTATCTACCCAAACTACAACAATATGATTTTCTATTTTTTCTTTTTTAGTTGAAAAACTATATGCTGATTTAATCATAACTAAACCAAAACCTTACCTTCTTCAGAAATTTCATCCTCATTATCATTTTCACCTAATAACATTTGGTTATGAGGCTTTCCAGATGGTATCATAGGATAACAATTCTCTTCTTTATCTACTACACAATCAAAAATAACAGGCTGATTAGTTGATAACATTTCACTTATTTTTGCGTCTAACTCTTCAGGTGTTTTGGCTCTTAAACCCACACAACCATATGCTTCAGCTAATTTTACAAAATCTGGTAATGCTGCTGTATAACTTTCTGAGTAATTTTTTTCATGTAATAACTCTTGCCATTGTCTAACCATTCCCATGTATTGATTATTAATTATAAATATTTTAATTGGTAATTTATATTGAACAGCAGTAGACATTTCTTGCATAGTCATTAAAACTGATGCTTCTCCAGCAATGTCTATAACCAGTTTTTCAGGATTTGCCACTTGCACCCCAATTGCCGCTGGTAATCCATACCCCATAGTACCAAGGCCTCCAGATGTCATCCATCTATTTGGCTTATTAAATTTATAATGTTGTGCTGCCCACATCTGATGTTGACCAACTTCTGTTGTTATAAAAGTGTCTTGAGCTTTAGTAAGTTCATAAAGTCTTTGAACTGCGTGTTGTGGTTTTATTACTTCTTTACTATTCACAAATCCAAGAGAATCTTTTTTTCTCCAGGATTCAATTTGTTTCCACCATGCAGATATTTCCTTCTTGTTGGATTCAATAAAATTTGGATTTTTTTCTTTGATACTTGAAATTAATTTTTTTAAAACAAGTTTAACATCTCCAACAATAGCCAAATCAACGTTAACATTTTTATTTATAGATGAAGGATCAATATCGATATGAATTTTTTTTGAATCTGGAGAAAATTCATCTATTTTACCTGTTATTCGGTCATCAAATCGGGCGCCTATATTTATCATTAAATCACAATCATGCATTGCATTATTTGCTTCGTAAGTTCCATGCATTCCTAACATTCCTAAAAACTGACTATCACTTCCTGGAAATGCTCCTAAACCTTGAAGTGTAGATGTAATTGGAAACCCTGTCATATAAACAATTTCACGAAGTAGTTCTGTTGCTTTTGGTCCAGAATTAATTACCCCACCACCTGTATAAAATATAGGCCTTGAAGATCTTTTGATTAGTTCAACTGCTTTTTTAATATTATCTTTTTCTTCATTAAATTTAATATTAAATTTACCATTATTTTTTTTTAAAATTTTTGCTTGTGAATACTTTCCTTTTTTAAATTGAATATCTTTAGGTATGTCAACTAATACTGGTCCAGGTCTACCAGTTGTAGCAACTTCGAATGCTTTGTGTAAAATTGATGCAAGCTTATCTACATCTTTAACTAACCAATTATGTTTTGTACATGGGCGCGTGATACCTGTTGTGTCACATTCTTGAAACGCGTCGGTACCAATCAAATGAGTGGGTACTTGGCCGGTAATACAAACTAGTGGGACTGAATCCATATAAGCATCTGTTAAAGCTGTTACAGCATTTGTTGCTCCTGGTCCTGAGGTAACAAGCAGCACACCTGGTTTACCTGATGATCTTGCATAACCCTCCGCAGCATGCCCAGCGCCTTGTTCATGTCTTACTAATATATGTTTTATTTGTTGATGATTTTTTAATTCATCATATATTGGTAAAACAGCACCTCCAGGATAACCAAAAATATGTTTAACACCCTGATCTTCAAAAACTTTAAAAAGTATTTCTGCTCCAGTCATTAAATTTCCCATAAAGGTTAATCTAACTGAGTTTTAGTGATGGTCAAGTTTTAGAATATTGTATTAATGACTTTATCATATAAATCATTAATATTTGGAGAATAAATCATATCCCAAGATTTCATATTGCCTCTGGCCCAAGTAAATTGTCTTTTCGCATATTGTTTAGTTTTAAGTTTAATTAACTCTTTTGCCTCTATTAGCGTTATTTTATCTTTTAAATAATCTCTTATTTCTTTGATTCCAATTATTTTATTTGAAGATAACTCTCTATATATATTCAATTTTATAAACCTCTTTACCTCTGTAATCGCTCCATTTGTTAACATTTGCTCTACTCTTTTTTCTATTTTTTTGTGTAATATTTCTTTTGGTGGATTAATGAATATTTTTTTAAAGGTTTTGCTACTATACTTTGGTTTGGTATTTTTAATAAAAACATACAATGATATGTTTGTAAATTTTTTTACCTCATAAGTTCTCATGGATCTTTGCACGTCGGAGGGTAAAATAAATTTTTTAACTAAAGGATCTAATTTAATCAATCTTTTAAAGAATTCTTTTTGTCCTATTTTGTTCTGTAATTTTCTAGTTTCTATCCTAATTTTTTCAGGTATATCTGGAATTTTAACTAAACCATCTGTTAACGCTTTAAAATATAAACCTGAGCCACCTACAACAATAGGCATTTTGCCAGCATTCCAGTGATCTTCAATTTTTTTTTCCACCAGGTTGAGCCAATGTCCTGTTGAAAATTTTTTTTTTACTGGGTTAAATCCATATAAATGATGATTTATTATTTCCTCATCTTTTAAACTTGGTCTTGAAGTTAAAATAGAAAATTCTTTATAAACTTGCATACTGTCAGCATTAATAATTTCTCCATTAAAATGTTTGGCTAATTTAATACCTAATTCAGATTTACCAGATGCAGTGGGGCCAGCTATTAAAATTATTTTTTTATCTTGCTCCATTTGAAGCTTTAAAAGTAAAATTTATTTTAATTTTACAGTTATGTATGATCTTTGATTACTTGAGTTATAAATTGCTAAATATAAAGTTTTTTCATTATTATTATTAGCTTCTTCCACAATATTTAAAAATTGTTTTGAGTTCTTTATTTTCTTTTTTTGTAATTCAACAATAACATCATTTGTTGAAATAAATAATAATGGGCTTCCTTTTTCAATATTAGTGACAACAATACCTGTTGTATTTTTTGGTAGCTCGCGTTCTTCAATATCATTTTTATTTAAATCTCTTATGGAAATTTTTAAACTTTCTATTTTTGTATATTCTTTCGTGTCTGGTTCTTCTTTTTTATTTTCAGCTTTGAATTCTTTTGATGATTCTAGTCTTCCTAATAAAACTTTTTTGGTAATAAGCTTTCTATTTCTCCAAATTTTAAGCGTTACTTTTTTTCCAACAGCGGTTTGGGCTACTAATTTTGGAAGCGTTCTCATGGTATCAATTCTTTTTTCGTCAAATTCTAATATAATATCTCCTGCTTTAATTCCCGCTTTATCTGCTGGACTGTTTTCTGAAACACTTGCTACTAGAGCTCCTTCTGCTTTTTCTAATTTTTCTACATTAGCTATCTCTTTTGTTACTTCTTGAATTCTAACACCTAACCATCCTCTTTTTGTTTCTCCAAATTTTAATAACTGATCAATAACTTTAGATGCAGAATTTGAGGGGATGGCAAAACCTATCCCGATCGAACCAGACGATCCTGGGGCAATTATTGCGGTATTAATTCCAACAACTTTCCCATTCATATCAAAGAGAGGCCCTCCCGAATTACCTTGGTTTATAGAAGCATCAGTTTGTATAAAATCATCATAACGTGTTAGTCCTATATCTCTATTTCTAGAAGAAATTATTCCTGCTGTAACAGTTCCACCAAAACCAAAAGGATTACCAATTGCAACAACCCAATCACCAACTCGGGCTTTATCTGAATCTCCAAAACTTACTGGTTTAAATTTTGTATTGGACTCTATTTTTAAAACTGCTAAATCCATATAAGGGTCTGTACCTAGTACCTTTGCACTATATTCTTTAGAACCGTTAACACTCACAAGAATATCTTCTGCTCCTTGTATTACATGATTGTTTGTTACCACTATTCCTTCTTTATCGATAATAAAACCAGAGCCAAGTGCTGTAGCTTTTCTTTCTCTGGGTTCATTAAAATCTTTAAACATATCCTCAAATGGGGAACCTGGAGGAAATTGAAATGGAAATTGATTTTCAGAAGATTTTATTGTTTGAGTGCTTGAAATATTTACTACTGAAGGCATAAGATTTTCAGCTAAATCAGCAAAAGAGCTAGGTATGTTTTTACTATAAGCATATGAAATTGGTAGACACCAGAAGGAAAGAATTAAAATAAATTTAACTAATTTTTTATACGTTTTCACTATTTACCTCTTAAAATACCAAATAATTATAAAACCAATTGTTGCAAATATTAAGCCATTTACTCTAAGTTGTTTTATTTTTAGTTTTTCAATAATTTTTAACATATTTTTCATTTTTGATGGAAATAAGGCATATAATATTCCCTCTATGAAGAGTAGAAGACCTATCGCAATGAACAGCTCTTTCATGAATCTATTTATTGTTAGTTAGTCAGTCCTGACTTACCGAAAAATTTGAAGAAATCACTATCTGGAGAAAGAATTAAAGATGTTTCTCCACCTATTAATGCTGTCTCGTAAGCTTGCATGGCTCTATAAAAACTAAAAAATTGTGGATCTTTTCCAAATGCGTCTGCAAATATTTTATTTCTTTGTCCGTCCCCTTCACCTTTCATGATTTCAGATTGTTTTTTTGCATTTGCTAAAAGAACTGTAACTTCTTTGTCTGCAGTAGATGTAATTGTAACTGCCATCTCAGCACCTTTGGCTCTAAATTCTTTTGCTTCTCTTTGTCTTTCAGTTTGCATTCTTTTGTATATGGCTTCACTGTTTGCTTGTGGTAAATCTGCTCTTTTGATTCTTACATCAATTATTGAAACACCGAAACTTTGCGCCTCAGCATTAACTCCTTCTTGAATAATTGCCATTTGTTTAGTTCTATCTTCAGATAATAAGGTAGCTAAACTTTGTGTGCCTAGAACGCTTCTTATTCTTGAGTTTATAATTGTAGAAAGTCTTGATCTAACTACTCTTTCATCGCCTACTGAAATATAAAACTTCAATGGATCTACAATTTTAAATCTTGCATAAGCATCAACGATTAATCGTTTTTGATCTGAAGCAATCACTTCGATTGGAGGTGCATCTAAATTTAAAATCCTACTATCTAAAAATACTACATTTTGGATAAAAGGAATCTTTATTTGCAGACCCGGTTCAACTATTACTTTTTTAGGATCACCAAATTGTAATACTATTGCTTGGTTAGTTTCTTTAACCACAAAAAGTGATAAAAAAATTAAAAAACCGATACCAGCTACAATTGGAAGTAAAAATTTATTTAATTTCATAATTAATTAGTCGCTTTCTTGGACAATTCTGGTAAAGGAAGATACGGAACTACTCCTCCAGCTTCTTTATCTATAATTACTTTATTTATATCTGCCAACACTTTTTCCATAGTCTCAAGATACATTCTTTCTTGAGTTACTTTTTTAGCTTTTGCATATTCGTTGTATATTGCAATAAATCTACTTGCTTCACCTTCGGCTGCAGCAACAACTTGCTGTTTATAAGCTTCAGCTTCTTGTAAAATTTTTGCTGCATCTCCTCTAGCTCTTGGTATTACATCATTAGCATAACCTTCTGCTTCATTTTTTGATCTTTCCATATCTGCTCTTGCGGCCTGAACATCTCTAAAGGCGTCAATAACTTGATCTGGTGGATCGGCCTTTTGAGTTTGAACTTGCGTAACTTGAATACCTGATTCATATTCATCTAGAATACTTTGAATAATTTCTTGTGTTTCTATTTCGATGCTGGATCTTCCTTCGGTTAAGATTGATTGGAGTCTGCTTTTCGCAATAACTTCTCTCATCGCTGTTTCGGCTGCAGCTTTAACTGTTTCAACAGGGCTTTGAATCTCAAATAAAAACTTTCCGGCATCCTTGATAACCCAAAAAACTGAAAAATCAATGTTTGCAATATTTTCATCTCCTGTTAGCATTAGACTTTCTTCTGGCACATCATCGATTCCTGAGGTTCTTCCGGAATCACTTGCTGATCTAAAACCAATATCAAGTCTGTTAACTTTAGTAACTTTTGGAGTAAGAACAGTTTCAATTGGATAAGGGATATGATAATTTAGACCAGGTTGAGTTGTAGAAATAAATTTTCCAAATCTAAGAACCACTCCCTGTTCGTCTGGTAATACTCTGTACAAACCACTAAAAGCCCAAATAACAGCTAATAAAATAAGTCCAAAAATAATTGGTTTTCCACCGCTTGATTTTCCACCTGGGATAAATTTGTTAATTAATTTTTGAATTTTTTCTATAACTTCATCAATACTAGGAGGTGTTTGTCCTCCTCGCCCAGAGCCATTACCACCTTTAGGGGGTGCCCCCCAAGGGCTCTCACCTTTAAAATTATTATCATCTGCCATGATACATTTTATATAGTGATTTTATTTATAAAAACAAGTTAAGATATGAGATATGGACAAAAAAACAGCTGGATTAAGTGATGCTTTCAAAAAAAGCACAGAACCCAAAGTTTTTACAAAAAACCCAATAAATGGTAGCAAATTTACTATCGCTATATCAAGCGCAAAGGGTGGTGTGGGGAAATCAACTTTTGCAACTAATCTTGCTCTGGCATTAAAATCTATAGGATTAAAAGTGGGAATCCTTGATGCAGATATTTATGGTCCTTCTCTTCCAAAAATGATGTCTATAAATGAAAAACCTAAAAGTGAAGATGGAAAAAGTATGGTTCCAATAGAACGATATGGAGTTCAATGCATGTCTATAGGTTTTTTGGTTGATAAAGATACTCCCATGATTTGGCGAGGACCAATGGTTACAAGTGCTATTAAAACTTTTGCTCAAAAAGTTTTGTGGGATAATCTTGATTTTATTATTGTAGATATGCCTCCTGGAACAGGTGACACTCAATTAACATTTGCTCAAGAAATTAAAGTTGATGGAGTAATAATTATCTCAACACCGCAAGAAATAGCATTAGCAGATGTTACAAGAGGAGTTAATATGTTTGATAAATTAAAAGTACCAATATTAGGTCTTGTAGATAATATGAGTTTTTTTGAATCGGATGAGGGGAAAAAATATAATATTTTTGGAGAAGGTGGTGTAGAAAAACTTTCTAAAAGTTATAACAAAAAGTTTCTTGGTAAAATTCCTATTAGTATTGACTTAAGAGTAGCTGCAGACAATGGAAAACCTCTTGTAGAAGAAAATCCAGATCACAAAATTTCTAAGATTTTTAAAGAAATGGCTACAAAAATTAAAGAATCTTTTCTTTAAACCCAAAAGATTCCATTAACTCATTCCATTCTCTTTTTGAAAGCAAGGATGAATCAAAGTCACAATTTTCACCTTTAATCATTTTTTGGATTACAGATTTACCTCTAGCCGACAATTCCATACCACCAACTCTATAATCCATAAATGCATCAAATGTTATTGGAACCCATTTCTTCAAGCTATTAATCATTACATCAGCATATGCTCTTATTTCGTACTGTGCATGGCTATCTGCACGGAGAGACAAAAAATTTAATAAGTTTAATAAATCTGTTTTCCAATACCACTGCGTATAAGTATTTAAAGTTAAATTCATTCTAGCTAGTTCTCTTGCTAAACCTTTATTGTTTTCATTTATAGTGCTGCCATCAAATCTCTCATTTAACATAAGTTCATAATTATCATAAGTTTGATTAGCATCTTTTTTTAAAATATTTAAAATTTCATCAGCTTGTTTTCCATTGATTAAATCTCCTCTACCCTGTCTGTTACTTGTTGACTGTGCAGCAAGATGGTCTTTTGAAGGTATATAAAATTCTTTATCTAGTATTGAGTATCTCGCAGAATATTCATTTACGTTTGCAGTTCGATGTCTAATCCATTGTCTTGCAATAAATATTGGTAATTTTACATGATACTTTATTTCACACATTTCAAATGGAGTGCTGTGTCTATGTCTCATTAAATATTTTATTAATCCATTATCTGTTGAAACTTTTTTTGTTCCTTTACCATAAGAAACACGAGCTGATTGGACAATCGAGCTATCGTCACCCATATAATCAATTACTCTAACAAACCCATGGTCAAGGACAGGGACGGCTTCATAAAGAATTTTTTCTAACTCAGGAGAAGTTACCCTTTTTGTTATATTTTTCTGGGATTGTTGCTCTAATATTTCGTTTTTTTGTTCTTTTGAAAGTGACATTTTTTTAATAATAAAATTGAATCTTTGAGATAATCTTTTATATTATTCGTGTTGGTTTTCCAACTATGACGATAAACGAATTTCGTAATAAACATTGCGGACGTGGGGGCAGTACCCACCACCTCCACCATTTACAACTTATGGGGGTGAACTAGAATCGACGAGTGTCTAAAGGCTATTCTTTCGTTCGGGATTGTTCCG
>Ga0209709_10001611_pt1 | contig 20687 bp, 15 predicted proteins | sample ArcticOcean_MG_C_2_FD_187435 | JGI IMG/M metagenome (GOLD analysis project Ga0209709, IMG submission 187435) | Marine microbial communities from western Arctic Ocean - ArcticOcean_MG_CB4_136 (SPAdes) (version 2) | ecosystem: Environmental > Aquatic > Marine > Oceanic | place: Arctic Ocean...
AGGAGACAGTATCACTCTTTATTGAATCCTTATACCATTCAGCCAAAATTATTGTTGAAAGTGGGTGAAGAGTTTAGACCTTGTGAGTTGAAACCCTACGGGGTTCAAATTATTGAGAGTTCAAACCCTTAAGTTAATTAATCAAAATTAGATTATTGAAAATACATATGCAATAGCCATTGTTAGGACTATTATCACCAAGAATTCGATTACCTCAGGTGAAATTAAGCTTTCTGAACCCTCTGATTTCTCTACATCATCAGTGTTCGTTATATCAATGTCGTTTTTTGCATTATCGAGTTTTATTGGATGAGTCGATTCCGATAGTTCAATGCCAATTGTAGTCCTTAATTCCGAGATTCTACTAACACCTCTATACACTTCAATTAAACCATAAATGGGAATTAAATATATCAGAATCTGAAAAAGGTTGAACATGATCGCAGTAGATTTTAATTCCTCAAAACATTTCTCGGGATCATAATTCTCACCTAAGGCACAGGAACTATCAGTTTCGTCTTGGTCTAACCCACCTTCATATGTTGAATCATCATCGTAATCCATCGTTGTTGTAATCACAAACGTGATGATGTGAGGTGTTAGAATAATTACTGAGAACACAATCAAAGCAATAATCCCACGCAGAATACCATTGTATGCATGGCGTTCCTTAAGTGCGTTCTCACGACCCATAAACTGATTAATTCACGCGAGCCTAAAATCATTTCATCATCCTTGTGCGTCGAAACCCTTTGAATCAGTGACTACTGTTCCGACTCGTAGACTACTGTAAAATAGCCACGAATGCCTTGCTTGCAATCACTCGTTCTTACGAACGAGAAGAGCAGCACCGAGCATTGAGATTATGCCAAGAGCTGCTGTGAAACCAGGAAGAACAACTTCAGGATTCTCATCTGCATAGGCTGAATCTTTCGCCAGTCGAACGGCGTTCCAATCGAGGGTACCGTCGAGATCTTCAGTGATTTCAAAAGAGTCACCATCGGTAAGTGTTCCACTTCCATCCTCGTCATAGAATACGATACCAACAACATCTCCTGCAAAGATTTCCGCAAGAGACCAGCGTTGAACATCATCGCCACATTCAGAAACGAGGGTGTCGTAATCCCTCTCCTCAAATGAATCACACATTGCAAGAACCAAATCCATGCCATCAGCACTCATTGAGTCTGTGAGGGAGCCACCGTTCCACTCAATATCTAGCATCTCGGTACTTTGGCCGATGATGGAAACTCCATAGAAGCCATGACCATGGCCTTCGCCTTGATTTTCATCTGAGCCGTTTTCACAGTCTTGATCGCCATCATTGACATACGAAAGTGGGATTAAATAATCATCATTGCCACAGTCAAATTCAGAAACTTCTTCATCTCCTTCATCGTAGGTAGGTTCGTCTTCTGCATTCGAGCAGTCTTCAGTTCCATCGCTTACCATATCAAGAGTGATTGTTGAACCGTCATCACATTCGAAGAGTGCGGTTAAGTTCTCATCTGAACCATCAAGGCAATGCTGTAATCCATCAGAGACTTCGGAGAGCCATAGCCACTCATCTGGCTCGCCAGTTTCACAATCCCATCCGGAAGTTTCAATTTGTTCATATTGCGGCTCATCTTCGCTTTCAGAACAATCATCATTACCATCGTTAACAGATGAGAAAGCAATGGGTGTACCATCGTCGCATTCGAATGTGCTATTTCCTTGAGAGATTGGAGTGCCATAGAATTCGAGAATAAATGGAGGAGCTGCAGCATCAAGTTCCATGTTCAGTGAGGTTACGAATCCACCCGTTCCCGCTGTGTATGTTGCAGGTCCGTCATCTGCTGGTAAGATTGTAACTGATTCTATGGTCATCTCGGGTGTGATCATGATTGTAAATGTATCATAGGGTTCCTCAAAGGTGATTGTCCAACTTCCATCGCTTGCCATAATCCCACTCCATATTCCTTCAGACATTGGCATACCAGAGCATGCCCACATATTGAGAGCAGAATCCCATTCACAGTCCTCAAACAGATCATCAAAGTAGATTTCATCCGACCCGTCATTACAATTCTCATACTCATCTCGAACCTGCTGCAATGGGATTTCGCCTCCATCATGACACGTATAGTTTCCAACGTATTCGATATCGGATTCATCAGAACCATCTTGACATTCTTCATAACCATTATTTACCCAGGCCCAATAAAGGGGTCCATCTCTATCTTGGCATTCGAATTCATTAGTTTCATCGCTTCCATCGTTGCAATCATTTACGTCATCGTTTACAGATGACAATGGAATTTCAATACCATCATTGCAGGTGAAGACGCTGAGTTCTTCTCGGTCATATTCCGGTTCATCGGAACCATCTTGACAGTTTTCATAACCATCATTGACATAGGAAAGTGATACTATCTCAGAACCATCAGCACACTCAAATTCAGAACTGTCCATCTCTTCATAATACGGTTCATCCGCTTCGTAAGGGCAATCGTAGCTTCCATCATTGACGAGAGAAAGGCCGATGACACTTCCATCATAACATTCAAACGTCGAAGTTTCAACTTGTGTAATTGGGTCATAGGTAGGTTCATCATCGCCTGCCGGACAATCAGAGTTTCCATCATTCACTTCAGAGAGATAGATGTAATCACCAGTGTTGCATTCAAATTCAGTGTATTCAACTTCCTCCCACGTTGGCTCATCTTCATCATTTGCACAATCATACAGGCCATTGTTTACTTGAGAGAGGTTTATTTCGATTCCATCATCACAGTCAAAGAAAGTTAATTCTTCTCCTAAATCATACGCTGGTTCATCAGCGTTACCTTGGCAATCCCCACCTCCATCATTGAGGTAATCAAAGGGTATCGTACAAGACCATGTTTCTCCAGAATCGCTTTGCCCTTCAAGTATAATCACATACATGTAGAGTATTTCATCATCTTCGTCCGGACAATCGTTGTTTCCATCGTTAGCCAAAGAAAGTGCAATAACATCACCACTCCAGCACGTCATCGTCGAAGTTTCCGTGCCAGAACTGTCGAAAGATGGTTCATCAGCGCCGTCATCACAGTCATCATCACCATCGTTCACGAAGACCCATGGGACAAAGAAATCCTCGCCATCAATTTGGCAATCACCTGAAAAATAATCTATTTCCTCATCATATCCGAACCAGTTTTCACTCGCATATGTCCATTCATCCCAGCTAAAAGCACAGTCCTCTGTACCATCATTCACTTGACTGAGGTTGATTGGTGTTTCATCTTCTTCCCCGGTCATTGGATTTTCACAGTAATACTCAGAGGTTTCATCACCCATACTGTCATATTCCGGTTCATCGGAACCATCATCACAATCTTCGTCTCCATTGTTAGCGAGGCTGAGAAGAATTTCTGAATCAGTCTCTTCACATGTGAAGTATACCAGTTCATCATAATCAAGATGTGTAGGGTTTTCGTCAGTCCCATCACTACAGTCATCATTTTCATCGTTGACCTTTGAAAGGTTAACTTGACTTCCATCTGCACAATCATACATTGAAAGTTCTTCACCCCTCTCATATTCCGGTTCATCGGTGCCATCTTCACAGTCTTGATAACCATCATTCACATAGTTGAAGGGAAGGGAATTGCCTCCATCGCATTCGAAGAAATTTTCTTCATCCGAGCCATCGGTGCAGTCAGCTTGGCCATTATTGACAAGACTGAAATCAATTATCTCCCCATTGGCGCATTCATACGTTGTTGTTTCCATCGATTGTGCTTCATCGGAGCCATCAGCACAATCACTCTTGTCATCGTTGACATACTCGGCAGCAATCATTGTCCCATCGTCACATGTAAACAGGCGAAACGTATCTGTGGCACTGTTTGAGTTGCCGGTTACCTCGCTATATTCCGGTTCATCAGAACCATCATTACAGCCATAAGAACCATCATTGACATCGGAAAGTGAGAGTGTTTCAGAGCCATCAGCACACTCAAATTCAGAAGTATCTTGTTCATCAAAATACGGTTCATCTTCTCCATAATCGCAATCATAGGCTCCATCATTCACTTGAGAAAGATCGATTAAACTGCCATCTGACCAGCATTCGTACGTTGAAGTTTCTTCTTGTGTTATGGGGTCATAGGTAGGTTCATCTTCGGCTGCCGGACAATCAGGGTTTCCATCATTCACTTCAGAGAGATAGATGTAATCGCCAGTGTTGCATTCAAATTCACTGTACTCAACTTCTTCCCACGTTGGCTCATCTTCTGCATTTGCACAGTCAGTCATGCCATTATTTACTTGAGAGAGGAAAACCTGGGTTCCATCATCACAGTCAAAGGAAGAGGTTTCTTCAGCATATGAAAAGTAGTCTGAATTGGAGCAAAACCATTCACCGCTCACATCTTGTTCACAATGGTACCAGCTTTCGCCGTCGTCCATGAAAGGATTCATCAGGACTTGATCGTGAATAAGTACTGCGTCGTCCATGTCTATACTTTCACCGTCTTCCCCTTCCATTGAAACGTATTGATTCAGTTCAATAATACCGTTGTGGTACAATAAAGTAAGATTAAACATTTCTTCTCCCGAAGTGTCGGAGAATACTTGCATAATGAGTAATGCATCATTTTCGACATCATTTACAATTATGAATTCGACAATCACATCGATTTCGCCATCATCATCCATGTCCTCTTCTCCATCCACAGCCAAATACCATGTCTCGTTTTCCATAAATTCGGCCATCAGAGAATACGCCTGTTCGGGGCCAAAGCAAGAGCCATCATCGAGATTCGAATCACTGTCGTGATTGAAAGCGTCTTCGTCAATACATCCGGGAATATCTCCGTGTTTACTTGGGTCACGAGGATACATGTCTTGTGCATTGGAAACACCGTCGCCATCTTCGTCATCATCAAGACCGTCACAGATGGTGTCGCCGTCAAGGTCGGAAGGTATGCTTAATGCGTCGAGTGGGTCAGAACCACATTGTGTTTCTTCATCATCAGAATATGTGTCGCCGTCATCATCGGTCGAAACAGAATCACATACACCATCACCATTTTCGTCTATTGGGGTGAGCGAAGCAACCAGAGAATTGCTGCCACACTCAGTTTCGTCTGCATCAGACCATCCATCGTTGTCATCATCGGTATCTTCTGTGAGGGTTGATTCACCAGTTACCGTATCAGGCATTCCATCTCCGTCGGTGTCTGTGGTCGCCGCAGCATCCAATGGGAAAGCATCAGCTGAGTTGTAAATGCCATCTCCATCAATATCGAAATCTTGGTCATCGCATTCGAAGTCTCCATCAATATCGTCAGGGAAAGATGTATCCAAAAGAGGGTTTGTCCCACATGAGAATTCCATTGAATCTGAAAAACCATCGTTGTCATCGTCACTATCAGCAATTAATGGAGGGTTCGAGGTAGATGGCCCATCGAGTTCATCAGGCATTCCATCATCATCGGTATCGAAATAAGCTGCATTATCATTCGGAAATTTATCATCCGGGTCGATTTCAGGAGCGGCATCGTTTAGGCCGAGGCAACCAGAAAGAGTTAGCATCAATATAATCAACAGCGTTTGAATCTTCATGTAAATAGAAGTATGAAGCGAGAGTATATTTAATTTCTCCCGGTTTTTTGATAATTCGCACACAGTTCATCGTTTCGATTTGAGTGGATTGAGAGTTTCCCACTTACTCAATACCTTTGCAGTGGGTATCCTCTGAGTAGTAAATTGGTTCAGGTAAATCAAGAACACACCGTGCAGTATATTCCAAATCGATATCTAACATCAACAAGCAAACTCAAACGTTCTCTTCGTTATGGTAAGCATCAACAACTTGGTAGTCCGCCCAGTCCGAACCTGCAAACTTGAAGAAATACAACCAATCCGTTTCAGAAGTCTGGGAAAATGAACCGGTGATCATGACGCTCTCGCCTTCATACTCGTGCGGTGTTGTATATGCATCCCACTGTGAATACATTCCGGACTGCGTAAAGAATTCATCTGTTCCATTCCCGTTGATTTCAAACGTTGTAATGGTCAATGAAGTGATACTGCTCGTTATGCCATAATCATCATACAAAGATTGTGTGTGTATCGTGTAATTTACACTTGAAATAGCGTGCCCCAAGGGTAATTCCCAATACACGGTATTGGTTGATGTGTTGATGGTGTCTCGTCCCGTACTCAGATAGGTTCCATCATCGTAAATGAACCGAACACCATCAAATGCCAACGCTCTTTCGAAAACGATGGCACAAACATTCTTTGACGTCACATTTTCAACATAAGCGAGTGCGGTAACTTGAGGGCATTTCACTTCCAGGTCATTGACGCATGTGTCGCCAACGTGTGCTGATCTTACCCCGTTTGGACAAACCGTATTTATCCAGACTGTATCGTTAAGGTTGGTAAAATTGAAGTTTACACCTTCAAAATCATTGTTATCAAAGGTCGCTCCTGAAAGATTAAGGTTTGTAAAATCTAAATTTGGCGAATTGTAATAGCCAAAGTAAGAAATGGTTGCATTTGGACCAAGGAGTCTTGTAGCAGCAGTTTCGTAATCGCCAAACCGATTGAATGGTTGACCATAACTTTGCACTGTGTGGTTATTACCTTCCGGATGGCATGTCCAATCTGCTGGCAAATGCAGTGGGCAATCGAACAGTTGCTGCGATTTGAACGCGGTCAAATTAGAATTTAAAAAGCTAGAATTATCCACCAAATTACCCCCAAAATAAGCATCTGATAAATCAGAATTTGAAAGGTCGGTGCCTGTTAGATTGGAAAGGACAATTGAGATTCCCTTGAGATTGAGTGAAGACAAGTCCTCATTGCTTAAGTCCGCATACTCCAAAACTGCCGATGGGCCAACCAAATTATGATTGATACAGTTCCAATCATCCGGTAACGATTGCGGACATGAGAGTATTAACGAGCCTAAGACTTCAGTCAGGTTCGCATTCGCCATCAAGGAATTTGAAAGATTCGCTCCACCCAGGATTGCTCCAGTAAGGTTAACACCGCTAAAATCTAAATTTGAGAGGTCAACATTTCGGAGATTTGCCCCCGGCCCAATTAAGTTTTGATTGAGACAAACCCATTCCGTAGGGAGTACGGATGGGCACGATGCGAGGCTATGGAACTGAACTGAGGTCATCACAACTGTTGACAAATCAACATCTGAGAAGTCGCTTGCCCAACCGTAACTTGTTCGCAATGATGTGTTTGTAAACGAGGCTCCGGTGAACGATACTCCCTCAAACCAAGACTCAGAAATGGAAGCATAATCAAAATTAGATGTTTTAAGATTGGCTTCAAAGAACTGGAAATCGGTGATGGATGTTCGAGTGAAGTTCGCATCATTGAGATCCGCTTGAGCGAAGTTGCCACCCATGAAAACGGAATCCGTAAACGATGCATTGGTGAAAGTGGAGTTGCCAAAGTTTACAGAATAAAAAGACATTGATGAAAAATCAAAATTTGAAAAATCACAATCTGAGAAATCCATCAGGCCACCTCCATACCTACCATCTAAGATTCGTCCTTCGTTTTCCATCGACTCAGTTGTATACGACATAATATCGCAACGGTCAGGGGCGGTTGGAATCGAAAACCCTTCTTGATAACGAGGGGAGACAGATGCAGACTGAATGACCACATCAGTGGAAGGTTTGTCATTCGATGGAGTTAAGATTTTGGAGATTTCAGTCACGTCTTCGCAACCATCAATAATTTCACCAAATACAGTATGAACTCCATCCAAATGGCTTGGCTCGCTGTCTTCAGGTATGATAAAGAATTGTGAACCGCCGGTGTTTGCCGCCATTGTTTTCGCCATTGAGATGGTACAAGGCAAGTGTAGTAGTCCGTTATCGGCTTCATCAGGGACATTCCAATCTTTTTGTTCCGGACATTCTTCAATGGTCGTTTCTACTTTGTTACAAATCCCATACCAATTGGCAGCATAGCCACCCATTCCATTCATAGATTCAATATCTCCACCTTGAATCATGAAATTGGAAATGATCCGATGGAAAATTGAGCCATCATAATTTCCTTCGGCTACATGCGTCTCAAAACTGTCTGCGTGCATAGGTGCTGCAGAGTGGTTTAATTTGATTGTAAACTCATACTGTTCGGACCCGTGAGATACCTCCATGACAACGTTACTGTAGTTGTAGTAGTCGTAGGACTTTCCCTCTTCCTTATCCTCCACTTCTATAGGTTCTCCAGAATCAATACATCCTGCTAAAGAAACGGTTGCCATTAAAAATGTCAAAACGAGCGCTAGGACTTTGTTCATAGACTACCCAGCGGGTTGGGGTAAATGAATACTAGGATTCATCCGATTGCCCTTCAAACTCACATGAGAATAAAAAGGACTGCTCGACAATTGAGTTGTTAATTCCAAGACCTATGGTCATGCAGGTATTATCGACCTTTCCATCAACATAACGCAGGGGTGCGTTGAGCATCAAGACCAATGGGTGATTGAAGAAGTGCAGAAAGGTATGGCTTCAAAGGCCTACGGCCGAGGATACAATTCGCCAACAAGAGAGCAAGGTGTGCATTATTTCCATCGGATGCTGAGTCAACTCTTTGATTGAACACAGAGAAAAAAACAAGAAGACAAAGAAAATCAGAAAGACAGACCGCATGGTGTGTCCTAAATTTGGACAAAGAAGAATTGGATCTTTTACGGCGGAATTACCATGCGACGGGTTTAAGAAACGGACACTCAAGGCCAAATCATGTCTATCATAGCAGCATACAATGAAGCCTGGGATACCGCCAACGTCGAAGCGCTCGGAAAAATCATCCACGATGATTGCGTCTTCAACCCGCACGTGGGCGGATACACCATGAGTAAATCTGACATTCTGGGATTCGTCAGCGGTGGCAGCACTCCAACCTCGGAACACAACAGAATTCTTTTCGAAAACGATGAAGTTGGCGTTGCTCACTCTATTGTTCACTTTGCAAACGATTCTGACTCTGAAGCAGTGATGTCGTTTATGCGATTCAAAGACGGTCAAATCATCTCAATGGAAACCGGTGCAACACCACTTTCTGATGATTACAAGCTCGTCGGAAGCGAGTGAAGAGATGACTCACGGCACCGTGTGCCTGACCATTCTAACCGATTTACTTACTCACAGGCTATGAGCAGAGGCTAACGTCTTCTCAAACTTTCACTTGACCCTTGTGAGTCGAAACCTTACGGGGTTCAAACTCTTTGACGAGGGTGGTGGACGTTGGGGGATTTGAACCCCCGACATCTTGGTTGCAAACCAAGCACTCTTCCAACTGAGCTAAACGCCCCTGTATTCGTGGCGTCGAGTCAATCCTTTTTGAGTCTTCACCTTAGAGCAACTCGTTTCAAACAGCATCAATCGTAGCATCACGGTCTGGACCAACACCAATACTGGTGCAAGAAACGCCAACAAGCGCTTCGACCTTCTTGATGTATTGTTGTGTTTCAGTAGTTGGGTGGGGTCGAAAGGAGAGACTCAAAAACAAAAGCAAAACAATGGCCTTTATGATTTCCGAGAGGCGCTTTTACAAGGGCTCTTCTTCAAATTTCAAACTGAATGCCCGTGACCTTCTCGGTCAGTTTCCAGAGTCGGCGAGCAACATCTTCATCAGCTGCACGTTCAGTGATTTTGGCTTTACCAGTCCAGCCTCTTGCCTCAAGAGAGCCCACTGGGCCCCAGTAACGGTGTATGAGCGCATCGGATTCAGTGGCTGCGTAAAGTGTCGGAGCTGCTCCTTTAACCGGTGCCATTCCGAACAGTGGATTCAGGAGCCGCCATGCCATCGAGTGCCGTTGTAAATCAGTAGCGGAATAACCGGGGTGACTTCCAAGAGATTCGATATGAGAACCTGCCGCTTTGAGGCGACGGTCAAGTTCGAGAGCAAACAGAAGATTTGCCAATTTACTTTGACTGTACATACCCCATTTGTCATACTTTTTGTTCTCACCGTTGATGTCTTCAAAGTCAATTCGACCCGACCAGTGAGCGATGCTTGACAGGGTGACAATCCGGGGTGCTTTTGCCGCAGAAAGAAGCGGCATGAGGTGTGAAGTGAGTGCAAAATGACCAAAGTGGTTCGTACCAATCTGTAGTTCAAATCCATCCTTCGTGATCGATTTTGGTGGAATCATCACACCGGCGTTGTTAATCAAAATGTCCAGATGCTTGTGAGATTTCTTCATTCGGTTTGCAAAATCTTCGATGCTTCCAAGGTCTGCAAGATCAAGCAGTTGTACTGTGATGTTGGCACCAGGAGAGGTCTTGAGCATCTTTGCTTTTGCTGATTCTGCTTTCTCTTCGTTACGGCATGCAAGAATGATATGCGCACCTTTGTCTGCCAAAGTGAGTGCCATATGGTAGCCGATTCCAGTGTTTGAGCCGGTCACGACGATGAGTTTTCCATTCTGGTTTTGAGTGTGCTCAGCCTTCCATTTAATTCCGATTTTCTTCATCTTAATCGTGCCCCAAGGTGTTCACGATGTTCGCAGACGGGTATGAGAGATAAACAAATGGTTGGCAAACCCTTGTGTTCACTCTGTCAGAATTACAGAACAAGTTATTATAAAAAACACATTGAATCAGAGGATAAGGCGAAGTAATTGACATTTGATTCAGAGTACGAACCTTTCTTTCAACCACCTGGCTGGGTTGTTGCACCGGTATGGGCAGTCCTTTACACCTGTATTGCATTCAGTTTCAGTTCTGTTTTGAATCACCGAGATGAGTTGAAACATTCCAATATCATCATTGTCTTGTTTCTCGTTCAACTTGCACTGAATCTTGCTTGGCCTTCAGTCTTCAATTCTGAACGTTATCTCCTTTCATTGGTGATGATCGTCTTGATGATTGTCTTTACGCTCATCTATGCATACCTCACCTATGCACACCTTCCCTCCGCATCGATGTTGGTTTGGCCCTATCTCGCTTGGATTAGCTTTGCTGCTGCCATCAATACTGCGTATTATCTTCATGCGAATTGAACGAAACGATTACTCCGTTGGATGCGGCTGATTCAAGCAGAATCCTCATGAATTGAGTTCTCTCCTCAAAGCAACTCGTTTCAAACAGCATCAATCGTAGCATCACGGTCTGGTCCAACACCAATACTGGTGCAAGGAACGCCAACAAGCGCTTCGACCTTCTTGATGTATTGTTGTGCTGCAGAGGGCAATAAAGAGTATCCAAGACCCTCTTCATTTGCTTTCTTTGCGATTCCGAGCCACTCTTCGAGCGAATAAGAAGGGAAACCTGGCATGGATACGTAGATTGGTTTACAGCGTTCTAAGGCTGTTGCACTCGAAGGCATTTCCAAAATCTCTTTTCCATCCAGTTCATAGGCCACACAAATCTTGATTTCATCAAGTCCACCAAGAACATCCAGTTTTGTCAATGCAAGTCCTGTGAATCCATTGATTCGATGTGCATGACGCATGACCACAACATCAAACCAACCGCATCGACGCTTTCGGCCAGTGGTTGTACCAAATTCATGGCCGACTGTTCCGAGGTGTTCACCGGCTTCATCATCGAGTTCGGTTGGCATTGAACCATGACCAACACGAGTGATGTAGGCTTTGGTGATTCCAATTACCTCTTCGACATGACCAGGATGAATTCCAGCCCCATGAGTGGAGTTTCCTCGAGAGGTGATTGAAGAAGTGACAAACGGATATGTTCCTTGGTCGATATCTAAAAGGCAGCCTTGAGCACCTTCAAGAATGACATGTTCGCCGAGTTTTAATGCATTATCAAGCATAAGACCGGTGTTCTTAATCGAAGTGCTGTATGCATTCCAAATCCATTCAACATCAGCCTTCAAGCCAGAGACTGTAATTCGCTCTTCACTCCCTGCTGCTGACAACGTTGAATTCATTCGGGTGGTGGTTTCTTCCATCCACTCATCATCTGCCATGACTTCAGCTAAGTCTCCAAAGCGTAAGCCGATACGGTTGGTTTTATCAGCATAGGTTGGACCAATACCACGACCTGTTGTTCCAATTTTCTTATCTAAACTGTCGAGGTATCGATGGAATGGAAGAATAATATGCGCTCGTTCGCTGACGTACAGACGATCTCCACGAGGGTCTTCTCCGGTTGATTCTTGCCAACCGGTCAATTCAGTATTGAGCACCCAAGGGTCGATGACCATCCCGTCTCCGAGAACAAGATTGCATTCCTTTCGAGTGATTCCTGAAGGTAAGAGATGGAACTTCAAAATCGTGTCACCCAAGACAACGGTATGCCCTGCATTGTTCCCACCTTGGAAACGAGCAACCCAAGTTGCCTGTTCCGCAATACGGTCAACAATTTTCCCTTTTCCTTCATCTCCCCATTGGGCTCCTAGGACTACTGTGGCTGGCACGATTCTCTCCTCGTCGCGCTGTCTTTGCGTACCGTCTTTGAACTATGCGTTTCTTTCATGTGGTATTTTCGACGCCTAAGATACAGATTTACATGAGTTTTATTGATGAAAAAACAACCCTTTATATTCTGTTGTTCATCATTCCCGTATGTAGCCATCCATGGACACCACAATGTAAAACCGCAGCACGCAGTTTCAGTCACAGTGAGCATCCCCTCGCGGGATTTATATACCCTGGGCGCCAACTATGTAACGAGAGGTTAACAAGATGAAAATAGATCCCGAGGGAAATGCTGGCGAAGAGCCTGAACGTAATCAAAGAGCAGATTCAAACCACAGCGGAAACGATGTGATTCGAAGAACGCTCGAGGGCCATACTCGACCTTGCGAGGATTGTGGAATTACCGATTGGCAAATGGATGATGCTCGCGGAGAAATCACCTGTAACAGTTGTGGAATCGTTGTTGAAGAGAATGTCATTGACCCTGGGGCTGAATGGACCAATCGAGACCGCAGTCAAGACCGTTCACGTGTCGGACAACCGCTAACATATACACTCGCTGACAAAGGATTGAACACGACCATCGATGTTCGGGACTTGAGTTCAGGAAGTGCGAGTCGCCACGGTATCTCCTCTCAATCACGCCGTGAATGGCGACGACGACGAGTCGTCGACGAGCGTTCGAAAACTCGAAAGAGTCGCGAACGTAACTTGGTCCGTGCAAATCAATTCATTCGAGACTCTTCTGGACTACCAAAACCATTGCAAGAAGAAACTGCTCGCCTCTACCGTCGACTCTCTGGTGATGGGTTTGTCACCGGCCGCTCGATTGCCGGAGTTACTGCTGCTTGCGCCTATTTAGTAGCACGACAAGAAAACTTACCTCGCCAAATTGTAGACGTTTCGGTTGCCTTTGATGTGAAGGAGAAGGAACTTTCTCGCCTCATTCGTCAAGTGTCACGGAAGTTAAATCTGCACAAGATTTCTTCACCTGACCAATACTTTGACAAATTCCTTTCAGATTTGCAACTACCGCCGAGTATTCACACTCAAATCGAACATCTTTGGTCTGTGATTCAACCCCATGATGAACTGTGGCAAGGAAAGAAACCGATGGGTGTGGCTGCTGCGCTGATCTACAAGGTATGCAACGAGACAAGTTCACCTCGAACCCAATCTGAAGTTTGCAAAGTCGCCAATGTATCTGAGGTCACTCTTCGTGGCTTACTTCGCTTAATCGAAGGTCTGCTCAGTCAACTCGGTGAAGTTTCAAAGCAGTGATTTCCTACACCTGATAGGCGAACCTTGAAGGATTACATCCTCTGCCATTGGTTTATGGGATTCAAAGCGAAGGCTCGTAAGCATAACGTCGATTCGGATTCCGATTCGGATACAAAAAAGAAATCATCTGTCAAAGAAGGCGAAATTCCATGCGGTGTCAAAACCTGTGATGGCTATGCTGACAAAAGTTTCGGAGGACGTTCATTATCACTCGATAATGCAATTGATGTCTGGGGCGATAGCGGCTATGTCGAACGTAAGGGCCGTGTTCGTGTCTGCAAAAATTGTTACCGATTGTGGAAGAAAGATAACAAATCTGAAGACACCTACTGAAAATCTTCATCTTCACTTTCAGTTTAACTGAGGGGTGTTGGAAAAGAAAGTATACCGTCGGCTCTGCTTTCGTATGTATGAACAATAGAGTTGTGATTCGAAGTTTGGTTACTGCAGAGGGTTGTCTGGTAGCAATGGATGATGGAGCCATTGTGTGGAGACCCACGCATGGTAATCGTAGCCAACTCAAACTGGAAGCCATTGCAACCGTACTGCTCGCACTCAAAGGCCCTACTGGATGCTATGATGTTGTTGCCATCGGTGATTCGACGGGAGGCGTCACGCTTCTTTCTCTTCCACGCCTCGACCTCATAGAGAAGTTTTCAATTGATGGCGGAATTGTTCGCTCTATTACCGCTGTTTCGAATTCTGTGGGCAAGTATCTTGCAGCCACACAAAACGGTAGTGTGTGGATGATTGGTACAGAAGTACCTGGCCGAGCTGTCCATTTGTTTACCCATTCTGGGCCGATCACAAGTCTACGCCTCATCGAAGATAAGATTCTCATTCAAAGTGGTTGGAACCGTCGTACGTATGATTGGACTGGCGCCACCACAGATGAGTTTGATGGAGAACAGCAATTTCAAGTCACGGCTACAAAACGAGAGAACCGCAGAGCAAAGATTCTCGAATATGAACAACGTCGTACGAAAAAAAATCAACCGCTGATGCTCGATTTACCTGTATTTGGTTAAACTCGTTCCTGCTCTTCCAAAGGCCAAGGCGGATGTGGCGTATACCATAATGCCGTTTTCGCTGGTTTCGCGACCGATTTCGAGACTTTACCCTCATTCGCCAAGCATGTTTCAAAAAATTCAATATGACGTTTCAGTATGTCTTTGACGTGTTTCACGCCTTTGATTGCAGGTCCTTGAAGCGGGATGATTGACTTTGGTTTGAAAGTTGCCACACGCTTGAGACTTTCCAATACATCCGGTAAACAACCACCAGGTAAGTCCCAACGTGTTGGACGGTCCGCGCGAGGGAGTAAAGTGCCAAGAACCATCATTTTTTGGTCTGGGATCCAATAACCCATTCCATCAATCGAATGACCTGGAAGCGCAAGTGACTCAACCTGCCCGTCGCCGAGTGGGAAAACATCACCCTCATCGACTGATTGTGTCCCAACTGGAGGCATGTCTGAGTCGAAACGATTCGCCCATGTGGTGAAGAAGTCACCGATTTCAAGTGCTGCTTGACCTTCCGGATGAATATGAACAATACAGTCTGTGAATGCTTCAGAAAGATGTTTCGATCCGCCTGAACAAGGGTATCGCTTACTGGTGAGCAATATTCGGTCAAGGCGATTCTCATCACCAAGTACGCCTTTGATTCGCTCTACTTGGAGACTTTGGTACCATGAGGTACCTGCATCGATGAGCAAATTGCCAGCCAAACCATCAACGACCACCAAATTGGCATCATGGTGGATTGCAGGCAAGCGTAATACACGCATATCCACTCCTATGGCTTGTACTCCTTGAACCATACTCTTGATTTTGGAAAGCCAAGCCTCTGAGAAAAGCATTGATGCCGCCCTTTTCGCTCATTGGTTGCGATTAAATAGGGGGAGTGAGTCGCAAGTCCATGGCACGATTCCCTGAAGCTGAAGTCCGTTTGCTTCACCGCAAGATTTGCATGCGCTGCAACGCACGTAATGCTGTCCGTGCTGTTCGCTGCCGAAAGTGCAGTTACAAGGGTCTTCGACCAAAGAATATCGAGCGCAAGGGTGCATGATTCGCACTTTTACAAGGCTTGTATTCACCTTACACTATTCCAAGCAGTGGGATAATTATTGCCATTGGGTCTCCAAGAAGTATCAGCGGAATGATTGCTGGGAACAGGAAGACCAACAGAGGGAGTTTTTGACTTACCCATACCTGTTCGACTCCTGCCTCTTCTAATTCCAAAAGAGCGGAACTGAGTTGTTCATCTGTTGGCGTTTTACGTGGTGCTCTCTTTCGATGGTAGACTTCGACCGAACCATCTGGTTTCTCGACCAGAGTAGTCAGCAACCATACATGTCGGTTCATGACTTCTGAACGAGGTAATTTACTTGCATGCCACGCTAACAAAAGGTCACTAACCTTTCGGACATGGCCTCGGAATATATTGAGGAAAAGCAAGATAAATGGAATCACCAAGAAAGCGAATCCACCCCACACCAAGAGAGAGAAGGCAGGAGGTAATGTGAACAGCGCATCGGATGTAGCAGATGAATACGTAAGAGGCATCGTCGACCAATTTGGAATGAGAAGTGCAACCCACATCAGAGCCTTTGCATCAGCACCGCCATGAAGCATTCGAAGGCGCCAAGCAATGTCGATCAGGATGATGAATGGAAGAACGGCAAAAGTAGACCACCATAATGCTCCCAAACCAGTTTCAGTTCCTAGTATGACATCGATTGGATTGACTGACTGATACTGTAATGCACCAAAGATAATACCGCAAAGACTGGCCAGATACCAAAGGGCTACACTTTGGTCCATTCTTGAACCTTTTTTGATGTCGGAAAAGGTGGGTCGCCCAAGAACTGCACCACTCGCATAGGCCACAGCAGCTGAAGCAGTGAGATAAATAGTCCAATCAGCACCCTGATACATCAAGTCCAGAGCCCAAAGGAAGAGGGCCGGCTTTACCCAGACAAGCCAATGCTCATTTTTGACACGCCGTTCCTTGTGGTCCATCCAAGCAGCCCAACCCATTCCGAGAAGAAGTGTAAAGATTCTTGACCAGCCTAGGATTTCAATTTCCGTGAGGCTCATGGCCTGCGGACAGTGGCAATGAACTTAAAGACGGCCTCCACGCAGGGCAGGTTACGACCAATGAGGCAGTAAATATGGATATCGAATCCCGTCTTCTACAAGTTGCTTCTGTCATCAATCAAATTGATGACCCAAAAGTTCCTCGGAATATTCGCCGACAAGCGAAGGAAACGTGTGAGCAATGGTTATTGAATAAAGCCAAGAAATTAGATGTTCGTATTGCTATGTCTCAATCGAAATTAGAAGAACTCTACGAAGACCCGAATATCCCTCCAGAATTCGGTACACTTATCCTGATGATCAACACTGAACTCGAGAAGATTCTTACAGAAGTTCTGTGAGTCACTCTTCTTCTAAGGCTACGATAAAGTTCGTTAGTAATGGACGAACATCTTTGTTCAACTTACCTTCACTCAAAAGTGAAGTTAATTCCGATGCGATTTCATTCTCAATGCCGAGTGCATCAGCAGCTGAGAAAATGATTTCGATTTGGTCTTCGGAAATTTTGTTATTCCGAAGTGCCCGTTGTGAAGCAATTCGACCAGCGATGAGTTTGATTTTGTGATCCGAGTATCCAAGAAGCATTTGTAATTGATTCAATGATTGGTTTTCAAAACTCGAAATCTTTCCATCTCGAATAGCATCCTCCCATGCTTCATCCATTGAGGGGGCACGTTCAGACATAAGGATTGCAAATGGTTGCGTCGCTTCGATATTTTCCAAGATAATCTTGATAATTACTGCGAACGGAACTGCAAGAATCATTCCAAGAATACCCCAGCCGGCAAAGGAGATTGCAGTCACCAAAAGCAGAAGCACAGGGGAAAGGTCAAGTGCGCGACCAGCCCATTTCGTCTCGACGATTTGTCCCCAAATTTGTTGGTTCGTAAGAAGTAAGAGAATCAACAAGCCCAGTAGATTCGGGTCCAGTAGAATAAGGCCAAGAATAATTGGAGGGATGGTCGCAATCAACGAACCAATGTAGGGGACATAATTGAGCACAAAAGTCAGCAGAGCCCACGTAAACCACAGGTCAATGCCAAATGACAACATGATGAGACCAGCAAATAGAGCCGTTCCTGCACCGACACCTGTTTTCACAATGACGTAGGTATTCACACTCGCTTCAATTTTTGAACGCATAATTTGTACTTTTTGACTTCCGCCATCAGGCCAGGCTCTCTCGATTCTACCGGGTAACGAACTTGCTTCAAAAATAATGAAGATAAGGAAAAACATTACCGTTACGGTGGTTGCGATGAAACCCCCCACATTTGACAACATGCCCATCGCTGCATCAGAAATTTTTTGTTCATCTTCGAGTAGACCCATAGCGGCAAGATCTTGCTCCAAAGTGCTATTTGTGGCATTTGAATCTTCACTCAACATGGCGCCAAGAAGGGGTGATTGTTTGAGGTCACTCCATCTCTCCTCGAGTTTCGTATTGTACGAATCCATTTTTTCTTCATCTTGAACTAAATTATTGGCTTGTTGGTACGCAATAAATGTAGTGCTCGAAACAATGAGAAGCGTGAATAGAACCATCGTCAAATACGATAGAATCAGCGGGAAACCCTTGCTTGAGAGTAAGTCCGAACCAGGTTTGAGTACAAAGTATATTCCGAGAGCAATAAAAAACGGTTGGAGAACTCCTTTGAGAACAATCAGCCATATCACCATCAAAGTGATGAGTAATGAAATGTGAGCAAAGGTCGAAACTCGGCGATTAAAACGACTTGAACCCAATGTAGGTGAAGCGACTTCCATAACTGCGGGGTAGGGTTAGGCCTCTTGAGTGTTTAGGCTACTCTTCAGCCTCATGCTGAGGAGGAGGGTCGTCGTCATCCAAAGCAGGTAAGCGTAAAGCTAAAATCGCTGCTGCAAGCATCATGACGCCACACAAATGAAATGCTGTGTGGTAATCAAAAGGCCAATCTTGTGAAACCGTCAACGTCCAAACTAATCCACCAGTAAGTGGGCCGAGGATACGAGCAAATGCGCCGAGTGATTCTTGTGCACCCATCACGACTCCAAGTTCGTAACCATTTGATTTTGCAATACGCGTCAAGTAGGAAGATGAAGACGGTTGGAAGATTCCATTCCCTAAGGCTATGAGAACAGCCACAATCAAAATATGAGTCCATGCATTCCCTGCTTGAGTGTAAGGTACCAATACCAATCCAAGACCGGTTAATACGCTGGCAGCAGGAATGAGTCGGCGTGAACCAAATCGTCGTGAAAGCGGACCTATGAGCAGCCCTTGAGTAAATATCCCCGTAATCCCAATCATGGCGAAAACTCGACCATTGTCTGCTTCAGAAAAGGCAAGTCCACCGTTTGCCGGGTTCATTTCAGTGTAGAGTATGAAAACTGCATGCATAATCGTGAAACCAAAAGTGAACAACATCGTCACCCAAATAATCAATGATACATTGTTCGCCTTAAGCATCGAAACTGAATTCTTCGTGATTTGAACCATCTGAGTCGCCCACGGTTTTGGCTCGGATTGAACCCGTAATTCCGGTGGGAGTGATTCTGGAAGTGAACGATAAGCAACGGCCAAAGAAAAGAGAGAAAGAACACTCGCTACAGCACAGGGTAGAAGATAAGGATGTGAATCAAAGATGGTGTTTTGGAAGATTTCCCAGCGTGCAGCTGGATTCGATAACTCGCCTCCAATAAAGGGACCAAAAGTAAACCCGAGTCCAAATGCTGCACCGATTATTCCCATTCGAGTCGCCAATTGCTGAGAGTTGCTTACATCCCCAATATACGCACGTGCAACAGCCAAATTGCCATTGAATACACCTGCAAGGAATCGTGCTATGAGTGCAAGAACGAGGGAATTCGCAAGTCCAAACATTGTAAAGAACACCGTATTACCAACCAAACCCACCATCAAGACGGGACGACGACCAATTCGATCTGATAATGAGCCCCAAAAAGGCGAAAACAAGAACTGGGCAGCGGAGTAAGAGGTCATGAGTAAACCAACCCAAAGACCAATATTGGCAATTTGATTATCGGGCGTTAAGTCTTCAACAAGATACGTCAAAAATGGAATGACAATACCGAACCCAATCATGTCGATCATGGTGACCAAGAACAAGACCAGCAAAGCCCCTTTCCCCGCATCACGAACAACAGAAGATTCCGTTGAAGACTCATCCATGATTTTGCCCACAACCGCTTTCTTATAGTATCCCATGCATCACTTTGAAGGCAATCGAACAGTATTCAACTGTCCAAAGGATATGCTCAAGCAGAAGTCGTGTTATTTGCAACAGGTGCAAAACGGTCGATGACCAGACCAAGACGTTCGACTAAGCCCGCTTTTTCAGCATGCTTGATGAGTGCGAATTCCATTACTTCATCGAGCGTATCAACTGGTAAAACTTCAACCATCCTCTCGTATTTCTCATCCAAGAGAACGTCTTGCATATTTGCCCGAGGAATAACAATCGTTTTGATTCCAGAACGTGCAGCAGCCTCAATCTTTGCCGTGACTCCTCCAATTGGCAATACTTCGCCACGGACCGAAAGAGAACCCGTCATTGCTAAATCTTGACGAATTGGAATATTCTCAAGAGCAGAGATGATTGCAGTCGCAATGGTAATAGAGGCTGAATCGCCATCGACTCCATGCGTATCGACAAATTGAATGTGAATATCATAATCAGAGATATTCTTTCCTGTTAATTTCTTAATAACTGCACTGACATTTGTCACACTTTCTTTTGCCAAGTCAGAGAGGCCTCCAGTAGCATGGATTTTTCCACCTCCTCCTAATGACGGGGTGACGAGTGCCTCGACAGGAAGCATAATTCCACTGAAATCTGAAAGACCGGAATTGGCCCCAAGGACGGCAAGTCCGTTCACTCGTCCAACGCGCTCTC
>Ga0209709_10001612_pt1 | contig 20656 bp, 25 predicted proteins | sample ArcticOcean_MG_C_2_FD_187435 | JGI IMG/M metagenome (GOLD analysis project Ga0209709, IMG submission 187435) | Marine microbial communities from western Arctic Ocean - ArcticOcean_MG_CB4_136 (SPAdes) (version 2) | ecosystem: Environmental > Aquatic > Marine > Oceanic | place: Arctic Ocean...
TGGAGATATGAAAGAAACTTTAGGTGGATTTGTATTCTTGAATGCTGCAGATACTAAAAAATCTATGGAATCAGGTGGAACTCTTGATGGTTTCTTAAAAGGAATGGGTACTCCTAACGGAGCAGTTGATACAAGTTTTTTACCTCTATAATTTAGAGAGTAAGATAAAATTAAATAGGCGCCAATTTAATAAATTGGTGCCTATTTTTTTAAATAAAATTTTAATATAAATTTATTTCTATGAGTGATTTAATTTCTCAAAATCTAAACATGATCTTTAAAACTCCAAAAGGAGAAACTGTTCATGCTTTAAAAGATTTAAATTTTACACTTAAAAAAGGAGAACTTTTAACCGTTCTTGGTCCTTCAGGATGTGGAAAAACAACTTTACTAAATATTACGGCTGGCTTTCTTAGACCAACTTCAGGAGTAATTACTCTTAACGGAAATGAAATTAATGGCCCTGGTGTTGAAAGAGGAATGGTTTTTCAACAAGGTGCTTTATTTGAGTGGTTAACAGTTGCTGAAAATGTGGACTTTGGCTTGAGAATGAAAAAAGAAGATCCAATTAAAACAGCAAAAAAAGTTGATGAATGGCTAGATATAGTTGGCTTACAAGGTTTTGGAGATACACCAACTTACCAGTTATCTGGAGGTATGCAGCAAAGAGTTGCTCTTGCAAGATGTTTAATTAATGATCCAGATTTAATTTTAATGGATGAACCCCTAGGGGCACTCGATGCACTGACAAGAGAGAAAATGCAGTCATTAGTTTTAAAAATTTGGAAAGAAACAGGAAAGACAATTATTTTAATTACTCACTCTGTAGAAGAAGCATTATTACTTGGTGAAAGATTGTATGTAATGGCACCAAGACCAGGTCGTATACACAAAGAATACAATCTACCTTTTGCTTCAATGGGAATAGATGGTGATTTAAGAGAGATAAAAAAAACAAAAGATTTTGGAAGTAAAAGAGAAGAAATTTTAACCATGATTTGGGACATGGAAGAAGAAATAATGGGTAAAGATATTTAATATGCTTACAGGGATTATAACATTTTTAATTATTTTTGCTGTTGTAGGTGCTATTCTTTATGGAAGAAAATTAGCTAAAAATGAAAAACTAGATGCTGTTTTTGGAAATCCTGAAAGAGCTAAAGGCGGAACTCACTGGATAATTGTTGGAACTAGTTTTTTATTGATAACATGGCTTTATTATTCATGGGATTTAGCAAAGTCTTTTTATCCCCAGTCTGCTAATGAACTTTGTCAAGTTGCAAAAGTGAACGACTCGATGCTTTCATTAAAGTATTTATTTCCAATAAATGAAAGAGAGTTTAAAAGTACTTCAATTATTAAAGGCGAAAATAAAAATATTGAAAAATTAGCTAATGAAATTAAAAATTCATCAGTAATAAGAAATCAAGATAAAGATAAACTTTTAGGTTTCATTGAAAAAACCAAAAGAACAATTCCACTACTAACTAATGAAGTGCTTCTTGAGAATAAAACAAAAATTAAAATTAAAGAACTAACTAATAGAATTATTCGGTTAACAAAAAATTTTCAAAAAATAAGCTATCCACCAATAAAAAGTATTGAAGAAGAAAATAAAAGAATTGAAGCTTTAAAAACACAAGGTGGATGGGGATCGTCTGGAACTGCAGTGGAGAATACTATAGAAATTCCAACCATTCCTGAAACTAAAAAAGGATTAAAATTTGATGCCGCTGCAAAAGAATTAACGTTTATTAGTGATGATTTTTTCAAATTAAGAAATCATAACACTCAATACAAAGCTTTGATGAAAGAGATCAAGGATGGAATTAAGAAATATAGATCAGAACTAGATGATACGCAGGAAGTAGCATCAATATTAGCAAAGGACGTACTTAAAATAGCAAGAAGAATAGAATACGGAAGCATATTTCCTCCAAAAACTCTTAATAATATGCAGCAAGCAATTATTGAGTTTGATGACGTTCAAAAGAAAGAGCAAGGAAGTTTAAGGTTAGTTGATATATTTTTATTTCCTACTGGTACAATAATTTCAAGTGGTCCTAATTGTTCAGAGCAAGGTTCTGGTAGATGGCTACCTAAACCATCAGACACTTTAAAGAAATTTGCACTTTTATTAAAACCAAGTGTTGGATTTAAAAACATTCCATTAATTTGGTATGAAATGATGGATGTAAGCAGAATAGTTGGCTTTATTCTCCCAGATTGGATTGCAGATATTATCCCTGGTAAATACCCAGTTCATAGTAATGATGGAACAGTAAAACCAAACTTTAAAAGTAAAGTTTTCAATGTTGTTACTGGCGAATTTAAATTATTCAAAATACCAGTGCCTATGGGACACATTTGGGATTCTTTTTTAAGAGTATTTTTAGGATTAACTCTTGGAATAATACTTGGAGTACCCCTGGGCTTATTTATGGGTTTAAATCGATTTGCAAAAGGATTTTTTGATCCTTTAATTGAATTATATAGACCTGTACCACCACTTGCATGGGCGCCATTAGTAATTACTGTATTTGGAATTGATAACGTTGGAAAAGTATTCTTGCTTTTTATGGTCTCTTTTTCAATTATGATTATATCTGCAAGAGCTGGGGCTTCTGGAACTCAATTATCTAAAATTCATGCCTCACATTCATTGGGAGCATCAAAATGGCAGATATTAAGATATGTAATTTTTCCTAACTCTCTACCAGAAATTTTAACAGGTGTAAGGGTTGCTGTTGGTATGTGTTGGGGAACACTAGTTGCAGCTGAATTTTTGGCTGGTACTACAGGTATAGGGTTTGTTGAAAATGTTGCTAAAAAATATTTTCAATATGAGGTTATTTGGATAACTATTTTTGTAATGGGAATGCTTGGTCTTTTATTTGATGTTGCTTTACGAAAAATAATTGACAAAACTATTCCTTGGCATGGAAAAGGTTAAGTTGAAGCAAAATCTTTTAAAAAAAGAAATCATAAAGATATTTAAAATTCAAAAATTAAGTAACGAACATTCTAAAATTTGTGCTAATGCATTAATTAACGCAGAATTGGTTGGCGCTCCTTCTCATGGTTTGTCTAGATTAAAAATGTACTGTGATAGAATCAAAAAAAAAATCATTAATCCAAAACCTAGAATTAAAATAAGAAAAATTTCACAGTCTATTTCTCATGTTGATGCAAATAATAGTATTGGGTTCGTTGCAGCTGATATTGCAATTAAAACTGCAATCAATAATGCAAAAAAAACAGGAATAGGCTTAGTCGCTGTTAAAAATAGTGGCCACTATGGTTTGTCAGGTTATTATGCTGAACAAGCTGTTAAAAAAAATCTAATGGCAATGATTTTTACTAGTGCGCCACCTGCTGTGGCTCCGCATGGTGCTTTAAAAAGTTTATTTGGAACTAATCCTATTTGTTTTGGAACTCCAACAGGTTCAAAAATTCCTTTTATTTTAGATACATCAATATCAATGATTAATAGAGGGAAAATTAGAGTGGCAGCTAGTGAAGGAAAAAAAATTCCAGAAGGTGTTGCTTTAGATAAATTTGGTAAACCCACAACAGATGCTAAAAAAGCGTTAGAAGGTGTTCAGTTACCTATTGCTGGATTTAGAGGGTCAGGATTAGCATGGATGGTCGATATTTTGAGTGGAGTTTTTACAGGTGGAAATCATGCAGGTAGAGTTAAAGATCCATTTACAGATTTTAGTGGTCCACAAAATATTGGTCATTTATTCTTTGTACTAAAGCCTAATCTATTTGTGGGAAATGCTTTTAACAAAAGAATAAAGGACAATATCAAAACAATAAAAAAACTACCTAAAATTAAAGGTGTTAAAGAAATTCTTTATCCAGGCCAAAATAAGTTCAATAGATATAAAAATAACCTTAAAAAAGAAATTAAAATTTCAAAAAATATTTTAGATGATTTAAGAATTTTGGTTAACGGATAGATCTAGCAAATTTAACAATATCATTGATTAACAATCCTGGTTGCTCCATTGCTGCAAAATGACCTCCACTTGGCATTTCTGTCCACTGTTTTATATTAAAGATACGATCAATATAAGATCTTGGTGGCCACTCAGACATTTCAGCTGGAAATATTGCTGCAGCTGTAGGTATTTCAATTTTGTGAAAATCTTTTGAAAAAAAACGTCCACCTTCTTCTCTTCTCCCATAGTAGATCCATGATGCTGTGTTGAAAGTTTTCGTAGTTACATAAACCATAATATTCGTTAATAAATTGTCTTTTGAATAAACACTTTCAATATTATTACTTTTTAAATCAGACCAAAAATACATCTTTTCTATAATCCAGGCCGCAATTCCAACTGGACTATCCATCATTGCATAACTTAAAGTTTGTGGTTTTGTTGATTGTTGTGTTCTATAACCATCTTGCATAATTTGGTCTTTATCAAACTTATCTTGCCATTCTTTTTCTTCTTTAGTTTGAGGACCATCTGGGTGGCGCATTGTTAAACAATTAATATGTATTCCTTTACAGGCTTTGGGGTAATCATGACCAATCCAATTAGCTATTGTTGCCCCCCAATCTCCACCTTGAGCTAAATAATCTTTGTAATTGAGATTTTCAATCATTAACTTATTAAAAATATCTGCCATTTTTCTTGGCCCTATCGGCCTAGAAGGTCTCCCAGAAAAACCAAAACCTGGTAGTGATGGAGCAATTACATCAAATGCATCTTCTTCTTTTCCACCAAACTTTTCAGGATGTGCAAGTTTTTCTATTATATGTAAAAATTCAACTATCGATCCAGGCCATCCATGCATAAGCAATAATGGTGTTGGGTTAGGGCCACTCCCCTTTTCATGAATAAAGTGAATGTCAATATTATCTACATTTGTTTTAAAATTTGAAAATTTATTTATTTCTGCCTCATGTTTTCGCCAATCAAAACTTTTTACCCAATAATTTGATATTTCTTTCATATAGTCAAAATTAGTTCCATATTCCCAACCACCATCATCTGGCATTTCGTGCCATGGGTAATTTTTTACCTTTGTATAGATTTTCTCAAGTTCTTTATCAGGGATATTTATTTTAAAAGGTTTAATCATTATTGATTTACAGTATATACTTATTATAATTTCAAGTTAAATATACCTTATGCTTTCAAATAAAGAAATTGTTTGCCCTAATAATTTATTAGATGTGGCTCATAAAAAAAAGGGTGTTAATGCTGCAATTGTAAATGCAGGCTTACCTTTGCCTATGCTTTCTGTTCAGGATGCTGTGAATGAGAATTTGATAATACCTATATTTATTGGCAATAAAGAAGAGATTTTAAGATGCGCTGTTGAATTAAAATGGGACATATCATCTTATGAAATAATTGATGAACCCGTAGAAAATAATACTGCTGCAATAGCAGCAAAACTTGCTTTTGAAGATAAAATTAAGATTATTGTTAAAGGTCACATTCATACCGATGTATTGATGAAAGAAGTTTTAAAAAGAGAATATAATTTACTCGGAAAAACAAGACTAAGTCATATATGGCATATGACTACAACTAAGGAAGATAAACCACTTATAATTACTGATGGTGCTTTAAATGTTTTACCTAATATAAAAACAAAAATGCATATCTTAAGAAATGTAATTGATTTTTCAAATCGTATAGGAATTAAAAGACCAAAAGTAGCAGTTCTATCAGCTACAGAGGAAATTTTAGATAGTGTACCAAGTTCTATCGATGCAAGTGAAATTACAAAAATAGCGAAAGAAGATAATTTAAACGCTGATGTTTTTGGACCTTTGGCATTTGATAATAGTATTTCAAAAAAATCTGCAGCTATAAAAGGTGTTAAAAATATTGTTGCTGGTGAAGCAGATGTATTATTAGTTCCAAGTGTTGAAACTGGTAATAGCTTAGTTAAGATGATGATATATTTTATGGGAGCTTGTGCAGCGGGTGTTGTTGTTGGTGGTAAAGTCCCAATTGTAATAACTAGCAGATCTGATGAGGCCCAGGCTAGATTGGCCTCAATTGCTGCAGCCGTAGTAGCATTAAACTAATTCATTATTGAAATATTTTCATTAATGCTTTAAATAAAGAATTCAAGTATTAATGAGGGAGAATAATGACTATTACTTATTTAAAAAAATCACCAAAAACATCTTCAACTGATGATACCAAAACTACAGAAATTGTTAAAGGCTTATTAAAAGATATTGAAGAAAATAAAGAACAAGCTTGTATCGATCTTACAAAAAAATTTGATAAATATGATGGTGATATTATAGTTTCCAAAGAAAGAATTGAAGAAATTAAAAAAACTTTAGATCAAAAAACAAAAGATGATATTCAATTTTCTTACGATAGAGTTAGAACATTTGCTGAAGCTCAATTAAAAAATTATGGACAAGATTTTGAAGTAGAACTTTCTCCAGGATTGTTTGCTGGCCAAAAATTAATTCCTGTTAATACTGCGGGATGTTATATACCTGGTGGCAGATACGCTCATATAGCATCTGCTGTTATGAGCGTAACAACCGCAAAAGTTGCAGGTGTAAAAAATGTAATTGCGTGTAGCCCACCTAAAGAAGGTATCGGTGCTCATCCTACAATAGTTTATACAGCTGACCTATGTGGGGCTGATGTAATTTTAAATTTAGGTGGTGTACCTGGTGTTGCTTCAATGACTAATGGATTATTTAATAACCCTCCAGCTGATATTATAGTTGGACCTGGGAACCAGTTTGTTGCTGAAGCTAAAAGAATTTTATTTGGTAAAGTTGGAATTGATTTATTTGCTGGTCCTACTGAAATTGCTGTAATCGCAGACGACAAAGCTGATGCAGAAATGGTTGCTGTTGACCTGGTTGGTCAAGCAGAACACGGTTACAATTCTCCTGCATGGTTATATACAACAAGTAAAAGAGTTGCTGACGATGTGATGAAAAGAGTTCCAGAATTAATTGCTGATTTACCAGAAGTTCCTAGGACTAGTGCAGAGGCCGCTTGGAGAGATTACGGTGAAGTTATTCTTTGTGATACTGATGAAGAAATGGCAACAATCAGCGATGAGTACGCTCCAGAACATTTAGAAATTCAAACAGAAAATTTAGATTGGTTTCATAAAAGACTGAAAAACTATGGTTCACTATTTATTGGTGAAGAAACTACTGTAGCTTATGGGGATAAATGTTCAGGAACAAACCATATATTGCCTACTAAAGGTGCAGGACGATATACAGGTGGTTTATTTGTTGGTAAATTTATTAAAACTTTAAGTTTCCAAAGAATGACTAAAGAATCTACAAAAACTGTGGGTGCTGCTTGTGCAAGAATTTCTAGGTATGAAGGAATGGAAGCACATGCTAGGACTGGTGATGCAAGGCTTAGAAAATATGGTTTTTCAAATTAAAAAAAAGGATATATATGGCAACTTATGAATGTACTAAATGTGGAATGTCGGTAAATGCTACTTGTGGAAAATGTAATGAACCATTAGTTAATGATATGCTTAAGTTAGATGATGGAAACGAAGTGCAAATATCTAAATGCCCCAATGATCATGGAAAAATTAAATCTCCATTATGCTGTGGTCAAGATATGTCTTGTAAAATTTAGTTATAAATAAATTATTTTTATTAGTTAGTTACAGGTTTAAAAATCAAGCATAAACCATTGCTACAAAATCTTTTCTTTTGTAAACCATCAGCAAAAACGTGTCCATGGTGAACTCCACAATTTGCACAATGATACTCTATTCTTTTCATACCTAGTGAATAATCAATTTTAGTTTTAAATGCTCCAGGCAACGATTCCGTAAAAGATGGCCAACCAGTTCCACTATCAAATTTAGCATCTGATGAAAAAAGTTTAGCCCCACAGTTAGCGCAATGAAAGAAACCTTTTCTTTTTTCATAATTTAATGGACTTGAATATGGTCTCTCAGTAGCTTCATTAAGCATTATATCTTTTTGCTTTTCTGTGAGATCTGGATTAATAATTTTTTTTGTTGCTGCATATAGAAATTTATAAGGGAGTAGAATTGTCGATAAGAACGACACTCCAATTAATTTAAAAAAATTTCTTCTAAGGTGTTTCATAATCTAATAAACATTAAATGAACTTAACAATTTCAATTAATACATAAAGTGCAATTATGCTCATAAATATGATTATAAACAAATTAATTCTTTTCCAAATCATCGCACTTTGAAGGTATCTAGATAGTAATTTTGAAAGATAACCTATTGAAAAAAAGAATAAAAATGATGCTATCGAAGCTCCAATTCCAAAATAGTATTTATCAATTATTGATAAATTTTTAGAAAAATTTCCTAAGAAAAATACTGTATCTGAGTAAACGTGAGGGTTGAGATATGTGAAAGCTAGTGTTTTAGTTGTTATATCTGTTAATGAGATACATTTTATTTCTTTATCTAAATTAATTTTATTTTTTTGAATAGATATCTTTCCATAAATAAAATGAGCTAAAAATATGAATAAAAGAATATTTAAAATAAACTCTATTTTAGAATTAAATAAATCACCAAAATATTGAAATAAAAAAATACCTAAAAAGATTAATATTAAGTCAGATATTGAACAAATTAGACAAACAAGAAATATATATTGTTTTTTTAGTCCCTGCTCTATTACAAAAATATTTTGTGCACCAATTGCTAAAATTAAACTAAGTCCTGTAAAAAACCCTAGTATTAAAAAACTCATTAATTACTTTTAATTATGAATGACTAATCCAAATAGTCTTAGTTTGAAGGTACTGATCTAAAGCTTCTGTGCCTTGATCTCTACTTAGCGAACCTGATTGTTTATAGCCACCAAAAGGTGTTTTGATATCACCTTCAGAAAAAGTATTAACTGAAACAGTTCCACAAGGAAGACTTTTTGCCATATGAAATGCTCTATCGATATCTTGAGTAAACACACTGGCATGCAAGCCATAATTAGAATTACTTGCTATCTTTAAGGCTTCTTCATCACTTTTAATGGTAAGAATTCCTAATACCGGACCAAAGATTTCTTCCTGAGCAATTGTCATGTTTTCTTTTAAACCATCAAAAAGAGTTGGTTTTGCATAAAACCCTTTTTGTCCTCCACTTGAGACACCACCAAATAAAAGCTTGGCACCCTCATCTATACCTTTTTGAATATAACCATCTACTGTTGCTAAATGTTTTTTAGAAATCATTGAGCCCATATTGCTCTCTGGATCTAATGGATCTCCAGCCTTAAGAGCTTTAACTTTTTTTGAAACTTTGTCTAAAAATTCATCTTTAACTTTACTATGAATTATCTGTCTCATATTTGCAGAACAGTTTTGCCCACCATTCCAAAATGCAGAGTTAATTGCATTATCAATTAAATCGTCTGTAATTTTTGCATCTTCTAAAACTATGAATGGGCTTTTTCCACCCATCTCTAAACCAATTGTTTTTAAATTACTTTCACCTGAATATTTCATGAATAATCCACCAACTTCAGTTGAGCCTGTAAATGAAATTGCATCAACATCATTGTGTCTTCCTAGTGCTTCACCTACATCACCAAAACCTGGAACTATGTTAAGAACCCCATCAGGTATTCCTGCTTCCTTAGCAATTTGTGCAACTCTAATTGCAGTTAGTGGTGTATCTTCTGCTGGTTTAATAATTACTGAACAACCTGCAGCTAATGCTGGAGCCATTTTCCACACTGCCATCATTAAAGGGAAGTTCCATGGAACAACACCAGCAACAACACCAATTGGTTCTTTAACAATTAAACTAGTTAATGATGGTTCTGTTGGTCCAACTTTACCAAATACTTTATCTATTAATTCTCCATACCATTGAAAATGCATTGGAGCATCATTTGCAACTTCATTAATACAATCTCCAATTAATTTTCCAGTATCCACACATTCAAGAACTGAATTTTCTTCACCAGTTTTTCTTAATAGTTCTGCAAATTTAAGTAATATATCTTTTCTAAACTCTGGAGATGTTCTTGACCAAACACCACTATTAAATGCTTTTCTTGAAACTTTAACTGCTAAATCAACATCTTTATGATTGCATTTTGCAACTGAACAAAGAGTTTCACCAGTTGCAGGATTAATATTCTCAAATTTTTTACCGTCGATAGCATCAACATATTTACCATTAATAAAGGCTCTACCTTCAAATTTTAGTTTTTCTGCTATTGATTTATAATCTGAACTCATTTTATAAACGAAAAACTATTCTAAAAACTCTTTATAGTAAAGCTACTAATCTGGGTTAGTTGTAAGTGTTTTGATCTCTAGAATGTTATTATTTGGATCTTTAACAAAAAAAGTTTCTTGTTCATATTTAGTATCCTTAAATCTCAAATAAGGTTGATCATAATATTTTGCATTTTTTTCCTTTAATCTTGATTTAAGTTCATTAAAATCTTTTCTAGATAAGTGAACACCAAAATGAGGAACCGAAACATCTCCCATATCAACATCATGTCTTTCACTGTCAAGTTTGTGTTCGCTTGCATGAAGAGTTAACTCATTTCCCCAAAAGTCAACATCTGCCCATTCCTGAGCTGAATTATCTAATCTACAACCAAGTACTTCGCTATAAAATTTTTTTGCTACTTCAAGATCACCACATGGTATTGCTAAATGAAAGCAATTTGTATTTTTATACATTAATTTTTCCTCTTTAAATTCATTTTATAATGATTATATAAATCAATATAAAATTTTAATCAACATCAGGTAAATCCTATGAATGAATTTTTACAATCTATAATAGATAGAGATCCTGCTGCAAAATCTAAGTTAAGCTTAATATTAACTTACCCTGGAATTAAAGCAGTTTTTCTTCATAAGATTGCTAACTTTTTTTATTTGGCTAAGTTTGATCTAATTGCAAGAATTATATCACAAACATCAAGATTTTTGACTGGAATAGAAATTCACCCAGGAGCTAAAATTGGTAAAAATCTATTTATAGATCATGGTATGGGAGTTGTAATTGGTGAGACTTCTGAAATTGGAAATAATGTAACTATTTATCATATGGCAACACTAGGTGGAATTTCACCAAGTATAAACTCAAACGAGCAAAGACAAATCAAAAGACATCCGACATTAAATGATTGTGTAGTAGTTGGATCTGGTGCTCAAATCTTGGGACCTGTAATAGTTGGAGCCAATGCTAAAATTGGAGCCAATGCTGTGGTAACAAAAGATGTTGCAGAAAATGCTGTTATGGTTGGAATACCAGGTAAAAATGTTGGAACAGCAACTAAAGAATTTAAACCTTATGCGGTTGAAGAAACAGATAAAGACACTTCTAATTAATGAAAAATACTCAAGATAATTTTATATCAGGTATTGGTAATACGCCACTCATCAAACTAAGAGCAGCTTCAAAAATTACAGGTTGTAATATTTATGGTAAAGCTGAATTTATGAACCCAGGTGGTTCTGTTAAAGATAGAGCTGCACTTGCTTTAATTAAAGATGCTGAAAATAAAAAATTGATTTCAAAGGGTGGAACCATTGTTGAAGGTACAGCTGGCAATACTGGTATAGGCTTATGTCTGCTTGGTAATTCACTTGGTTACAAAACAATAATAGTAATGAATGATAATCAAACACAAGAAAAAAAAGATCTACTTAGAAATATGGGTGCTGACTTACGTCTAGTTCCAGCAAAACCATATAAAGACGATGATAATTTTGTAAAAGTTGCAGCAAAACTTGCTGATGAACTAAGACCATCAAATAACAATGGTGTAGTTTGGGCCAATCAATTTGACAATGTTGCAAATGCTAAAGGTCATTATGAAGGTACTGGAGTAGAAATTTGGGAGCAAACTGAAGGTAAGGTTGATGGCTTTGTATGCTCATCTGGAACTGGTGGTACAATTTCTGGAGTAAGTAATGTCCTTAAAGAAAAAAATAAGAATATTAAAATTTTTTTAGCAGACCCAAAAGGTTCTGCTCTTTATAATTATATACAGAATGGTGAATTAAAATCAGAAGGTGGATCAATTACTGAAGGCATAGGTTCAAGTAGAATTACTAAAAACTTTGAAGATGCTAAAATTGATGATGCCTATTCTATTGATGATCATGAAGCGCTTACTATACTTTATGATTTAATTGAAAATGAAGGTTTAAGTTTAGGTACTAGTTGTGGAATTAATATTGCTGGTGCAATTAGAATGGGTAAAGAACTTGGACCTGGTAAAACTATCGTCACAATCCTTTGTGATAGAAGTGATAAATATTCCAGTAAGATGTTTAATAAAAAATTTCTTGAAGAAAAAGGATTACCTTATCCTAATTGGATAAAATAATTTATTCAAACTTATGATCAAAATAATGATCAAAGTATTTAGATAGCAATTTATCTATTTTATAAAAGTTGGGAACTAGAAATGGTCTTCTTGCATGGATCCTGTCATTCACCCAATATTTTGACCATTCTTTTGTGGTCTCTACGCATTGTTCTGGGAATTTATTCAATTCATATTTTTCTTTAATTTGAAAACACCCATTTATAAATATATCAACATAAGATTGAACAATAGGATGGCCTTCACTTGGTTTTTTTAATTTTCCAAGGTTTGCAGAATATACCCAAAAATTTTTGTTCTTTGTTTTTACTTTGTCTTCGTAAAAACTCAAATTCTCCTCTTTTACTTTAACTCTGCAATAACCGCTTTCTCTTCTATCGGTTTTATCTAAATCTTTTAATGAAACTGGATAATAAACTGCATTAACTTTTGAATTTTTTTTTTGAATAATAGTTAAAAAAGTAATTTTATATATTCCTCCACTTTGACCCCATGTTCTTTCAAAACCTTCGATCAGTATAGGTTTTACAATTAATGCTGATTTATTCGTTCTTGTTCTAGACTCTTTCTCCATCAATGAGCCATATCCAATAATATAGTTCTTGCTACCAGGTTCTGGAATTAAATTACATTCTTTTGCATTAACTGGTGACAATGAAATCGAAATGATCAAAATTGCAAACAATCTAATCATTTAGAAAGTTTTCTAAGGGTAAATTTTATCTGCTAATCCATAGCAAAGGATTGCACTAAGTAAAGTTAATATACCTGGCGCTATGACACCTTCTATAGAAGTCTTTTCATTATTGCCAAGTTTACTTATTTTGATGCTATAAAATCCAACAATAAATGCTGATAAGTTCTGTAAGAAAATTAAATTAAAAAATGCCCAAGTATTTTCTAGACCTATATCACCATGGATCATTGGTCTTATAAAAATTATGTATAATGCCATTAACACTGAACCCAAAAACATGGCTCCAAAAAATCTAGTCATTGCAGCTGCTGAGTGATCAACGCCATATTGATCTAAAAAAGACTTAGTAGAAACAATACATCTATATCCATAGACTCCATAAGCTAAAAAATGTACAGCAAAAATAATTAGATAAATAATTCCATTAAAATGATTAATCATGAAATTAAATTATATATCATTTTATTGAAAAATTATATGCTTAAACTGCATAATTAGTTGGGACATTTTGCACAAGCAAAGTGACAATATGGTTATGTCAATGAAACTCATAATTCTTATTGTCTAATTACTTTAATTATCAACAAAGGAAAAATATGAAAAAAATAGTAATAACATTATTCTTAGTACTTTTCACAAGCTCGGTTTATGCTGGTTCATGCCCTATGATGACAAAAAGTATAGACGATAAGATTGCAGAGGCGCAAAAACTAAGAGATCAAGGTTCGGCGGCTCATGATGCTGGTGACCACGCTAAATCAGAAGAACTGTTAAATAAAGCTATGGAGCTTTTTAAAAGTTAATAAGTAATTTAGACCCCTAAAGCCAAGATAGTATTTATCTTGGCTTTAAAGCTCTTTAACGTTAATTATTAAAGATGAAAAAAAATTTACTACCTGTATTAGCATTTGCCAGTGTTATAATTGCTTTTGTAGTTGGGTTTATATATCTCGCGAATTTTGCTTGATAATAAATATAAAAGCATGTGGATTAATCAAATAAATAATAATACGCTTTAGTCATGGGTAATATAACGGCTTACTTTATATTAATCGTGGCAGTTGCCTTGGGTACTGCTTCGAATGGTTTTGCAAAAGGTTCCCAGGGATTTACTTTATTAATACCTAGTATGCTGACTGCTTTAACTATAGTTGGGTGCATGTACGCATTATCACTTGTAATGAAAAATATTCCGGTTGGAATTACATATGCTTCATTTGCAGGACTATGTATTATTGCTACAGTAATTGTTGGAATTTTGAAATTCAATCAAGTTCCAAACTTTTACGCATTAATAGGATTGGGCTTTATTATTATTGGAGTATTGATGGTCAATTTATTAGGAAATTCTTAAATATGATTTCAAAAAAATATTCTTCTACTTTATTTATAATTATAATGGCCTTTGGCATGAGTGTTATTATGAGTGGAGTTGTTACAGCAATAAATACAGGTTTGGAAAATGGATTTTTAGAAAGACACTTTAATTCATTTATTTTTGCTTTTCCTGTTGGTCTTATCGCGGCATTCACCATGGCACCTATTTCAAAAATTTTGGCTGATAAGATTGCGTCTAAATAACTTTAAATTTTTATACGGTAAAAAATATTGGTAAGAATTTCTTAAATTAATAGAACCTTAATATTATACTAAGTTGCATTCAATAAATATATTTAACATAAATTATAATAAATGTTTTGAATGCTAAATTTTATAATGATACTATTAAATTACCAATAAAGGAGGTGCGATTATGAATTTATCACCACCTGACACATAACTGGTGTGATTTAATAATCAAAGACTAAATAAGATCGAAAAATATAAATCCATTATTATGGATTTAGCGTATATCGCTAACTTATAGGGGAACTCTTTTGGAGTTTACCGAAAGGGTGACCCCCTTAAAGATTAGATGGCAAAATATGTGAGCCATCTTCATTAGACATAATTTCATATTCATTAGAAACATTAGATATATCAAGTGGAGAATAAAGATGAGGAAACATATTTCCATCTGATGCTTGTTCAAAAATTAAATGATCCAGTTTTAAAGTATCTATTTTTAATAAAATTAAATTCTTTTGATTTAAAAAAAATTTATTTAATGTCCCTTTTAATTGAATCTTATCAGAGAAGTGAATATATCCATCCTCTATATCTTTTTTTGATCCATTAAACTTACCCTTAGTTTTAGCCTCTAACCATTCTGCTTTAGTGCAAATTTTATAAACAAATTTAAAATCCATTTAATATTACCAAGATGAATTTGGTCCATTTAGGAATTCTATTTCTCCCCTGGTTGACTCTCTTCCTAAAATTTTATTTCTATGTGGATATCTATGAAATTTCTTAATTGCATTGGTGTGATCTTGCCAAAATTTTTTTATGTCAGCAATGCCAGAATGATCTTTTAAATATTTATCTAATAGCTGGTAAGCCATTTTGTGATCTGTAATCTCCTCACTATGAATTAGAGGTAAAAGCATAAAAAATCTTTGGCTTACGTCCATTTTTTCAAGAAAACCGGCATAGACAGCGTCATTTACAATTAATCTTGTTTTGTGATCTTGTTCAAAAGCTTTCTTATCATCTCTAAACATATTTCTTGAAAACTGATCAAATAAAATAACTAAAGCCAAACAACCAAGTGGACTATCTTGCCAATCATCATATTCATTTGCACTTGCTAGCTCATAATCTTTTAAAAATTTCTCCCTAATTTCTTGATCAAAACCTTCATGTTTTTGAAATCTTTTTATTGGGGGCGTTTCTTTAAACCAAAAATCTAATATTTCTTGTGCTTTTTTTTGCATTTCTTTACTTAATAATCTCTTTAAACTTAGAGTATAAAATTTTTGAGTAATTATTCATATTAGTCATGTTATTCTTAGCTGCTTGATCAAACTTATCAAGAGCTCCTTCTCCTAATTGATCCTCTAAAGCTTGTTTGTATTCAGGAACGCAGCCCCAATCATTAACTGTTGTATCTTTAATTTCTATATGGAACTGAATGCCATAAGCATGACTTTGGTATTTAAAAATTTGGTATTTTGTTATTGGAGATGAAGCTAAAACTGTTACATCTTTATTGTCATCAAGCCCATCAACTTCATATGAATGCCACTGTAAACTTTTAATATTTTCTGGGAAAGAAGAAAATAGAAAATCATTATTTTTATCTTTTAAAAAATTAATATCCATTATTCCAATTTCTGCAATTTTTGATTTAACAACTTTTCCCCCTACAGCTTCACCTAATAACTGACAACCTAAACAAAAACCCAAATACGGTTTTTTTAAATCAACAACAAATTCTTTAATTCTTTTTTTTTCTTCTATTAGCCACGGATATTCTTCTTCCATAAAGGTATCCATAGGTCCACCCATACAAAACATTGCATCAAACTTTGATAGATCATCTGGTATTTTCTCACCTTCATCAAGCATTATAGTTGTAATCTTAATATTATCTGCCAACATTAAATCTTTTATGTATCCAGGATCTTCAATTTTAATATGCTGAAGAACTATAACTTCCATTATTTTGATACAGGTCTTAACAATTTTAAGAGCCTATTGTGAATTGATTGATTAGCAGAAACTAAAATATTTCCAGCATGGGCAGCATTTTTATTATCCCAAGTTGATATAACTCCTCCTGAAGCTTTTATTATTGGCATTACGGGGTGGATATCCCAAATTTTATTTGAACATTGAATTACAGCATCAACTTTTCCTTCAGCAAGATGAGCATAACTTAAAGCATCAGCGCATGGAAATTGCATCAACTTTAATATTTGAGGTATTTTTTTTTGTTTATCTAATGAGAGCCATCCGTGAAATGCAGCTGATACTTTTATATTATTAAAAGATACTTTTTGATTAACTGAGAGTTTTTTTTTTTTCCCATTTTCAACTACATAGGAAATTTTATCTGAATGGTTTAAATAGTATTTTTTAAGTACCGGAAAGTTTGCCAGTCCAAGGACTGGGTTCCCTTTAAAATTCAAAGAAATTAAATTACTCCAAGTGGGATTCCCAATAACAAAAGATCTTGTTCCATCAATTGGATCAATGACCCATGTAAAATCACTAGATGATTTTTTGTGTCCAAACTCTTCGCCTATAATTTGGTGATTAGGAAACTTTTTATTAATTTTTAATCTTATAAATTTTTCGAAAGCTTTATCTGAAGTGGTAACTGGATCATATCCTTTGCCTTTAAGTTTGTTTGATACTTCAAAGGTTTTATTTAACTTTAAATAATAAAACTTAGTAAGCTCTTTAGCTAAATTGTCTAAAAAGTTAGCATAAATCTTATATTCTTTTGAGTTTAATGGGTTCATTTACAAAAGTCATACTATCTTATTTATCTTGATTAAAGATAAATTTTAAATAATTCTTGAGTAAAATTTATGAACATAGAATTAAATAATAAAAAAGTTATTTTTATTAATGATCAAAATAAAACAGAAATACACCCTATATGGCTGAGAGAAAGAGTGCGTGGTGAAGAGTTTATCGATAAGAATAATGATCAGAGATTATTTGACCCATCATTTTTAGATAATATAACTATTATAAATGCCAAAATTAATAATGACATACTTGAATTAACATTTAGTGATGGAGTTACCTCTAAATTTGATATCGATAAACTTAAATCTGAGTTCTTAGACACGGAAAGCCTTTCAAATACTGTTAAAATTAAGTTTTGGGACTCCACACTTAAAAATAATCCCATATACAAATTCAAAGAGAAATTTTATGAAAGTAGAGAAATGTATAATCTACTAAAATCATTTTATGAGTATGGCTATGTAATAGTAAAAAATGTACCAACTAAAAATAACTATATTGTTAATTTTGCAAATTTGATTGGAAGTATTAGACCTACAAATTTTGGAGAATTTTTTAATGTTAGATCCGTTCCTAATCCTAATGATTTAGCATATACATCACTTGCTCTTTCTCCTCATACAGATAATCCATATCGTAAACCAGTTCCCTGTATTCAATTACTTCATTGTATCGAGAATGAAGTAAGTGGAGGCTTTTCGACTTTAGTCGATGGTTTTCAAGTTGCAACACACTTGAAAGAAAATAATCCTAAATATTTTGAAATTTTAACAAAAATAAAAGTGAAGTTTAAATTTATAGATAAAGATGTTATTTTAGAAAACAAAGGTGAATTAATTGAGTTAGATGAAAAAAATAATTTTAAACAAATAAGATTTAATACAAGGCTAGATTATGTACCGCTATTAGAAAAAAATCAGTTAAATTTATATTACAAAGCAAGAAAAGAAATATCTAACCTTTATAATTCAGAACAATTCAGAATTAAATTTAAGTTAATACCTGGTGATATAATGATGGTGGACAATCATCGTTTACTACACGGTAGAACTGCTTATGATACAAATGAAGGTAAAAGATTTTTACAAGGATGCTATATAGATCATGATAGCAGCGAAGGAAAACTTAGACATTTAAAAAGAAAATTTGAACTTTAAGATATTTTATTAATTTGCTCTTCTGCATTTTTAATAGATTTTTCATAATCTAATGCCATTTGATCAGCAGCAATAATATTTATCTTTTTAATCCCAAAAAAATTTAAAACATGAATTAACCAAGGTGTTAAAAAATCTTCTTTACTATTAATTTTTGTACCACCTGATGTAATTACAAGATAAACTTGCTTATCTTGAAGTAAGCCAACTCTACTTCCATCTTCATTATACTTGAATGTTTCATTTACTCTTGCAGCAAGATCAGACCATGCTTTTAATGTTGCCGGTGGACCAAAGTTATAAATTGGAACTGAAATAATTATTACATCACTTTCTTTTAGCTCTAAAACAAGCTTATCTGATAGCTCAAACATCTTTTTATGTTGTTCAGTTTGCTCATTTTTAGGAATTTTCATTCCAGATTCAGTTAAACCTGATACGAAAAGCATTTCATCATCAAGATCTCTATAAACCACTTCGTCTTCAGGTTTTTTGATCTTATCTAATAATTTTTTTGCTAATGCTCTTGAGGTTGAGCCTTTTTTTCTAGCACTGGAGTCGATTTGATAAATTTTCATAGATATTTAATTATTATCCGAAATTTTGCAAAAATGGAAAGATATTTAAAATGTAATAACCAAGTACTTGTAACTGGTTAGTTAAAATTAAAATTCCAGTTATAAGTAATATAAATCCACCTATTTTTGAGACTAAATTAATATTTTTTTTGAAATTTTTAGAAAACATCAAAAATTTTTGCATTAAATAACCTGATAGAACAAACGGAATAGCTAAACCTAGTGAATAAAAGCTTAATAGCACTATAGCTCTAAATATAGTCTCCTCGGTAGAGGCTAATGCTAGTATTGATCCCAAGATTGGTCCTATACATGGAGTCCATCCAAATCCAAATGCCATGCCAACTACAAAAGAGAACCAAATATTGTTATTTTTCTTTGTATAAATTTTTTTTTCGAAATTTAAAAGACTAATATTTAGAATTCCAAGTAGTTGTAATGAAAATACTACTATAATTAGACCAGCAACTATTCTCAATGTTTGTGAATTTTGTAAAAGTATTTGACCTAAAAAAGAAGCTGTTGCTCCAAAAATAATAAAAATAAAAGAAAATCCTAACGAAAATAATATTAAAGGAATTATGTTTATTTTTTTTTTTGCAATTAATTCATTTAAAGACGCTCCTGAAATAAAAGAAATATAGCCTGGTATTAATGGCAAAACACAGGGTGATAAAAAACTAATTAGCCCTGCTCCAAATGCTATAAATAATTCAATCATATAATATTACTCAGCTACCACTTTAATGTTTTGCATTCCTAAATTATCTACAGATAGTTTCATTTTATCTCCTTCTTTAAGAAATACAGGAGGATTCATTCCAAGTCCCACACCTGGTGGCGTGCCTGTAGTAACAATATCACCAGGCATTAATGTTATAAAGCTACTTATATGAGCAACAAGGAAGCTAAAATTAAAAATCATTTGATTTGTATTTCCTGTTTGATGTCTATTTCCGTTAACATCTAAAAATAAATTCATATTTTCAATATCTTTAATCTCATCTTTCGTAACAAGGTAAGGCCCGATGGGCCCAAATGTGTCTCCTGATTTACCCTTTACCCATTGACCCCCTTTTTCTTTTTGCCACTCACGTTCACTGATATCATTACAAATGCAATATCCAAAAATATAATCTTGAGCGTTTTTTTCTAAAATTCTTTTTGCTTTTTTTCCAATTACAAAGGCTATCTCTACTTCATGATCTAACTTTTCTGAACCTTTAGGAATTATTACATTATCATTAGGTCCAACTATTGAATGCACTGATTTGTTAAAAAGAACTGGATTTTTTGGAGGTTCTGCTCCTGTTTCTTTTGCATGTTCTATATAATTCAATCCTATCGCAAAAAAATTTCCTGGTTTTGTGATGCACGACCCAATTCTACTACTTTGATCTATTTCTTCTAAACTTTCTAAATCAATTTTTTTTAATTTTTCAAGGTTTTCAAAGTTAATTGTTTCAGGATTTAAATCTTTTAGATGTGAGGAAAGATTTCTATATTTTCCTTTCCTATCTATGG
>Ga0209709_10001613_pt1 | contig 20642 bp, 17 predicted proteins | sample ArcticOcean_MG_C_2_FD_187435 | JGI IMG/M metagenome (GOLD analysis project Ga0209709, IMG submission 187435) | Marine microbial communities from western Arctic Ocean - ArcticOcean_MG_CB4_136 (SPAdes) (version 2) | ecosystem: Environmental > Aquatic > Marine > Oceanic | place: Arctic Ocean...
TGATTTTTCGAATTATCGATTTAGGAGCCGGCATTAATATCCAAGTATGAGCAAGGTCATGCATATCAAAAACAAACGGTACTGAGTGGCGCTTTTTCAATGAAACCCCGACTTTTAGTGTATCTGCGTCGTTACAATAGATAAGATCTGGAGGGGATGTAATTAGTTTTGAAATTACTTTTTTGTGAAATTTTCTCAACCCAAATGCGGTTTTTGCCATTCCACCATAGGGTATCTCTCCCAAATGATGACGAATTATTGTGAAACCATTTCTCTCAGATGATTTAGGAAAGGATTGGGAGCGATCAAACGCATATATAATCACTTCATGTCCCTCTTCTACGAGCCATTTAGCGGCCCTTTCGACACGGGGATCTGGAGCACAAGCATTGGTGACAATCATTGCTATTATTGCCATAATATACCTCCGGTATTACTCAACGATTGTTGAAATAATCAACTCTTCGAGAACATCTACCGAGATTGCCCATTCGATGTCTCTTTCTGCTTTTTTCCTTGCTTGGGCTTGTAATTCACGTAATTGTGCAATATCTAATTCTTTTAACCAACTGATTGTACTCGATATTAAATCTGGTTCATTGAATAATTTCACGAATCCATCCGTGTCATTCATTCGGTGGCCAGAGTGATCAACTCCGGCTACAATTAGCCCACTTGCAAGATATTCCGAGAGTTTTAGTGGGCTTGCGAGATTCCAAACCTTATCTTTTGGCATCGGTAAAATCCCAATGTCATATCTACCAAGCCTATTTGCAAGATCTTTTTGTTCGAGTCGAGATGTCACCTCAAGTCCATCTATATTTAGAGAAGTTAACTTGTGGAGGCAATCCCCTTGACCGTGAAGATGAAGTTGGATGTCGAGGCCAGCAGATTTTGCTTCTGTTAATAGAGAAGGTAGAGACATTATTGCTCGGTTTTCATCTAGGCTGCCATGGTATACCACGTGGAGGGCTGTATCCTTTTCTTGAGGATGGAATAAGTCACAATCTACTCCTGCTTGAATTACTGCGATCTTTGCTGCAATTGTATTTGTGTTTTCCATTACGAATTCCTTGTGGGCTAGTGACACTGTTGTTCCATACCTCGCGCTATTCCAAGCTTTCCGCCAATATGGCCATTGCATTCGCGCAAAAATCCCCCGGTATGCCGGAGGGCCTCTATCGATGAGAATTGTTTTCCCTGTTATTTTGTTCATAAGTGAGGCTAGAGGCCAATCGATGAGTATTACATCGGCTCTTTCTATCTCATGGATTTTGCTTTTCAGGGAACGCCGAATACTAAAAGCCTGAAGCCCTCTTATTTTGCTACGTTTAATCCCAATATGCTCAAATGTTGTGCCTTCAATTTGGCCTGGGGAATACATAATCACATCATGCCCCTTTGCTGCGAGACCATTAGCGAGATTAATCTGAGTTGTAGAACAAAGATCTGCACCTAATACCCGTGAAGAGAGCCATGCTATTTTGACCATGAATCCACCTGTTTTTCGCCGGGGGTCCTTTCAACCATCGCCGTGGTGATACCTCGTATCTTCCCATTCAACATACCTTCGCTCGATTCAGCCATCGAATTGATGAATGATTGACCCCGGCCTTGAGTTCATGGGATGGGACGATGACTTCGCATCTAGAGCCGATTCAGGTGATTTGACGATTGGAGTTATTGGTCTTGGCTACGTTGGCCTACCTACAATAATCGGCTTTCATAGTGCTGGATTCAACGTATGGGGGGTTGACATTTCTCAACGAACTGTAGACACGATTCTTCGAGGTGAAAACCCAACTGGGGACCCTGATGTGAATGACATTATTCCAGCCCCTGACAGTAAAGGCTGGAATATCACAACTTCAACTGAAGAAGCTGTGCGTAATTCCGATGTGTTGATTGTTACGGTTCCAACTCCAGTAACCACTGACCTCAAGCCTGATTTAACCTATGTTAGAAATGCTGGCCGCTCTGTTTTCAACGCAATCACAAAGGGTTCTCGAACAGTTGTTATTCTCGAATCTACTGTTTATCCTGGAGTTACAGCACAAACATGGCTACCTGAAATTGAAGAGGCTGGGATTGAAATCGGTGTCGATGTCGAAATCGCATATTGCCCAGAGAGATTCAATCCAGGTGATCCTGATCACGGAGTTAGAAGTGTGGCTCGTGTCATCGGATGTGCAAATGAAGAAGTGGGTAAAAGCTTGATTGCATTATATTCCAAACTCACTTCGGAAGATGTAAGTTTTGTTGGGAAGATTGAAGTTGCTGAAGCTGCGAAGGTAATCGAAAATGTGCAAAGAGATATCAATATTGCACTTGTTAATGAACTTGCCAGAGTGTTTCCCGAATTAGGCATTGATGTTGAAGACGTTCTTTCTGCAGCTGCGACTAAATGGAATTTCCATCGCTACACCCCTGGAGTCGGAGTTGGAGGACATTGTATCCCTGTTGACCCGTATTATCTGATTCAAAGAGCGGCTGATGTAGGAGTGCCCACTGAATTGATTACTGCCGCACGATCTGTTAATCGAACAATGCCCATTCATGTCGCTGGAGTTCTTAATGAACTTCTTTACCGAGCTGGCGTTCCTGTAGGTGAAGGTAAGATTCTCCTCTTGGGGTGGTCTTACAAGGCGGAAGTTGGCGACCCTCGTGAAACACCAACTATACCATTATTTGAGGCATTAAAAGGCAAGAATATCGCTGTCGCTGCTTGGGATCCACATCTCGAAGAAGATGATTTTCCAGAAGGGGTCGAAGTGATTACTGATATTGATTCTGCCAAAGGATTTGATGTGGCAGTCCTAGCTACTGCTCACAAGGCATGCTTGGAATTAGGTTTCGAAAAACTAGCATCTAGGATGCGAAATCCTATATTCTATGATGGTCGAAGAGTGATGGACCTAGATTCACTGCGAGAGATGGGGTGGCAAGTCCATGCTGTGGGTAGACCTCTCTAATTAGCAACTGATGAAAACACAGAAAGGCAGTATTTCCACCGAGGGGCGTGGTGCGCATCAATCGTTGGCTGATTCGCCGTGCCTACAATTCGGGACAATGGGTTAGTGCACGAAGACAAGCGTATTCTCTTCTCAATAATGTCAAAGATTCTGAATTCGCTCAAGATATTATCATACGTTCATATTGGAACGAAAAGAGATGGAATGATGTGATCTCTTTTTCAGCGCGTTGGCCAAAGGCAGGAAATAAGAATTATTCGTCTATGGCACTTGAGAAATTGAATCCAGCCCCAAAATCGAAAATGATTTTGTTTGAAGATGCACCATCAGGATTGCTACCCCAGTGGGATGTTGATTCGCCTCTCTCAATGTGGGCCCAGTCTGGTGAAACGGTTTGGTTTCGAACCCCGCATGGTTGTGTGCATTTCGAGTTTCCAGAAGGTTATGATTTGAATTCGACAAATCCGGCATTGATCGAATTGGCAACTGAAATATTACTTTTCCCATGGCACAGAAAGCTAAGAGATTGTGGAAAGGCAACGAGGGAGCAGGGAGATAATCTAGCCCTCTCCTTTTCATGTGGAGTCGATTCAACTGCGGCTCTGCTGACAATGCCAGAGGATACAATACTCGCTTACCATCGCAGGGATTTTGATTCGATGATAGATCATAGTAATGCTGATTTACTGATTTCTCACATTGAAGAAAAATTGAAACGAGAGATTATTCAAGTGAGTTCTGATCATGAAAAAATTCGTACCCATGAAGATTTGTATGCTGGTTTCTCCTCGCCCTATGCCGCTGGTGTACATTTGATTCTACTTGCTGATCATCTGAATCTAAAGGGAATCGCTTTTGGCACCCCAATCGATAATTGTTGGTTGGAGAAAGGCAATAAGTATCGTGATTTTACCAATTCGAATCACTGGAAGCGATGGAGTTTTCGATTTCAAAGGGCTGGGCTGGACCTATTATTTCCAATTAACATGATTTCAGAGGCTGGGGCTCTACGAATCTGTCAAAACAGCGAACTAATCGATAAGATTAATTCGTGTTTACGCGGTAATGATTCTCAAGGTTGTGGCAAATGTTGGAAATGTTTTCACAAAAATGGACCCTTGGGGAGGCCTATGGACCCTCATTCAAAAGAGATTAACCAATTCCTTGCTACTCGGCCTCTAAAAACTGCAATGCAGGCACTTTGGGCACTACAGAACATGAAGTTGGAGCACCTTGTTCCCGACTTAGAACCTTTACTGGAACAAAATTTGGGATGGTGGGAAAAGTACTATCCTCCCGGCTTTGATTTACTTCCAGAATATTTGAGGCAACGTGTCAAAGATAAGATTGATGAAGAATTAGAGCCTATGTGCGTACCTTATCATTTAGAGAATGTCAACTTATTTCCAAAATGAAAATCTAGTATTGAAGTCCTTCAGATAAACCAATCATTTTCCCTGGATTGAAGTATTGTACCATCTTTGAAATATCTGCGACTGAGGTATGGATATCACCTGCTCTTTCCGCCTCAAAGATTGGATCGCGCATCGATGGATAATGAACTTTTAAGGCCGATAGAAGGCCTAGAAGACTTGTTTTCTCACCAGACGCGATGTTAACCTCAGTAGGTAACTCTTCACAGTTGATTGCGATCTCAATAATTCTGACTAGGTCAGAAACATGAACAAAATCTCTAACTTGGCTACCATCGCCAAAAATATTGGGTTTATCATCAAGGGAAATTGCCTTTTTGAATGCAGGAATTACTGCTGCATAACCCCCGGTCGCTGATTGACCATGCCCATACACATTAAAAAATCTCATTGAACAAGTCATTAATTCAGAATTATTCAATATCACTTCGCCTTGAATTTTAGATTCAGCATAGGGAGATTGTGGTAATAGGGGGGCAGATTCTGTAATTGGCATCATCTCAGCATCCCCATAAACTGCTGCGCTTGATGCGAAAATAAAACGCCTCACTCCAGCACTTACCGCTCCTTTCACTATATTTTTTGTTCCTTCAACGTTTATTGAAAAGGTTTCTTCGGGTTCGGTCACAGAATGGGCAACTGAAATTTGTGCTGCTAAATGGATTATTATCTCAATATCATTGGGCACCTGAAATTCTCTGATGTCAGCAACTACTACACCCCATGGTTTCGGTGAACTTTCCTTCAGATCTAGGGATAATACCGAATGACCTGACTCATGCAATAAACGACAGAGATTACTACCGATGAATCCAGATCCTCCTGTGACTAAGACCTTGGACATATATGTGCCTGAAGATTCTAATTAACATAACTTCGGAAGAAATCGAATCTCTCTATCGAAATAATTCATCCTACCCACAATCAGCAATATGGATTAGCGTTGCTATGAATATGGTGATTATTGCAATCTTGAAAGAAATTGCACACAACTATCAAGACCACAATCTGTGGACCAAGTTCATGGCTGAGGATGGTCGCGGGGGTGATGAGGTTAAAATCCAAGAGACAGATGTGAATGCAATTGAAATTCGCACGGCCGCTAAACGCCGAGAATTGATGTTAGAACGCGAATTGAATCGTATTCGATTAAGTATTTCATTCCGACTAGGTTTACATCTAACCAAAGCAATACGGCACCCTTGGCGATTACTGTTCTTACCGTTTTCAATACTCTATCTGATGTTCATTTTCGGATTGGAAATGCTCGGTCTAAGGCCATCTCCAGTTAGTGGTTCGATTATCGAACAAGACTCTGCTCCTCGGAATTGTATCGTATTCTTTCCGACTAATGGCGTTGGTTTTGGCCATTTTACCAGACTCTTCGCTGTTGCCCAGAGGTTTAGAAAGAAAGATCCTAATTGTGAAATTATTTTCTTTACCACTATGCCTACGCTGCATTTGCTATACGCAGAAGGATTTCCAACCTACCATCTGGCTGGAGCAAAAAAATTCCAGGGGATGGGTTCTGGCCCATGGAATACGGTTTTAGAAGAAATGCTCACTTTGGTAATCGATACTCACCGTCCGCAAACCTTCGTCTTTGATGGGGCTTTTCCTTATCGTGGAATGCTCAATACGATTCGTAATCATTCAACGATTAACAAGGTCTGGGTAAGGAGGGGTAGTTTTCGTTCCGGTGTCAATATACCAGTTGACAGTATTGAGAAATTCGATTTGATAGTTCATCCAGAGGATGCTGTTCCTTTACAGCCGAGTGAAATAGAGCATGAAGTTGAGGTGCTAAGCGTAGCCCCGATAACATTGATCGATGAAGATGAGATGTGGACTAAGGAATCTGCAAGACGGCGCCTTGGAATACCGCTCGATTCGATTGTCGTATATGTGCAACTAGGAGCGGGGCAAATTAATGAAATCGATTCTGATGTTAGAATAATTGTAAATGCATTGTTAAAATATGAAAAGGTAAATATTATTCTTGGAGAATCAATGCTCGGTGATAGATTCAACATTGATCTAGAACGCGTTCATCTTTTACGAGATTATCCCAATACATTATTTGCAAAAGCATTCGATGCCTCGGTCCAAGCTGGGGGGTACAATTCGTTCCACGAAATGCGAAGATTGGGCCTCCCAACGTTATTCATACCAAATCTAAATACCGGTATGGATGATCAAAAAGCACGTTGTGAAGTGTCTGAAATAGAGGGATGGGGGTCTGTACTATCAAAGGTTTCAAAAACTTCTGTTGAGGCTGCTATCGTGAACTTAATGTCGAAAATAGACGGTGAAAACCAACCAATAATACTAGAGAACGGTGCAGTGACTTTAGTTAATCATTTACTTCTAAACCGTTGATCTTAAGAAATTTGTGATAATTATTCATCGATTCAGATTCGGATAACCATTCTCGGATATCGTGTTTGAGCAGATCTGTTATCTCAGATTCGCTCATTCGTCCAAGATATTGATTTAATCGTTCTTCTACTAGATTACGGTGTGATTCGTGGACGTGGTCAAGAGAAGGGGGGAACCACCGTGTTAGATGATCGAGGTCCCTTCTCATTCCCTCTAATCGGTTCCGTAATCCATTCGCACTCTTACCTATTACATTCTGTCCTGAAAGAGCCCATGATAAGACGTTTTCATGTGAGATAAGACGCTTTGATAGTTTGAGTCTAACCTCCTTCACCTTCAGCCATTCCCCCATTCTCTTTTCATCTATCCTCTGATTTTTTATCCTACTTTCAACCAATGACTTTCGAAAGCACTTCCAGCAATTTTCACAGGGTTTTGGCCATTTACCGCGAATACAAGAATAGGATACATTGCTGAATGAAGATGCTTCAACTATCAATGACGTACCAACTTCACTTACTCCTGAAACAGGTAATGTAAGAAATAATCCGGAATTCTTAAAGGCGTTTCCCCAAAGCCTATGATGGCTTGAATCAGCATAAGTCCTTGCTACATCATGGCCTATTCGGAATGCTGATTCCATAACTGTTCCAAATGCTACTGAAGAATATCCCAATATGCTAGCGATTGCAATAGCGGGAATACCCGCTGCCAGGTCAACGGGGAAACCTACTGGATTACGAATATATTCAACATCACAATTTACTCGAAAGACATCGTATCCTTGGCTTTCAGCATAATCCAAAATTGCCAATGGTGCCGACTTATCATACAATGATCGGATCATCAATCTCTTTGGCCTATCAAGGAAGACAAGTGCAGTATCTTTTGGCATAAGACAGAGAACTGCTGTTGAGTCTATTCCCCCTGAGAATGCAAGCGCTGCTTTATTCGGATTCGGTGCTGAATAAATTGGTCCTTCATTAGAATTGGGTGTTATTTTGAACCTTCTTAATGCTTTGAAGCCGTCAATAAATCTTTGACTAACGTCCAATGATAATTCCAATACTCCTTTGGTGAATGGAAATGCTGCCATTACCCCTATTAATGCTAGATGATCTGAATGAATATCTGACATAGAATAACCATTAGGCAAATGAATAGAAAATGACCTATTAGCAGTTACAAATCTGCCATTTGAGAACTCCAAATCTAATTCATCGGGGAATAATTCAACTTTTAGAAGAGGGCCGTTACTAGTAAAATCAACCCGCATGTTTGCCCGAACAGTATCTCATGTATAGCAATATCAGCACCTGAATGATGTCTTAGCCGATGGAGTCAAAGGTGAATTGGTCATGGAGGATTCATGGCGTGGTTGGTACATCTAATTATTGGAGCACGTCCAAATTTGATGAAAGCAGCACCACTTCTTCGCAAATTGAGAGCCGATTCAAAGTACAACCCTAAATTAATCGATACTGGTCAACATTATGACCATGAGATGTCGGGTATTTTTCGCCAGGAGTTCGGAATGGGCGAACCTGATGTGTCATTATCGGTTGGTAGTGCTACGCATGGAAAGCAAACAGCATACATCCTTGAAAGGTATGAAGCGATTCTTTTGGAGAAAAGACCTGCCGCTGTAATTGTAATCGGTGATGTGAACAGCACAGTTGCTTGTTCTCTAGCCGCTGCAAAAATGGATATTCCGGTGGTTCACCTTGAAGCTGGGTTGCGTAGTAATGATAGAAATATGCCTGAAGAGTTGAATCGTATTGTAACAGATCAACTATCAGACTTACTTTGGACACCATCGCCAGATGGTGATGCACACTTAATAGCGTCTGGAATTCCCAGTGAACGCATTGTTCGTGTTGGCAATATCATGATTGATTCTCTTGTCCAAATGCTCCCCTTGATAAAGGCTCAAAATACCGCTGCTGATTTGTATCTTAAGAATGAAGGTTATGCTGTAGTCACACTCCATAGGCCTTCGAATGTTGATAATGAAAATAGTCTCAATTTCCTCCTTGATTCATTATTATCTGCCCAGAAAGACCTTCCTCTTGTCTGGCCATTACACCCAAGAACGAGGGCAAGAATCATTTCAATAAATAGGTTAGAAGAAATTGAAAACTCAGGAATTATTCTTACCCCGCCTCTTGGATATATCGAATTCCTTTCTTTGGTAAATAGTTCCAGATTAATGATTACAGATAGCGGGGGTATTCAAGAAGAAACTACTTGGCTCGGTATCTCTTGTCTCACAGTCAGACCTAATACAGAACGTCCTATTACTATTGAAGAAGGCACAAATATCCTTGTTACGCCAGAATCATTGCTGACTGAAATTAATCTTGCAATGCAAAAACCAGTAAGAAAAAGTGTTAGTATCGAATTATGGGATGGCGATACTGCTACTAGGTGCATTGACTCTCTAACTATATTTCTAAGTGATCATTGAGGAATTGTGATGAAGCTCTTAGACTACTTAGGGATGCAGAAAATGAAACTTTCTACTCTCAAAGGTAAAAGAAAAATGCTGAAAATGGATAATCCAATTATTAATGCTGCGATTCTTTATAGAGATCGTCCTACAGAATTGAAAGATTACTTCCGTGAAAATCATCTGTTGAATAAAGACCTCTTAGTCGAAGCAAGTATTGCTGCAACACTTGTAACCAGATATAGTGAAATAATTGCAAATGATATACGCCTATCTGCTATGCGCAGTGTATGTAGTACTGATCCGAGATTAATTGCATTTGCTATCACGGAAATGCCTGAATTGACAAGGGATGAAAGGTCTCAACGTTCAATTATCTCCTATCAAAAAACAGTTCTAGATCAACATTTCTTGAACAGTTTGCCATCAGATGAAAATGAAATTATCAGCGAGCTTGAGATTAAAGAAAAAATCTCTATTATCGATTCAGAAATTGATTCTCTCAATTATATGATCGATGAAGATTTTGAACAATTTACTGCTCCTATTATTGAATTAGCAAAATTCAATCAAAGAAGCCTGAATGAACTGAGAGATCAAATCTCAGAACAAATTTCACTTCATGGTACTGAAAAGGTTTTTTCCAATCTAGTGGTATCTCTTAGAGAACTAATTTCAACCGAGGGGGTGAATCGAGCCACTAAGGACTTATATGTCGCTGGATTAAGGTCGATTGGAGATAATAACACCAAACTTGGAGTGAAATATGGCGATTTATTTGATGATGTTTTTGATGATTTACGAGGAAGAAGGTCGTATATTATTTATCAGGTAAGAATTGAAAGAATTGAAGCACCTTTACGGCTACTATTGTCTAATAGTTGGCCTGATCAAGATTGGTCTGAAGCATATATTAGCAAATTACAATCTCTTGAAAAGCAAGAGATTTTTGCTGGAAAGATCACTAAGTATTGGGATGAATGCTTTGCACAAGGATCTGATGAATTACTAGCATTTAGTAAAGAAATATTTGAATTGATTGGGAATGATATGGATCTTGCGCATATGCTTTTCCAAAAAGCATTACATATTCATAAAAACACAGAAGCAAAAAAGTTATCTGGTCATGTTATCCATTGGGGTATGATATTGCTAAAGGACCGAAGGGTTGCAACTACTATCGCAATTCACGTATCTAATGCATATATTTTTCAAGGTAAAATAACAGAAGCTTTAGATTGTTTGAAATCTTTTGGTAATTTGAATAGTACAAAGATTACAAACAAAATATTGTCTCTTGAAGGTTTATTTGAATTAGCAAGAAATGGGTTTGGTTTTGCTTTGGATAAGGTTGAGAATTATACGCCCAGGAGCAGAACTTTACTATATGTTCTTCACAATAGTTTACCCTATAATTCGGGAGGATATGCAACTAGAGCGCATGGATTAATGGTTGGTGCTTTACAAAGAGGATGGGATGTTCACGTTGTCACTAGAAGAGGATATCCTCATGACAGAAAGGGTTTGACTGATTCGACTGGCCCTATTTTTGAAATTATTGATGGAGTAAAGTATCATCGCTTATTTGAAGAGGTTAGAGGGTTTGGGAAGATACCGTTTAACATTTATTTACAAGAATTCGTAGCTCATTTGGCAGAAAGGGTCAAAGAGATAAGGCCTGCCATTATTCATGCTGCTTCAAATCATACTATTGGCCTTGCAACCAACAAAGTAGCACATGCTTTTGACATACCCAGTATCTATGAGATCCGAGGTCTTTGGGAAATTACTAGAATATCAAGACAGCCTGATTTTGAAAACACTGAATACTTTAACATGATGTCTCGTTTAGAGTGTCAGTCAGCAATAGAAGCTACAAAGATTTTTGCTATAACTCATGCTTTGGCCGATGAAATGAGAAGGCGCGATAATCGTATAAATGAAATCGGTTATCTGCCGAATGGTGTTGATTTAGAGAGGTTTAATCCTATGCAAAGGGATGAGAATCTTGCGCGAAAATTAGTAATTAAAGATGAAATTGTAATTGGATATGTCGGCAGTATAGTGTCTTATGAAGGATTAGATTTGTTGATGGACGCATTAAAAATAATGATTGACAAGGGTGTAAATAATTTCAAAATGATAATAGTAGGTGATGGATTATTCCTCCCCCAAGTTCAACAAAGGTGTGAAGATAATGGTATTGAAGACTACGTTAATTTTGTTGGCAGAGTGCCGCATGAAGAAGTTGAATCGTATTATTCTCTAATTGATATTGCTCCATTTCCCAGACTACCACTCCCCGTAACAGAAATGGTATCGCCATTGAAACCATTTGAGGCTATGGCTATGAAAAAGGCAGTTATTTCCTCAAATGTTGCTGCTTTAGCAGAAATTGTATCCCATAACGAAAATGGATTACTGTTTGAAAAAGGAGATGTCGAGGATTTAGCAGCAAAATTATCACTCCTAATAGAGAATGAAAAACTAAGAGACAAACTCGGCGCTAAAGCGCGCAAATGGGTGGAACATAATAGAGATTGGAGTATTATCTGTTCAACCTTAGTAGATGCATATGAGGACTTATCAGTTTCTAATACTAGTTATTTGTAGAAGATATTTTCACTTCCCCGTTAATACAACTGACTTCACAGATTTTATTGTTGCCGATTTGTATCTTTGCAAGTTGTGGAGATAGTTCCAATAACTGATACTTCGTATCACTTTGGATCCAAGTTGTCGCCGTATTAGCTTGATTGCATTCTTCGTATTCTACTACCATACAAGGTGTTGCAATAATCTTTCGATGCCCGGGCGTAACCCACCCCTGGGGTGTTGGTTCATGGATTCCACTCTGCACTTTAATAGATACATTTGACGAATGAGCTGAATTCATGACTATTTCAGATGTCTTTAATGATAATTGTAATTGCATTTCGGTATCATTCGCAGAGATCAAGGTTTCTCTATTATCAGAAGTATCGATTTCATTTACTTCACCATTAGATATGTTAACCGTCGGAGAAAAATGCCAAAATAATTCAACATTACCCGGTTTAGTTAATTCAACACTATCAAAAACAATAAAACATTCTCCTGAAATAGATACGACTGTTCTGATTATTTCAGCATCATCTCTTGATTGTCTTGCACTAACAAATGAATTCTCTCCCACAGATGATGAAAGATATTCGCATGCATTTTTAGCATTTTGACCATATACTCTTACAACATTATGAGCTAGATTGCTAATGATATATGAAAATCGAAACGGTTCTCCGTAAGCATACGACCCCCCTGCATCTACGAGCAATTCTTCTCCAGACATTATTAATGAAAAATCAAGCGGATTGAAGTGACCATGTGAAGTTCTTTTCTCGACAAATGAAAATACTCCGATGTTGGGTGACTGATTGGTATGCCCTCTGAAAATAGCAAGTCCTGAATCTTCATAAACAAATGTTCCTTGTTTGATTTCAGTAATCGGCCTATATCTTGCACTCACTTTGAATCCAAATGCCGTATCTCCCAATGCAGGTACGGTTCCGTCGACTGTTGATATGACTTGTAAAAACGATTTCATTTTCTCAATGCAAATATTTATCGCTTCCGAGTCCATCTCATTATTGGATTCTATGAGTTCTAATAATGGTAAAAATTCATTCATCACAAATTGATGATAAAATAATGATTGTTCCACTGAAAAACCAGAATCTACATGAATAATTGTTTGAACAGTTTGCTGTAAATATGTTCTTGCTAACTCACTTGTATCAATAATCTTAGTAGAATTTCCGAATACCAAATTCACATTAACTAAGGAAGCGATATGAAAAATCGCGTGATTTGTTGCAATCCAGTGTCCGTTTTCAAAAAATGATTCTATCATCTCGCAATGGAAATTAATTATCTCGGTGAATTGTTCCTCCTCTTCCTCGTTATGATCAAATAGATTGTACCAGATACACAAATTTGCCAATCTATTTGCTGTTGCATGATCATCCCAAGCCATTTCGTCTGAATTTTCAGGCTGTGAGTTATTATTCCACCAATTAATAATAATCTCTCTGGCTTTTTCCAATGCGTTAGTATCATTGCTTTTTTCAGCTCTATATCGATAAGAGTGTAACCAATCTAGACTATGGAAATACAATCTCCAAGATTTACTCTTAAATGGATCTACTTTCCAATCAATGGGAAATTCAAGTTGAAATACCTTAAATGATTTGGTAACACATAATTCAGATTTATCAATTCGGTTCCATCCGGATTCTTTGTAATGAAAAGTTTTAGAGTGATTAGAAAGCCATAACTTCTGATTTACTCTTTCGTATGATTCAGCCAAAATAGCACCTTGTATCCGGTAGATAATAGGCATATATGAGGTTGACCCTAGGGATATTCAGATTGTATAATTATTTCAAATAATTAGAACTATCAGATATATTTACAACTAATGGATTATTAGAATAGATATCATGCAAGATTTACCAACGATCGGTGGAACAATATATCCCTATTCCGTTTCAGAAATTAATGAAAGGAATTATCAAATTGATTTCAAGGGCTTATCTGGTAAATCATTTAATTTGTCTGTGAAAGGTATTTTTCCAGGAGAGTTATTTGAAATTTGTTCATTGCAATCAAATAATCAAACATTGGTTAGTAAAAAGCAATATGAGAACGATAAACAGGAAATTATCATTAGATGTGGTACTGAAATGACGGTTATGCCATTTAATGGAAGTATTCAGGGTGTTTTCCATATGGCAAATGGTAATTATTTAATTTCGATTATTGAGTCCGATTTGCATCACATTATGGTTTGTAATCCAAAAGGTAAAGTGATAAATAAATCAATTGTTGGACAAACTTCGTGGCATTCACAATCATCTATCGCTCAGTCTGATAATGGCATAATTATGTTTGCAACATATCCCATCAATGGAGTTAATGATAATCCTAAGTTACAATCTCGTATTTATCGAAGTACCGATAACGGAATTAATTGGGATATATGTTTCTCTGTAGATTATCCAGAGATACGGCATTGGCACACACTGATATTATTAGATGGAAATAAATGGTTAGCAACATCTGGAGATACAGCATCCCAATCAAGATGGTTTCAAAGTATAGATGACGGAGAGAGCTGGCCTGAAGTAACAGATCTAAACTTTCACAAGAAATTTCCCCGAGATAAAAAACGATATGATAAAATTCACAGAACTACATCTATGTTTGAAAAAGAAGAAATTATATTCGCAGCAACTGACGACATTATGGGTAATCCATTACATTATTTCCAATTCCTTCCGGGTAATATCAGAAAAACAGCATCCATCTTCTATTCGGCGTGCCTGACTCTTGACAAATCATATGAGATCACAAAACTATCTCAACTAGGATTACATATTCGTTCAATAATTCAAATGAAGGATGGGGTCTTACTTATCTCGGAAGGACAAAATCCTACTTATGATTTCCAAGTATTTTTTGCAGAGTGGGGTTATTTGACCAAACCTTTATTCTTGGGTTCCTTTCTTTCTGGTAGAACAAATGGTGGCACTCATTCGAAGCATAGCCTCCCTGATGAAAATGGGACTTTCTTTACAAGAGTGAGGTATCGCTCTTTTTTCGATTGCCCTGTTTCTATGCTAGAATGGAATTTCAGTCAAACAAATACTGAAATCAATACTAACTTTTTGATTGAGGATACACATCAATTTCAGTCTCATCTATGGGAATTCGATAATATGGAGGGGATTAGAAAAGTACTTTTCTCAAATGGAGAATTACGAATTACTTTCAACAAATCGTCCCATACAAGTATTTACTTATGTGGGAAAAATATCAACAAAGAAACTTATCAACTACTATCAACCCGAAATGCTTCAGAATATAGTATGGATTTATTTTGTACCGGTGATGAAGGATTCAGCATTATCGCACATATCGACCAATATGATGATAATCATGAGCTTTTATCTACTAATCCTCACGAATTAGTAAATGGAAATAACAATCTCTCTGGTGAAATCAATTCACAGTATCTTAGGTTAAGAATTGATATGGATCATAGTGGGGGATTTAATGATTATTCATTCAAAGACGTGTTATTATCAAATCTTAAATTATCTCTAAAATAATTAGTCTTTGAAAAAATATTCTAAACATTACCACAATCTCTCGAGATTTGGTCGATTATTAAATTCAGTACAAGTTATATCCGATGGTTACTAGGCAAGGAGGGGGAGAGTTATGGATAACCAAACTAATATTTTTCTAACTTCAAATGACCAAGTGCCCGAATTTGTTTCATCCTGTAAACATGGTGCTCAAGTTGCAATGCTAAAAGAAAATGAAACTGATTTGCCGATATACTTTCGCTTGCATAAAAAAGAAGATTCTGAGAAATTAGTAATTCTTTTTAATGGTGCGGTAGATAGGGAAAAGACTGGAATAATGACTTTTCAACGGTGGTCGTGGGCTGATGATTTTGACGTCAATGTGCTTAATATTGCCGATGGAACCCTTGATACTGGTGAAATACAAATCGGGTGGGGAGTGGGGAATGAGGATTTCTGGTTTATTGATGAAATAGATTCACTAATAAGAATTATAATGAAGGAACTCGGCGTTACTGAAAATAATCTTACTCTATATGGTTCTTCATCAGGTGGTTTCCAGGCCATTACATGTGGCCTTAAGTTTCCAAAATGTAATGTCGTTATGGAAAATGCTCAAACTGATGTTCGTAAGTATTACCCTTCCGCAGTAGAGAAATTAGCTGGTGCTGCTTTCAAATCGATCACATTTGAAGAATTTTCCTCCAACTATGAAAATCGACTATCCCTAAGTACAATAATTGATAATCACAATAAAGCACCTAACACCTTGATCATTCAGAATATCAACGATAAATTTCATATGAAAAACCACACTCTGCCATTAATGAACCACTTAAGAGCAAGCGATATAGAAGATAATTTGTTTGAGTTCTATTTTTACTTTGGTCAAAGCAGTCATTCTCCAATGAATAAAGATAAATTATTATTACTTATTGAAATGTTTACGGAGAAAAAAGATTTACAATAATACTGTTTCGTTCTAAATATACCTGTATAACATATATAATGTGATGCTTTTTCCAAAGAGTGGTTGTGACCTATGTTTCCTGATACATTTAATACGCATATCGAAATAATTGGTGGATTGGAGTTCAAGAAAAAAATTGCTGAAAATCGCTCAGCAGTAAAATGGAAAAAGAATGTTTGTACGCTATGTCAACATAAATTGACGAAAAAAGAAATTTCTAATGGTCCAAATTGTCCTAAGTGTACTGCAAGAGAAAGAACGAGAGCAATGCCAATCATGCTATATTACATTCAGGATTTGATCAAATCCTGGAAGGAAGAAGAAATTATTGCTTTTGCATTTGCTGGCGTCGAAAAGCGAGTTTTAGAACCTTATATTAGCAAATATACATCGGTGGCACTGTATGGAGATTATGGTGCTGGTTCGATAGAAGGAGTTGACGTAAGAGACTTAAGTAGATTTGCTGATTCTCAGTTTGGGGGTACTTTTTCAAGTTTACTTTTCGACTACTTTGTTGAACATGATGTTGCACTAAAAGAATTAAACAGGGTCATTAAAAAGGGTGGTGTTTTAGTAACACATTGTTCTATGGCACGATTTGTAGATTCAACTTATGTCCCAATTAACCAACGAAAGGTTGTTACTAAGAAAGATCATATGGAGTATATTGGTTCTAATGAGATGTACACTGTTAAATTTGGGAAAACTTGGTTTTATGAAGCTCTAGATAGAAATGGATTTGAACCTGGTTTGTTGGCGATTAGAGATACAATTACAAACGCATATCAAATATATTATATCGGTATTAAAAGATAATTGACGGCCCTTTTGGTGAAAGGGGCAGGGATGGTTTAATAGAAAATCTAGAATTATTTAGGACCGACATACCCATTGTGATAGATGACACAATAAGAGATCATGAATGCCGAATTGCAAGAGAAATTGCTTTTTTGATGAATAGACCATTGTATGTATTCTGGAATTTTAGTGTCATTGCGTCTGCCCCGTTACCAGAAGAAACGATTGCAAAGATTCAATTAGGCGCACTACGAATACTTGAAACTGAACATAATCAATATCTGAGGAGACATTTTAAGAAAAGAACTACATTTCTGCCTATCGATACATCGGTATGGAGGCAATTTGAATTAGAATCTCGATCTGACAGAAAAAGAATAGAAATGATCGAATCTTCGTTTACTTGGCGTATTGGAAGAATCATAACCAGGCCGCTTTGGCCAATTCACAAATTAAAATCGATGATTACTAAAAGAATGCGTAAGTGATTTTAGTTTTTGAGAACTTCCCTGTACTTTGTGATGACTGCATCGGGTTCGCCATCAATAAGAATCTCTCCGTCTTCAATTAAAATCATTCTAGTACACATGTCCTTAAGCATTGCAAGAGAATGAGAGACAATAATTACTGAACCTGATGTTTTAATTAAATCCTTAACTCTGTTCTGACTTTTTTCTCTAAATGACACATCGCCCACACCAAGTACTTCATCGATTAGAAGAAGGTCTGGCTTAAATGCTGTAGCAACCGAAATACCTAATCTTGCCCTCATTCCCGAAGAAAAAGTTCTAAATGGCCGATCAAAATGATGGGTCAATTCAGCAAAAGATTGTATTTCATCGATTAATTCGTCTATTTGTTTACGACTTCTTCCCATCAGTGCCCCATACAAATAGGCGTTTTCTCGACCTGTTAATTCCTTGTTAAAGCCGACCCCAACACCTGCAAGTAGAGATACTGCTCCTTTGCTAGAAATAGTTCCACTATTGGGTGGGAAAACTCCTGCCATCATTTTCAATAGTGTACTTTTCCCTGAACCATTTCTCCCAATTATTCCAAGAACCTCACCTTGTTCTAATTCAAAAGAAACGTTTCTAATTCCTGATGGTTTTATATTGTCTTTTCTGTAGCGGCGAGGAACAGGGTATTCAAGAGTTATATTTTCTAATCGCATCACTGTACTCATATATTCACCACCGCTTTATGCGCACTCCTCATGAAAACTATTGAGCCGAAAAGATAGAATATTACTGCCATTCCAATACACATTCCATACGCCCATGAAGGCATACCTGAAGAAGTCCCTAATACTGCATCACGCATTTCTGTCAAAGGCACTATTGCGGGATTTAGATGCGCAACTATCGATTGCCATCCACCTCCGAAGCGTCTTGAAAACATATCGTATGTCCACATTACTGGTGATAAAAAGAATCCAGCACGTACTAAAAAATTGACGATATTCATTACATCTGGAATCTTACATGAGATTGGAGCAACTAATAGACCAATTGACCATCCAGTAAAAGAAAGGAAAAATAACCAGAATGGAACAATTAGTAGATTTATTGTAATCGGTAAATCATGAATGATGAAAAATGGGATTAAACTTAGTAAAGAAAACAGTGCAAGTATGATATTTGTTATCGGTCCATTTGTTGCAAATACGCTTTTTGGCACTCTTGCGAATTGAAATAAATTAACTGAATTTGTTAATGATTTTGCTGAGCTGGTTACAGAACGTGAAAATAAACTCCAACCAATAACGCCGATAATAACTTTTGCTGCATATAGCGGATCGCTACTTCCCACGAGTATTGTGAAAACTACTGAATAAACACCTGCAAGAAGTAATGGCTCCAATATTGCCCAAGAAAACCCGAGATATGCACGACGATAACGTGTAGCAATATCTCGTTTTACTAATAATGAAAGTAAATGCCTTGAACCAAGGATATCTGAAACCATCACAAATGGATAATGATAAAAACTTCGTTTACTCCAAAGCGGAGTCAAATCTGAATTATCCACGCCTGTTTTCAGAACCATTTCATGGTCATCCATGTTAGTGCGAAGAGAAGTTTGTTTTTCAATACTATCAGGTACCAGATAATTAAGGCTAGGAATTGACCGTGTTACTAGTTCTCGTACATCTCTTTGAGAGAGCCGTCCTCATGCATCTCTAGAGCAATGTCACTACCGCCAATTAATTCACCGTTGATATAGATCTGAGGCATGGTTGGGAAATCCGACCACGCACATATCGAAGGGATTGCTCTTGAGTCAGATAGAACGTCGACGCTAGCGAATACCGTATCGTTTTCTTTGGCAAATGTTTCCATAACTTGAGCTGCCCGATTTGAGAAGCCACATTGAGGTGCTCCTGGTACTCCTTTCATGAATAAAACGAGTCTGTGCTCGCTAACAATCGCTTGTAATTCCTCTGGTGTCCAATCCATATGTGTCACTCCTTGTTCTGATGCTTCAGATTCCTCTTGATATGGATGCCGGTGCCGCCGCCATGTGGGTCAAAGACGGTATCCCCTGAATTTTGGGCCTGTGCAGGGGTCATACACTTGAGGTCAATCGCATGTATTGGTGAAGGAATATGTTCGCGGAAATGGTTGAGAATCAATTTTTGACGCTGAAGAGGGCGCATCTCGGAAAATGATTCATCCACGATTCTAATATGAAAATGATCCCTTGTGCCATGTAAATCAATCGCCTCGACATGACTATTTGGCAATATGGATTTTATTTCGGATTCGAGCCATTCTGTGGTCGGCATATACTCCCTCAGCCTGACCCAACCACAGGTGGGCTTTCAACCATTGTCTGCAAGCCCTATTCATGCGCAGTCCACAACTAGGGCGAGATACGGCTTGGTTAGCCGGCTCCGATCTAGTTGCTATTATTTTCGGGTTGCTCGGCCAGGTATTCTTAACAAGGGCATTATTGCAAACCGAATACGGCCTATTCGTTGTTCTTCTCGATGCATTTGCAACGCTATTCATTTTGATAGATGCGGGATTACCAACTCTCCTCAATCGAGATGGTGCGCGGGCCCCGAGGCATGCATTATCTGCAGCTCATCGAATAATGAAATTACAAGCAATTATCGCGGTTCCATTCATCGTTATTGGTTTGATTTCGGGGCAGTTGCTGTGGCCGGATATACCAGTTGGATTAATGTGGATTTGCGCAGCAATAATGCTTATTCAAATCGCCACATATCCCTATCGTAGTCTCCTTAGATGTTTAGGAGAAGCTAGACTTGAAGGTGGGGTGAAAATGATTGAACGTATCACAACCACTAGTTTCTATTTCTCTCTGTATTTATCTGATGTTTCTGATGTCCGCATATGGGCTGCTGCGTTCCTTAGTGGCACAATTATTGCATTCACTAGTGCAACATTATTGGCCCTAAGAATCGGAAGAAGTGCGCATGGAGAAGGCCAATTGCCACCTGAATGGAACAGTGACAAAACCCTACTGCTTGCAGCCTTGCCATTT
>Ga0209709_10001614_pt1 | contig 20630 bp, 24 predicted proteins | sample ArcticOcean_MG_C_2_FD_187435 | JGI IMG/M metagenome (GOLD analysis project Ga0209709, IMG submission 187435) | Marine microbial communities from western Arctic Ocean - ArcticOcean_MG_CB4_136 (SPAdes) (version 2) | ecosystem: Environmental > Aquatic > Marine > Oceanic | place: Arctic Ocean...
CTCTGGTTCAACACCAGCGAAGATGGCTGGCGCACCGTCCCACTTAACTGTCATATTTACAGAACTACGACTACTACCAGCCAACATGTCTCTCAATGACCGTAGGAAGTTAAGAGCAGCACGACCACCTTCTACACCATAGTTGAGTATTTCATCCTCTAGGTGTTCTAGGTGAAGGTTCTTACCTCCCTTGTCTTCTGTTAATTCTGCGAAACTTATCATGACATGGCCTTAGTCTTATCTTGATATTTATTACCTTCTATTTTTAGGGTGAACGACCTACTTTGGTCAGCAATAAGTTCAAACATCAAATAGATAGGTTCTGGTTTTCCACCAACTTCTTTAAAATCACTTACTATTTTTATCTGAATAACATTATATAATTGTTCTATTTTTCCAGCTTTTGCTTTTTTTACACTAATAATTGCAACAGGGAAATCATTGACTTCTATACCTGTTTTAGATAATGTACTAGTCTTATCGTCTTTGTAGTCACTTCTTGTACCTAAAACAATTGCTTTTTTATCTTGTCCACCATACACAATAACTAAGGGTAACGAGGTATTTCCAAACTTAACTTCTGATTCAATTTCAGCTGAAAAAGCAAACAATGCTTGACTAAGATTTTCGTATTGAGAAATATTTTTTTCTATAGATTTTAAAATTGCGAATATGGCAGCATTTGCAGAATAATTCATACCCACTTTTAATGCAACATATATATCAGACTTTGTTATAGTATCTCCTACTTTAGTTCCAAGAACTTTACTTATTTCATTACCAATTGTTGTCATATCTACAAGACCAGCATTCTCATTTGGTAACATTAGTATTGGTGAAACTTTACGGCCGGGAACAGCAAACTTAGCATTTAATGAGTTTAATAACGCCACATTTTGTTTATGAAGCTTATTAATTTCATCTTTTTTTATAAAAGTATCTAGAGTTTTAAATTCTTTTTCTAATGTCTTTGTAACTTCAATATTTGGACTCTTCTTTTCTCCAAGAAATGAAGTTAGTGTAGATTCATTCAATTGGGCTACCTTTAATATGTTTGTTATTGACTTCATTCCACGATTTCTTTTAATCATTTGATTAGAAAGTTTAACCGACACTCCTACTAATACTTGAGCTACTCTTGTATATTTCTTTTTTACCCAACCAACAAAATTTTTAAATCCTCCAGATACAACATCTTTAAATTTAGATAATGCATCTCCAAAAAATCCCTCTATTTGTAATTCTTCATTACTCTTTTGAACATAACCTCTTGCCCCTGTGGGTGATCCTAAACTAACACCACCAGCATAATTTTTATTAACAAATGTTGTAGCTCTACCTACTCTGGCTTTCGCAAAAGCTTTCTTCAAAGAAATTTGGTAATAAGAAACTATTTCTCTTCCTTTTTCATCTAACAAAGTAACTAAACCTTTTTTAGTAGTTTGTACTCTTGATGATTGTTGTTTATCTGATAATTTTGAAATTTGTTTAAGTGTATTGAGCAAAGCAGAACTATTACCCTTTGTAATAAAAACAACATCTGCTGTATTAGCTTTTTCAGCTGTAGGAATTTGAAATGTTGAAGGAGAATTGTCATAATATTTATTTACATCTTTATGAATAAAATCTTTAAAGACTCCACTATGAACATCTGCAACTGCTCCACCAATTAATACCATCCAATTCAAAAGAGCATCAAGTGCTTCTTTATTAGAATGTACTTTAAGAAAATCTTCAATCCATTTTTTTGCTATTGGAGAAAATTGATTATGACCCATAACTTTAGTTAATTTTGATTTGTTTAGGTCTTTCCCTACCATACCAACTATCACGCCTGCAGCTTCGTACATTTGGGTTGGGACAGGAGATCCTTCAGCACTAACTAATGAATCAACATCAAGCCCCTTCTCTTGAGGTAATTTTGCAACTTTTTCACTTAAAAGTTTTTGAATCTTCTCTAAATGATTGACTTGAGACTCTTGAATAGGACTGATTTGTCTTAAATAACCTTGTAAACTCATCAACATCTCCATTTATATTAACGAAACTTGATATCACTCTTATTTAGGGAATTTCCTTGCCTATCGTACTGAAGAAGTTGGTTTCTAAGGTACTTATTTTTTCTATATTTATCCTCAGCCGGTGTATTTTCTGAGACATATGTTTCAAAATCAGGATTACATTTTCTAGTAGATTCTTTATCTATTAATCCTTTGGAATCTAATGCGGCATATATATCGGAATATGGGTCTCTTATTGCAAATTTAAGGATTAGTCTTTCGTAGGAAACAGATTCAACAGTGTGGGCAACATGTCCCACATCTACTACTGCGGCCTCATACGGAAAACAAACACCTCTTAAATGTATATCTGGAGTAGTATCCTCCATAATATTAAGATTAATACCTATGAGTCCATCAAAATCTATATGTTCGGCTAGTCTAGTATTAGGAAATTGGTATGAATATCTGGGTTTAACATTCAGATCGGATAACCCCATATCATCAATTATATTCTGTATTATCGGTTCAAATGGTGGGTCAAAAGTCCATTTCCACCATATCATTTGAGGAGGAACAAATCTATGCCATCTTCCCTTCTCATATCCAGACCAGAAATGATCACGCAGCTCTCTTTTATTTACCCGATAGTTTAGATGACAGAACATTCTTTACTTCCTCAAATGAGTTATTAAAAAAACTCATCCTAAACAGATACCTGTCTTGTGTGGCATCAACGCCATGAAATTCTTTAACATTTAATAGTGCAGTCTTATAATATTCAGTACGACCTATAAACTTTATGGGATCGTTACCTTCTCCTAATAACATATTTATGGAACAGCATGTACTTTTATCCTTGTGCATAGTGATCCGATAACCAGATTTTTGTAGATAAAACCTAGCTTCAAGATCAAACCCTGTTAAGTCTGAAAAATAATTTACTATAGAGGTTGCATAAGGATAGTGATGTGAGGGTTTATAGATCAAATTCTGATTTATAGCACTGGCATGCTTTGTCTTATAAAACTCAACAATCTTGTCATTTTTGTCTAAGTTTTTAGATTTCCATTTATCAAATTCAAAATTACTCTCAATAGTATGCAGAGCTCTTTGATTACCCACATCAGAAGCCTTAGAATTCTTGGGGCCATCTGAAATACCAAAGGGAACATAACCTGTTCCCTTCGCTTCTTTCATTAATCTATCTTCATCGTATTCGTAATTGAATTTGTATAACATTGGTCATTTCCATCCCTCTCCGAAATCAGTCTTATCAAAAACAGGTTCATTGAAACCATCATCCTGACCAGAATCTACAAGACCGTCCTGTTCTGATGATTTTACATCAAACAGCCTCATTTTCGCACGGTCAATTCCTACAATGAACCTACGATTTACAGTGGGATCGTTGTAACGATTCTTCAACTGTTTGACCGCAATCTGATTCAATGCATCTAATTCTTCGTTAGATATGAGCGCAAACATGAAGTCAGCTGTAGCAGGCAAACCAAAACTCTCACTCGTATCCTCCAGACCAATATCTGTAGAGACAAACCCAGATCTAGTGGTTTGTGTTGCAGACATAAACGGTACGTTTGTCTCAACTGCGAGTCCCCTAAGCTCCTCTGCAATCGCCTTAATATACATATAACTGTTAACATTTCCATTCGCCTTAAAACGTGAAGAAGAACATATATTTAAATAATCAATAAATACAATATCTGGTTTAAAAGATTTCTTAATCGCAAGTTCCTTCATTAATCCTCTGAAATGTGAAGAATGTGCAGAGGCTGTAGGATACTCCTTTATAATTAATTGTCCAGTGGTCTTTTCTTTAATACTTTTAATCTTAGTATCAAACATCGCCTTAGGTAAAGCATGCAAATCTTCCATGCTGATATTCATTAAATTGGCATCTATTCTCTCGGCAATTCTTTCCTCAGCCATCTCTAGTGTGATATAGAGTACATTCTTACCCTGACTCATACAGTTAGCAGCAACATGACACATGAACAGTGACTTACCAACACCTGTTCCGGCCAGTGCAATATTTAGTGTTTTAGGTGGAAGACCGCCCTTTGTTATTTTATTAAAGAATTCCAAATCAAAAGGAATCTTTTTCTCTACCGTATGGTAGTAATCAAATCTGGGCTCTGCGTCCAGTAGATAATCATGACCCACACGATTATCAAAACCCACAGCCAGGGCATCCGTGAGAATATTCGGGATTGCAGATGCATCTCTATCTTTATCTTTTCCCTCAATGATTTGTATGCCTTCAACAATTGCATTATATACCGCCTTATCTTTACAGAATTTCTCAGTAGTTTCAAGTAACCACTCTAGGTCAACATCAGTTGATTCTAATGTTTTGATGACCTCTACAACTTGACTATAGTCATGCTCGTTCAAGTCCTTACGACTCTGAACCTCTATCTCTAGAGAAGTTTGAGTGGGTATTTTATTATACTTGTCTACAAACTTTGTTATCTCTTCAAATACAGTTCTTTCAATTCGGTCAGTAAAATACTCCATCTTCATATGAGGAAGAACTTTACGAGCATAATCCTCATTGAAAACTAGGTTTGTAAGAGCTGTTCGTTCAATCGTTTGCATTTGGTTCATTCGTTATAATATCCACTAATATATCGCCGATCTTCTCATTAAAGTCAATTTCAAAGAGAGAACGAGGAAGTCCATTTGAATCTACTATATCATACTCAAACCTAAAAGGCAAGTCTCCTTCGTCATTTTCTTCATCTATTTCTGGAACGGATACTTTACCATACTTATATACAACTCCATCATATTTACCACCAACAACTATAATGTGTACCATTTCTTGGTTCTTGTCGGTTACGTACCTATAGTCTATTTTATACTCAGCCATTCCTATTCGTCCCACCCATTGGTATAATATGTTTAGGTATTCTTCTAAACCCTCTTTTTAAATAACATGATGTAGTTTCTGATTCTACATGTATAGGTTTAAATCCATGAAAATGTACAGGAATAAGGTCACTCTTATCTAATTCTTCTTTTGCACTAATAAACTGGTCTGTATTATCTAGAATTATCATACCATGTTCTGATACCATTTCTAATGCAGGCTGAACACATCTACTTCTCCACGGGCCGTCAATAACAACAATATCAAAAGGAAGGTTATGTTGGAGTATAGATTTACCATATTTTAACGGATCTTCTTCATAAATGAATTTCTTATCTGTCGTTTTATTAAACCACTCTTCATTGTTCTCCACACCAAAAACATCTGCACCCTGTTTTTCCCACCATGTAGTACTATAACCAGAACCGAATTCAAAAACTCTGGAAGATCCCCATTCTATACTGTTTATCCACTCATAGCATGGATATGTATATAATGGTATGATTTCACCACTACTATTCTTTGGTACATTATCCCTAGAGGATTCTAGAAACCCAAATTTGTTTCTTAATGCATGTGTGATGAAACTAAAATGAAGTTCCTCTATAGGTAGAATAGTACCTTCTATATTAACTTGTTTAGTCATAGTGTAAATAACTCCCAACTATGTATTTCGGAGTGTGTGTTGGTATCTTTCCAGCATGTAACCAAGGCCACATGGGGGGAAACATTAACACAGAACCCTTCTTGCAAGGAGACACCACCCTATCAGTAACTGATGCTGTTCCACCTTCTTTCATAAGAAGGTCTGTTTCCCCTGATTCATTATTATCAAGATATAAGAACATCACTAGAAATCTCTTTGCATCTTCATGATTTGAACAATCAACATGCCAATCAAATCGGTCAACTCCATTAGGTAAATATCGTTTTACTCTAAACTCTTCCCAACCATGGTTTTTTGGCCATTGCAACGGATTAACTAGAACATCCTTTGCATATCTTTTCTTCTGTGACACAAATACTTCTACAAGTTTTTTAAATTCATCACCCCATTCTGGAAACTGTTGAATTTTAATTTGGGTAAACGACATAGGCCCGTGTTTGTGTTCTTCATATTGGTCTGGATTGTCTTCATACTTCTTGATAATCCTATCGCACCAATCATCTTCTAGAACATTCTCATAAATTTTTACAAGATTATCCATCCACTACTACTTCCTCTTCACCTTCTTCAATAGATTCATATTGTCCATATTTAAATTCTTTGGATGCAGCTTCTTCTAACTGAGCCATGATAGTATCAGTGAAATAGGTAGTGGGGTCATTTAGTATAGTCTTACCAAATTGTTTACTACCATCTGGTAATTCAAACCTTGTTGATACCTTCTTAAATATTTCATACTTCTCAGCAAGTTCAAGTAATCCATAATGTCTATCAAGACCTTTACTATAAGTTAATCGGACATCCACTATCTTATTCTCAATTGTCAAACGAGACTTATGATTCTTACAGTGAACGATATTACCAACAACCTCAGTACCATCCTTATCTTTCTTCTTACTCAGATAGATAATAGATGAGGCTGCATACTTGAGTCCAGAACCACCACCCATTTCTTTCTGGGGAAACATAGAACCGACAACATCATATGTGTGGTTAGTGACTACCATAGGAACCTTTGCTCTTCCTAGTTTAAGTGTGAGAACACGAAATGCAGCCTTTAGAACTTGTGCTCGTGTCATATCTCTAGTCTCTTTACCGTCTGCTGTATCTTCTACTTCCTTAGTAGTGGACAACATACCCAAAGAGTCAAGACAGAGAAACAATGGTTTCCTATCTGCTTCATTCTGTAAAAGATATGAATCCAAAACCTTTAACGATTGTGTACGAAATTCTTGCACAGTTGTAACTGGTATAACCAACATTCTTTTTGGATCAATGCCACGGTCAGTGACCATCTGTTTGGTAATCGCACTCTCTGATTCAAAAAATATAACACCAGCATTGGGGTCTTTATCTAAAAAATTCTTGACAATACCCATCAAAAAATATGTCTTACCTGTTGCACTTTCACCGGCAAGTGCAGTTATTTTATTTTGAGGCAATCCCCCATAAATTGAACCACTCAATAATGCATTGAAAATGTAACTTCCTGTATCAATAAATGAATCTACATCTCCAGCATCTACTCCATCAACTACTAGGGAAGCATATTCATTTCCTACTTCCTTAATTATAGTCTTTAAAAAATCTGTCATTTTTCACTCCTTATATTATTACTATTGCCTATTACCCAGAAACACGAATTTTGTTCTGGATTTAAATCATCCATCATTTCCCACGATTTAGATTCATATATCATATCTAATTCAAAACCAACATTCTTCTTTAGAAGTTTATGGTATGCGTACTTACCACTATGATATTCATAATCATAATCCCAATGCATACCTTCTAAATTTTTGTGTATTGATTCTCTGCGATCATATCCAAAAGGTTGTAACGCAACAACTCTAAATTTTTTGTTGAACATTTTCATGCCCTCTAGAACTCCAGTGAAAGTAACACCACTCCCTAATGGAACATAAAGAGTATCACATTCAACATTCTCTACCTGTTCTGCGATTCTGATTATAATAGAAGATCGGTAGGTCTGGGCTGCATATCCAAACAATATGGGAAAAAACTTTCTTGTCTCATTTAGTTTATTTAGGTTTGAATAAAGTACATTATTAAACCCCTGAGATTCACTAAGAACAACCAACTCAGAATTGTATTTTTCACACCATTGCATACCTATCTGTTTTCTTGCACCGTCTAGTGTAGTATTACCAAATCCTATAATAGACTTTAATCCAAACTCGTGGGCAACTCTAGCAACAATAGGAGACTGTGGTGATGCAATAGAGGCTGCGGTTGCAATTGTACTGTCGCACTCTGTCTTAATATAATCTAAGTTAGTCTCTACTAAATCTCTGCACTGTCTAATCTTACCCCCAGTGATAAAATCCTCACCATAAGGTGCATAGAGGTCATCTCTCTTATACTTTATACCACCATATTCTTCTACTGGTGTTAACAAAAGAAATCCTCCAAACTACTAGTTTTTGGAAATAAAGATATATTCTTATCCTTTCCAAAACACCACACATTCTCTATATATAGCTTATTCATAAACTCATTCATTGCTTTCTTATCAAAGTTACCATCTTCATCAGAAAACACTGACTTACCTTGAGGTCTTTGCATTATTCTCATACCAATTTGTCCTATAAAATCATCCTTCATAGAATTTATCAAGTCATCTCCAGCACGATATCGTTTTCCCTTTACCTTCGGATCTAGTATATTAACTAAAAGAAATCCCCTATCACTAAGAGAATCAAAACTCTTCTGTGAAACTGGTAAATAGAAGTTATCTCTCCACTTCTCATATGTATTATATCGTTTCCATGATTGCATATCTTCATTCTCACCACCTTCATTATATCTCTCTGTAGAGAAATATGGCGGACTAGTAAATGCACAATCCACATTCTCAATTTCATCCCAAGGTAGGTCTTCTGCACCACAGTTATACATTTTAACATTTTTCTTACCACCAGTAAGTTTATCATAAAAAGAGATCATCTTCTTATATCGTTCAAATGTATTAGGATTTGGATCACATCCTATATAAGTTGTTGCATTAGAAGCATAGAAGGCAGTTAGTCTGTCTCCCCATCCCATAGAAGTATCAAGTACAGTATTTGCATTGGTCATGTCATAGAAAGTCTTTGCAACATTTGGTTTGAATTGTGTTGCAATATAACATCCAAGTCTAAATGCACTAACATAAACTTCCTTAGATAATTCTTGAGTAGTATTGATTCCTCTCCAGATAGGGCCAAGAGCTCCCCACACATTATCACCCTCATTCCATCTTGTCAATGGTGCTTTAAAACCATAAGAGTTACATGCCATTCGTAGGTCATGCATAAAAGAATCACTTATATAGTTATAAGTTGAAGCAGCGTCAATAACACCCAATCCAAACTTACTATAGGGATATTCATAATCATCATATTTCTCCAATACTTCCTTACCTGATTTATCTATGAACTTATTATAATCCACAGTACTCAATTTATGAAAAGTTTTAATAACTTTTTCATCTTTAAACTCTTTCAATGGGTATGGTGGTTTTTCTTTCTCTATATAATCTGCAAGAGCTATACGAAAATCCACCTTACCATACTTCTCTGTAACTGAAATAAACTGTGAGGAATTCATTATAGGAAGTCCATCTTCATTTGCACTAGCTTTTAATATATCGTATAATTCACCCATCACTAACACTCTCTAACCAATCTGCTGCTCTTCTTAATCTTTTTGGATCATCCTTAAAGGCACCCTGTCCAACATTACAAGTATGACAAATATAACCTAAAAACTTTCCTGTCGTATGACTATGATGTAATCTCCAACTCTTAAAAACTGTCTGACCAAATCTACCAAGGTTATGGAGAGTTTCATTACAACTAGGACATTCTTCATGCCTAGATGGCGGTGGATTTTCTCTCCTTAATTTAGCTCTTATTTTTTCTTGTTTCTTACCACACGACTTACAGGTTTGTTTATACTCAGCATTAGTCTTACCACTACTGTATTTCATTTGTGCGTAATCTGTTATTGGTTTTTCTTGTTCGCACTTTATACAAAGTAATGTGGGCAGATCTGATCCGTCTAATGTAAAATAATCATTCATCCAAAGAAATCCTCTAAACTCATTTGATCTCCGTAACTACCATCTATATGCCACTTAATCTTATCTGTAATAAATTTCAACGGAGACATAAATGCACCCTCAAATTGTGCATCGTAGTCTACTAATTCCCGAATGGCAAGTTCCTTTGGGAATTCTGTAATAAATGAAAATGCAGTACACTGATACAGATTTGGAGTTTTAAGATTTATGAATTTTATTTTATCACCATTCATGATTCTTGGATACTTATCTTCCAACTTATGTTTATCTAGTAAAAAATTGTAAAGTATGGCTCCTTTTGTATGAATCGGGGCGCCCTTCTTGAATAGATTGTGGTCTGCTGTCCATTTTTGCAATCCATTACAACTTCTAGGATATGCAATATCCTCTGGTTGAAGAGACATAAACTCTTCCCTATAATCTTGTATAAAAGTATTAAGTTCCTTCTCATCACCACCCATGATAATCTTCAAACAAGCTTTAATCTTCTCTCTACAGGTGGCTGGAGTAGAACTCTTAACCGCCTCAATGCCCATAATCTTTAGTCTGGGTTCTTTGTATCGGACTCCTTCACTGTCCCAGACGTTAAGGATGTATCGTTTTTTTGCGGCCCAGATTCCTTTGTCGGCAATGACTTCTCTGCCCATGACCATTTTTTGTTCATAAGCTCCCATAAGTTCAGCAAGAGATTTGTAAGACTTATTAATAAATGGTTCCAGCTTAGTAGTTGCAATTTTGTCCAAGAATTTGACCACTTTGCTAGTTTCTGGTGATTCACCAAAGACTTTGCTAACCAGAGATTCAAAAGTGATGTAAACCGAGTCTGTATCTGAAGCAATGACATAATCTTCTCCATCTGTTTCCAAGATTTTATTAAGGTAGGCATTAATAGACTTTTCAATCCATCGTATAGATAACTGACCAGACGTTGTAATAGCCTCAGCATTTCGCAAATCAAAATACCTAAACCAATTATTCCCAATAGCACCATACGCCGAGTTGAGAGATATCTTCTTCGCCATCTGGATGTTGTTGTATCTTGAGATATCCTTGAGAAGAGACTTGTCCTTCGTGTTTTCATATTCTTGTTCAGCCTGCAACATAAGTTTTTTATATTTGACACGATCTTCATAAATTTTCTCCATTAAGTCTGGCAGGAATCCACGTTTATCTTTACGAAAGAATGCACCATTTGGAGTCATACTATACTCACTATTGTTCTTAACTTTTCCATCAAGAATTTTATCTACTGTAATCTTTTCGTTCACACTAGATATCAATGTCTCAGGTGATATATTATACTGCATAATTAAATGTGGATATAGACTATTTAGATCAAAAGACATAACCCATTTATGCATCCCAACTTGCGGTTCCTTTACATACGCACCCACAAACTTCTCAAACTTTTCAGATACTTTCTTCTGGGGAATTACTATGTGTTTCTCTCTGAGATAATTATATATAAGAATATCCCAATACTTAACTGTTCCCAATACGTCAGTATAGTTGACCTTGGCATCATATGCCATAGTGAGACATAACTCAATCAGTTTCATCTTGTCTTCAAGCTTGTCAACGATCTCAACGTCTTGAATGTTGTATTCAATAAACGATTGGAAATCTTTCTCATACCATTCACGGAATGTTTCAAATGGATTACCGTCTTTGCGTTCACCCAACTCAACAAATGCAATATGGTCTAATCTGTATGATTCTTGGTTCGTGTATGTAAACTTCTTATACAAATCAAAATAGTCCAGAGCAGACACACCCTGTATAACATACGTCTGATGTGTTCTACCCATCTGATAAACTTCTCTGGGCTGTACACTTCTCCAAGGAGATAATCGTTTCAGCTCATCCTCACCAAACAATTTGATGATACGATTGCAAAGATAAGGTATATCAAAGAACTCTGTATTCCATCCAGTGATAATGTCTGGTTGATGTTTCTCCCAGAATATAAGAAATTCTTTGAATAGATGTACTTCACTCTCGCACTCAATATAGGTAACGTCAGGACGATCTGTCTCAAATTTACCGATACCCCACACTACGATTTTCTTGGATTGATGATTCTTGATTGTGATGGACAACATCTCTTCTTCAGCAAGCTTTGGGTTAGGAAAACCTGTAGAGCATTGTACCTCTATGTCAATTGTCACCATCAACAAATCATCCAAATTCCAATCAATCATTCCTTTATATTGGTCTGAAAGAAAGCAATACCCATACTGAGTATTACCATAGACAAGATCTGGCTGAGAAGAATTCATCTGAATCCAATCTTTTGCTTCCTTTATGGAATCAAATTTTATTGGAGCCGCAAATCCACCTTGAAGTGTTTTGTATTTTGTGGGTTTTTCTACGGGGGCAAATAGGGTGGGATTATACTTAATACGAGTATTAACTCGTTCACCATTCTTCACTTCACGCAATAATATATTGTTGCCCCATTGAAGGACATTTGTATAGAAATCACTCATATTAAGACTATACCACTATTAGATAGATTTGTCAAGTCCCCAATTGTCACGATTCATATATGTTTTAAGAACATCTTCTAAAACACTACCTTGTCCAATACTGTCGTATCCGACATGGCCTGGCTGAGAATTAACTTCTAACATGTAGGGGTCTTGTTTCTCTCTATCTTTTGCTGGTATCAGATCAATACCAGCCCAGTCAGCATCTATAACATTAATAACTTTATTACACACTTCAATTTCTCTTTGTGTTAGTTCTATTTTTTCTGGTTTTGATCCCTGATGAATATTACTTCTAAAATCACCTTCAGCAGTAGGCCTTTTCATTGCGCCATGTATTTTTCCAGCAAGCATAATAACTCTTATATCATATTCTAATGGAATAAACTCTTGAATTATCATACCTCGTTCTGGGCCTAATTTTTGAATAATTTGAACAGAGGAAAGAAGTTGCGATTCATTCTCAATTTTAAGAACACCTACCCCACCAGTTCCCAACATAGTTTTAAGAACAACAGGATAGCTAGTTTTTAATCTTTTAAATGCATCTTCTATATGGTCAACATGATTAATTATTTGTACTTTAGGTTGTTGAACAATTCCTTGTAATTTAGTAAATGTCCTAAATTTATCTGCACAAATATTATGGACATCCATTGTATTAATAACAAGTGCATCAGAATGCTCTAGATGATAAATTAAACCTGTCCATGATGCTCTATCATTTGATCTAGACCTATTAAAGATAACAGTATTTTTATCTATCTTAAATTCTTTATCTTCAGCATTGCCAATAAAATCACCATTAAAATATAATTTATCTATTTCACTTTTATATCCTTGTAGACCAAGTTTCTTACCAAAAGCAAGCATCTTATTAGCCATTGGGACTGTTTCTTCTTTAGAATCATCACCCACTTGTTCTGGGTCATTATAGATAACTACAAAACGATATGGTTCGTCTTTTTCCTCTGTGATGTATGATTTGAACTTTTCCATTACGACTCTTTCTTTTTACCTATATTATATTTGGTTTCTAAAGTCCAATCACTTTTTTCACTATAAGATAATACCTTAATTTGACTTAAAGGAGCAACAGGCTCTGCAACACCCAACACTTCAACTAGGCCCCAATCCTTCAATAAAGACGTAATAGTATTTCTTCGTGCAATATCGTTCTCTGAGAGGTTTGTTTTTTTACCATCCAATGCAAACAGTTCTTTAAAATGCACAATAAAGTACCTACCCTGTTTGTGTAGTATATGACAGGATTGATATAGTTTTCTTTCTTTTCTAGAAGCAACCCCAATTCGTGATAGTGTCTCACGAACTTTTAAGAAGTCATCTGGTTCTTTCAGACTGACTTCTAGCATCTGCTCCTGTGTCCAATTAACTTCTTCCATTTCTTCCACCCTTATATAATTTATTTTTTATAGCGGAAATCTGTTTATCATCTAGTAGTTCAAGAGCATCTTTTGCCTTCTCATTTGAATATCCATAGTACTCTTTAACATATTCTAGATTCTCTAATTTCTTCGCCTTCATCCAAGGACTAAACCTTTTCCTTGGTCTTAAACTATTTAGGTAAAAGTCAAATTGTAGTTTCTTATCTAGGTGGTGTAAACGGTTCATTTCGTTCACAAGTAGAATTGTATCAGTAAATGGTGCAAGGCATTTATTAACGATATATGGAGGATATTTCTTCTCCCAATCTTCATCACCAGAACTCATTAAAGGTTCTTTGGTGGTGTTTATCGCATTTAGGTAGTCTTTTAGTTCATAGGTCATAAGCTTCTTCCCAAGTCATCATAATATCAGTAGTTTGATCTTCAATATTTGCACTGTTTAATAATACCAGATCGTTACGTAATTGTAAAGGTTCTATTTTAAAAATGTTTTGTATTCTTGGGTGATCTAACATACAAAAATAGTAAGCAATCTCTTCAGCTTCTTCTCCAATTAAATCTTTAACAGTCTGTCTGTCATTTACTAGACCACCTTCTGGCATGAAGTATGCAGTACCATAGACAGAATGGAACAGACCGGCATCTTGTAGATATTCTGGAGTTCCTAACTTCTTTAATATCTCACTAGTACCTATAAGGTGTTCTAATAAAGTTCTACCAGAATGTTTAACCTTATCTGATCCTATAGATTTAAGAAAATCAATCTTTATAGTAGTCAAGACGTTCACGACTCCCACCAGAAACATTGGCCTTTATCACAATCACAGATCTAAGTTCATAACACTGTCTAGAAACAGGCAATGCCTTGTGATTTAAGAATGCATCAAACACTACTAATCTATTCCCTACGTATGGTACGAGTTGGCCGTCAATTAAAGTACCACCACCCCACTCATCTTTCCAATCCAAACGAGGATAGTAGATCATAGTAAAATCTCCATCATCAACATGCATATGTGGTTCTAATCCATGAGTGTGAGCATTGCAATAGATTCTCACATAATCGTCCACATAATACTTTGTCTTAAAATCTAATTTGAATTTTGCAGTCTCCCAAATAGGTTGCACCCACTCAAAACCATTCTCAATAACTTCTTTGGAGTTGTGTCCACAAAATCTATGCCAATGCTTACCTGGCGCATTTTTATTAGATTTGTAATCATATTTCCAAACTAACTCCCTCAGCTGCATATTAATTAGTTCTGTAATATGGTCTTCTAGTACATTATCGTAAACATCAACTACTGACACAGATATTCATCCTTTTATTAAATTCTTCACTATATTGTTTTTTAGAGAGTAAGACCTTTCTATAATTCTTTCTGTATTCTTTAAGTTTACTTTTAAAGAATGCAACATCCCTTAGCCAATCTATTTTCCATAGTAACTCATCTACACTACCTACTCTCTGCCAAGAGTCTATATTATATGTATTATTCTTATCATATGTAAAATCCTTGGTGCTCCACACAAATGGAATAATTCCAGCTGCAAGTGATTCTATATACCTAGAAGTCGTAGCATTTTCATCTTTCCAATTAAAACAAACAGTACATCTTGCACTCGTTAGTATTGGTAATAAGTCTCTCCAATCCCTAGCCCAAGAGAATATTTTGTTCTCTTGGGTTTCGGGTAAATGAAGAAAACCACCAACTAACGTAGTGGTGGTTCCCTCCTTATCATATAAATCGTAAATAATTTCATCTCTATCATCCTTCCAAGATGCACCCCAATATGCGAAGTCCACTTTTTTAGTCCGATCTAGATTCAAGTCTTTAGTCAATGTTGGTATGTTGTGATATTTCATACCATTCATATTCCCAGAGAAATCTATTTCATCAATTGTATGGAAGTCTTTAATGGTCACCCCCTTCAGAGTTTTTGTCCTATACAATTCTTCATCGTCTGCTCGTTCATTTCTCCAGAGAATTACTGTCTTATTTTCAAAATAAGATTTAATTTCGTTTATCGCCGTATTTGTCTTTTCTAGATATTCCTTATATGGTAATTTTGCAGGCCATTTATATCTATAGTTATCCTTTACCTTTGCATGAGATTCGTATTGGTCTTGCCACAATTCTGGACAATGAAATCTCCATTCAGATTCACTTGGGATAATTATATAATCTGCAAACTTAATAGCTTCTTTTTTACGAATAGGTTTAGAACCATCAAAAGTAAAATTGTATGTATCAAAGGTTAGGTCTGGTCTAGACTCCATCCATTGTTCATACAATTCGTAAAAACTATCCATAGGTTGGGAACAAGTTTGTTCGTACTTGATACCCATTCTCAATTTTGCAATAGTGACTAGGGTCACTTAAAATTAACCTGAGCCATTACTTCCGTAAGAAATGCAAACATATTGATTTCTTGATCTGCAACGAGCTGTCTTTTATAAGTGTACTCACCCAATAACACAACGAGGTTAGGTATAGTATTAAGTTCACAAGAATCAAACATAATGTCGTAAATGTTACGAAACAAACGGTCAGGATCGTTATCCAAATTATCAACAACCCATCTACGAACATTAGCTAGCTCCCTATTCTTCAATAAAGGAATCAGTTCCTTTATGTTCTTTCGTTCCAAGTCTACTAGGATACCGGCATCTATAGAACCAGAATGAGAGTAAGCTTGAACCTCTTGAATTACCCTTCTCCAATCGGGGAAGTATTTACTTATAACTCCTGCAACAGCCTTCTCATTAAAGGTTACATTCTCTTTTTCTAGAATACTTATAAGTCTTGTATAAAATTCCTTTGCAATTTGAGGTTTCTGTTTTTTAGGAATCATAAACTCAATCGGTTTACAACGAGAATGAAGTGCTGGTATAATCTTATTCTTGTAATTACAAGTTAGAATAAATCCACAGTTATTGTGAAACTCTTCAATCACACCACGCAATGCTGGTTGTGTGGATTGAGGATTAAGATAATCTGCTTCATCTATAATAAGAAATTTGCGGCCACCTGTTAAGGAAACAGTAGATGCAAAGTTTTTTATCTTTGTACGTAGAACATCAATACCAGATTCATCAGAACCGTTTATCATCATATAGGTGGCACCCATCTCTTCTAACATTGCCTTTGCAATGGTAGTTTTACCTACGCCTGGGCCACCAGATAATATCAGATTCGGGATGTCATTTTTAGAAACAAAACCTGTAAACATAGATTTTAAATCTGTAGGAAGGATACAACTAATTACATCCTTGGGGCGATATTTCTCAACCCATAAACCTTCTTCCATAATATATATCCTCTATGAATTATTATATGTTGTTTCTGATTCTAAAGCAATCCAATATTCAATAGGGACATTATTGTTAGAAAAATGACTAATTCTTTTAGATGACATTTTGATAGAATAATCACCACCTAAAAGTTTTAGATTTTCAACCCTAAACCAATATTTATATGGATTATTATTACCATGAGTATCTACATCAATCTTAACTGCATAGGTATTATTTTCTAGATTTTTCTTATCTGTAACCTTTATCAAACCCCAGTTTACATCACCAGCTTCTAGACACATATCTGGCGCACTGAGAATAGCAGCACCCTTTTTAATCTCTTCATATTGAGTACTAGATAGATTAAAAGATACTTCTGGGTCTGGCATTGTTACGTTTTTCTGGGGAGTTGTAACAACAGAAGGATCTGAATACCAATAATTTAAGAACTCGTTTTTACCCTTACCTTGAATTACAACAAATCTTTCTTTGAAGTCCAACACTGGTCCCTCAAAAAGTGACAGTGCAGATAAGAACTCATTCAAATCATAAATTGCTACTTCCTGTGGAAAGATATCCTTTACTGTTGCACTAGCAACAATATTCTTGAGGGCCGACATTGTAGATAATTCTGACCCTGCTTTAATTACCAAATTTTGATTTATGGTTGAGAAATTCTTCAACACCGAAATCGTTTCATTACTTAATTTCATTTTTTCGCCTTTTCACTTTCGTTAACATGTAGTGCTATAATACCATAATGTAACACTTTTAACAAGTCACTTCTGTCCTTGCCATTCTTTTTTCCGTATCGTTGTGCATATTTCATAATGTTGCCGATACAAAAACCTTCACCATGACCACCATCTATAATAAATTCTGTGGCTTGGTATTTGTTCCTACTATAATGTTCATCATAAGTAGAATTAATATATTCTTCTAGTTCCATGAGGGCTGCTCCCTCACCATATTTGTAATCAATGTCCAACTTTTGATTCTTCTTTTTTCTTGGCAACAGCGGCATCATATTTTTCCTTTTCATTATCACTCATATATTTCTTCTTCTCCCTATCGGAATCAATAACATTCCAATTAAACGCAAGGGAGCGTCTTTCTCCTTCACCAAAGAAAGGTAGCACCTGATGTTTCAACCAATTAGGAAATATTAACATAACACCCTCTTCTGGTTTCACATAATCTTCAGTCTGTGGTCTCAATTGATATATGTCTTTTCTAGTATTAACACCCCAAACTAAGTGTGTCCATCCATCAACAGCACCATTCGCATTATTAATTCCTTGAGTTAAATCACCGTCAGATTTTTTAATACACTCTGGAACCTTTAACCATAAGAATCCAGATAGCCCAGCTGCTGTTGCAACACCGTGGTCATGAAAAGGATTATAGTCTCCGGCGTATGCGTGATTAGTCCATATGTTATGGAGTTCTGCATGGGAATCTCTCTGATACCCACCCTTTAGAAATGATGTTCCTGCTTGATTGAGGATAGTTTTTACTGAAGTTCCCACTTCATCATCCATAGGAAATTCCAGTTGAGCAGACTTCTCATTCTGGTTCAACTGTCCTACTAATCCTGCGGCGTAACTCTTTTTTGCTGGTATGATTACATCGTCAATATGTGTATTGATTTCTGCAATAACATCTTCGGGAACTTCAACCCTCATAATATTTAATGCTTTAATAGGTCTTAAAGCAACCCTCATACCATGATTCTGTTTTAGATGTTTTTCTTCTTCTCTTTTAAGATGCACGGCATCTTCTAAAGCTTGTTCTTGGTCTTCATTTCGTTGCAAGGTTCCACCGCCAAGGTCATCGGTTCCACCATCAAATATCTTAACACCCATAATCACTCCTTAATTTATACTAATAATAAAGGAAAAGGGAGTAAAAGTCAACCCCCTTTTCCTTATTTTAATTAATTCACTTCAATTAATCTTGGCTTCTTTTCCTCTGGAACAATTTGTTCCAGATCTACAATCAATAAACCATTCTCAAGTTTTGCATCGTTGACTACAATATCGTCTGCGAGTGTAAACTTGCGGTCAAATTTACGATAAGAAATACCACGATGAACTGTGTGTTCATCATCAGGCTCTTCCTTTTTATCTGACCGAATAGAAAGAATATTCTCTTTCAGTTCCACCGAAATGTCTTCCTTACTGAAACCAGCAAGAGCCATTTCTATCGTATAAGTGAAATCACCCACTTTTTGAATATTATAAGGTGGAAACCCTGTAGATACCGTAGTTTCATTAATCATGTTCAGATGATTAATCATACGATCAAAACCTACTGTATAGGGTGTTAGTTGATTGAAATTGTCCCACAAGGACAAAGATTTAGTTGTAACCATTTTATTATCTCCTTTATAAGCAAGATTGCTTTTGCACCCCCGTAGGCGGTGCGGTTAAATGGTAGTTTTTTTGGTCTGTCTCTAAGAGTCCTGACCAACGGTAAAAACCACCGAAAACTCCGTCAATATACAAGGGATTACGAATAACCTTGTCTATTATATATACAATATAACACTATTCATAAAGGAAATCAAGTCCCTTTTATGATTTTTTTACAATCTTCTACACTCATTTTGGGTAAGTCAATTTCGCCCTGGGCAACTACCCCCTGCCAACACTGACCCTCATAGAAAACACCATCTTTTCCAGTGCAAGTATAATACATGTCTGGTAGCAGTTTATATCCACATTCTTTAGGTATATGGTTGTCTACTATCATTTTTAGGCCTGCTCTTCTTCTCACCCCCTCAACCGTAAAGAATGGAGTCCATTGTCTAATCTTACAAAACTCTGTTTGGAAAGGTATTAGTAGCTCAGAACTAAGTCCTATTTGTTTTGACCCTTGGCCTAGCCCCCTATCTCTGTATGATGGGTGATGCCACATTCTATCAACAATGCGAACTAAATTCTTAGGCCATTCTGGATTAGTGAATATACCACCGAATCCAATCACATCATCTCCATCATATATTACATGAAATGCAATATAGAATTCTATTCTTCTATGAAAGTTTTCATAGTTCTTTGCATTTCTATGTGTATCTTGAGATGCTATTTTTGCAAGTTGTTTAATATAATCAGGATCTCTAACTACATTTTCTATCCTATAAGAATGAGATATCATCTTGTCCATTCACAGATAAAATAAAGTGGTCTCTGTCGGTGTCTCCTTCATTAAATGCACTATGATAGGCACCTTGATTAAAGAAATAACACCTTCCATCTGCTGGTAGATGGAATTTTTCCTCTTCACTGCCCTGAGTTCTTTTAAATTTAAAATAACAATCTGGGTTTGTAGTTAGGGGTATATGAAATCGTATGGAATATTTTGTATCATAATCCATATGATAATTTAAATATCCCTCTGGTGACATCCTTCTCATATGCACTCTAGTAACTTGATTTTTGAAAGTATTTAAAACTTCCTCAATATATGTTCCCTTAGCCCAACTTAGAAGTTTTGTATATCTTCGTTCATCAAATTTTGGATCTTTCTCCAAAGACTTAAATGTATCAAACTTTGTTTTATTTTTTGAGTCATATACACTAACAGGAAACCAATTGTAAGTACCATCATCAAATGAACTGTAGTTTTCTTGATGTTCACCTAGTTCACCAGCCAACACACGGGCCTGAGTTCCAGATAGAGAATGTTCTGTATCTGCCGTGACATCACATTTGTGTGAAATATAATCCTTTATACCTTCTATTACCTTAGAGTTCTTTGTTAGTTCTTCATTGATAAGTTTAATATCAAA
>Ga0209709_10001615_pt1 | contig 20630 bp, 29 predicted proteins | sample ArcticOcean_MG_C_2_FD_187435 | JGI IMG/M metagenome (GOLD analysis project Ga0209709, IMG submission 187435) | Marine microbial communities from western Arctic Ocean - ArcticOcean_MG_CB4_136 (SPAdes) (version 2) | ecosystem: Environmental > Aquatic > Marine > Oceanic | place: Arctic Ocean...
AGGGTCTTGTTTGTCTCTGAGATTCATCAAAGAAGATATCGATCTTCTCCTGTGTTGTGTTTAATTCCATTGAACTGGTGTTACCTGTTAACATGGATTGTCTTTCTAATGTTATCATAATTTGTTTCTCTATTTATTTTCCTACTCTACTAGTATAACAAAAAGCGGTAGTCATTGTCAAGCTTTATTTTCCTATATTAAGTAATCAGGGCCGTATTGTCTCATTCCGTAGATATCATATCCATCGAAGAGATTCCCTCTTGGTGCGTTAAGAGCAGGAGTGTTCCATCCTGCAGACTTTAGAACGTCACCACATTTGAAAGTGATTCCTGCCATTCCTTTAGTCCATTCTGCTTTGTTGATAAATCCCCAAACAGATTGTTGATTACCACTATTGGAAATAATCTTGATGTACTTCCTAGACACTTTGAAAGTGTAAGAATACTCTGTAAGTCTTGGGTGTTGTTTTAAGTGATTCGATTTGATATCGTCACACAATTTTTGACATAATTCTAGAAGTTCTTGTTCTTGATTCACATCGTTTATTAGTTCTGAAAGTTTCATTTTGTCTCCATTTTTCATTCTATATACATAGTATAACAGAAAATGGGGGTCATTGTCAAGCCTTATGTGTACAATATAATGTAAAATAACACTAGAACAAACCCCATTATAATAACTTTTACTTCGTCTCTTGGATCGTTGATAACGTCTCCTCTACAATCTCTTTAACCTTTGATTCTTTATACCAAAGACCACTGTACATTTGTGAGGATTTATCTGCCCATTCAACATGGTATCGTTTATACCCAAAAGGTCTATCCGAGAATATCCTTACCTCACCATAATTTGCTACTAATACTCTCATTTGTTTTTTCTTTTGTAATCTAAATATTCCAATACTGCTTTAGACTGTATCTTGTTTAGTTGTTTCATTGATTTGAAGTTACTCCAAACCATACCAAAGGTAGTCATTTTATTTCCTGCAGTCACAGCTGCATTCCACAGTTCATATGACTCATCGTCATTACCTGCAAAGATGATTCCATTCTCACAATTGGTTATTAGTTCCTGACCTAGTCTTACGACTTGCATTACCTTCGGGTCTTCTGCGTAATACTCTCCTGCTTTATTCATTATATTTTCCTTATAGTTTTTTTATAATAGTATCTATTATACTAAAAAAAAGGGGTCATAGTCAACCCCTTTTCTTATTAAAAGTTTATATTACAACTTCTAATCCTGTCATGTCATTGAGTAATGTCTTAGGGACATACTTAACTAACTTATCACATTGTGGGTCTTCCACAAAATAACTTCCTACTGCTGGAAGAGCACCTAACAATTCGATAGGTCTTTTGGTTGCAGATTTTCTTGCAAAATATCCATAACCCATTTCCATTAATGCTTCATTATAGAAATCTCTGAATGCTTGAACTCTGTCTTCGTAACACCTTTCTAAATCGAAACCAGTAAGTGTTCCAGTGTGAACTATGATTTTAATGTCGTAGTTCTTAAACTCAAATGCAGTAGAGGCTGCAGATATGATTCCTTTCGATGCAGTCGCAGCTGAAAGACACACATACATGATTCCTCTTTTATCAACTACTTCGTTACCGTCTTCATCAAACTTGAAAGTAGGTTTTACATTTTTGTAACCATTCTTTTTTAACCACTGTTGTGGTAAACCTTTTGAAGTCCAAGACTTAACAACAAAGTTTGGATTGTTGGTGTTAAGGATTCTGAAAATTAATTCTGACCTTTTACTTGGTGAGAAACAACCTTCACCACAAACAGTTTCAACTCTTACAGTAATATCTTTAAGAGTATTTTTAATCCACTTTTCAGCAATTGCATTCTGAACTTCAAGATAAACATCTTCTAATTGAAGGTCTCCTTGTGGGTCGGAATGTGAATTTGCAAGTAGACCAAACTGACTAAGGTCATTTTTAACATCAACAGTAATACTACCGTCCACAATGTGTTCGGGTTTTGCTTCATAAATGATAGCAATGATATTAGTAAAATTATGTTGATGAACTAGAATCTCTAGTCTTGTTCTACCGTTCATAGGAATCAGTTCGCCGTTAGGCATTCTGAATAGACAAATTGCAGGGTTAAATAGTTTGAACCCAAACTCTCTAATGTCTTGTGCTATTTGTTTGAACTTAGGGTTCTTACCACCAGCTCTTACACCTTGACTAGTAAACATACCAGTCATGTTAATGTCATCCTTGTGAACCAAATCAATGTAGCCTCGGTCTTCTGAATCACCTTCTAACTGTAGGGTTGGTAGTAGTTTGTTTCCAAACAACCAAGGGAATGCACGTTCGACTATTAAGTCTTTGTGTGTCTCTAGGTGTTCGGGTTGAAATGCCGTGAAGGCATTAATATCGACGCTGATTGCATCGGGTTTGTATATTGTCATAGGTCTTTCTCCTGTATTATGACAAGTTCTAGAAATTGTTTTGTAGGTTTCTAAACCGTAAGTCTCTCTAAAACTTTATTAATGATTAGAAACTATTTCCTAACCTTGTACATATATTATAACATAAATTACCCTCTACTGTCTAGAGGGTTTTTTGAATTTCGTCTAATTCTTTTAATTTTTTATTGATGATCTCTACTCTATTAGGCCAGTAGATGTAGTCCTTGTCTGAATCCTTTGCAAGATTCTCTAATAGGGGTCTTACGAAATCATCGAGTTTATTGATTACTTCCGTTGCAGTAGTAGTCTTCTCGATAATCTTAGAATCAATAGACGCAAGTTCATCTGCATCCATAGCGGTAAAACCAAAGTCATTATATTCTGTAGTCATAGTATTATTTAGGGTTACTCATATTCAAACTGAGAATTTCTAACTCCTTTAAAGACTGTTTATCACTCTGTACTTCTAGGTAATTCGCACTATTCTGAATGGTAATCTCAGGAACATCGAAGTGTTTAGAGGTCACTAGGTGACTGTATATCCAACTTGCAACTTCATTGTAGGAGATACTAGGAAGCTCAGGGTGATTTAAGAGTCCTAGATTCATCGTAGTGACACGACATTTCTTATTGGAGTTGTATACTAGGTTGTTACTCAAATGGTTCAGAGAAGCCTTCTGTGACGCATACAGATACCCTTTTGATATGTTGGGTTGAACTGCTCGACTTGAGATGTTGATAATTGTTTTACTATCATCTTTTTTCCAATGATCATAAGCTTCCATTAATAATTCTGTCTGATGGAAACCTACATGAGCACAATTTATAAATGCATCGTTCTCTTTCCACACCCAATCACAATCTAAGATGTCCTCGACACGAACATGTGACACTATGTGTATCTGTCCGACATGGGGTGTCTTTACGATCATATCTCCAATCGTTTTCGAGAGTCCACTACTTCCTGTTATTACTACTTTCATAATACTCCTTAACTATATCAAAAGATTGTTTACCAAATAAAGACCCATCAACACTACACTTGTTACAAGGTGAGTGTGATCTATCTCCCCTCATCAATCTCTTACGAATCTTGTTCATGGGTTTACTAAACCACACTTCATGCAGAGTTGATTGCATTAGGTTACCCACGATATGTTCTCTACCCCAATCGTTTGAACAGAATAGGACATCCCCATTCCAATCGACAAACATTTTATAGAACGGATAGTGACATGGTTTACCCTGCAGGTTTTCTATAGTGTCTTCTTCTATACCTACCCAGTCCACTACACCACTACGATTATTTAAAATCAATCCGTGGGTTTCAAAATCTCCCCAGTGCATTCTATATTTAAAATTCGATTCGGGTATCTCTCCAACTTGCATCATCTTATCAAACCCTTCCATCTGTTCAATCCCATCGTAGAGATTAATATAGAGAAGGTCTAAACCATTCTTGAATAATTCTTGTGCGTAATGAGAGGTGAGTTTGTCACCGTTAGTGTTACACTCTAGTGTTGCATGAGGTAAGTGTGTTCTAAACTCTCTCACGATTGTTTGGAAGTTTGGGTTGAGTAGGTTCTCTCCGAATCCACTGAAGGATATCTTCCCAGTGTAATTGTTGTTTCCTAATTCGGTTGCAATAGTACACGCACCCTTGGGTGTCATATGTAGATTTCTATTTGGGAATACTTCGGGGTTTGCACGAGGACAAAACACACATGTTCTATTACACAGCTCAGTGGTGTTTACTTCGACTGTAAGGATCGAATCTAGTTCCGTAGGTGTTCCTACCTTTTTCTTCCAATGGTTCTTCTCCTGTTCTCTACGGTGTTCTAAGAAGTCATGCTGATCAACTGCAGTAGTGGGGATGTTATTCGACACTAGTAATCCTTGTGCATTTTATGTGTCGTTCCACTTCAGGTGTTTCATAGATAAGTTCATATTGGATATCATCCCCTATCTTGAATCCTTCTGCAAGGTCTTTAGGTAGACAAACAAATTGTGCATCATCATCAACATTTAATATCTTTGAACGAGGGTTACCTTTTGGTTTGTGCAGGAAGCACTTTAGAACGGCTGATCTAAGTGGGGCTTTGTTTAGTTGGTGTGCAGAAAAAAATAATCGAGTTCCTTCTTGTGCAACAAAGATGTACTCTCCGTTGTATAAGGTTCCGAGTTTTATAGAATGGGTTTGAGGTAAATCAAATCGATACACCTCGTCTTCAATACCAGTAAACTTGTCCTCATGAAGAGGACTGATTTCATTTAGTTTTAAGGGACGGACAGTAGACTTAAAAGTAGCCGCCGTCTCTCCTATCGTCATCACCATCAACTTCTTCCTCACTTGCACTTACAAATTCTTCACCTGTAGTTAACTCTTCTATAAGAGTATTCGATTGATCCTCGAATGCATTAACCATTTTTGCTTTGGTTAATTTTTTATCTATGGTGAAACTTAATTTTTCTGCTGAACCTAATATTCCCTTCTTGGTCATTGCTTGTAATTCTTTACGGTTAGGAATAACTACTTCATCAAAATCATCTTCTTCTTGAGGGTGTTCTGCAAAGACTTTAATTTTATCCTTACTGATGACTACATCATTTTCTCCCACTACAGGTTCAGGAGTATGTTCTACATAGACTCCAGCTGCAATAGGTGTTTGAGTAACTTCTGCTACTCCTGTTATATTAGGAGCATTCCCAGCGGTTACCACTGGTGCAGGTGAAGAGTAACCTATATCTAAGGTAGGTTCTTCAACAACTGGTTCGGGTTCTCCATTATAAAATTCAGCGGTGTCTTGAAAGTCTACGTCTTCATCTGTTTCATCAGCATCTTGAACTTCACCTACTCGTGCAACTTCGTCTAGGAATGATTCAGTATCTTCCCCTTGGATAAGACCACCTGCAATTTGAGGTGGGGTATCTTCAACAAAGTCTGCGAATCTTTTCTTATCTACTTCAAGAACTTCTTCATCATAGTCTCGTTCTATCGTTTCGTCTTGTACAGGATTTAACATCCTTGCAAGTTTGAATGCACTACTGGTTGGTCTAGGTGCAGGAGCAAAGTCAGGTATCGGTTCTAGTTCTGCTTGTGAATGTTCTGATACACTAGGTTCTTTCAACAGACTTGATACTTCCGCTTGTTCAACTTCAGTTAAGGTGTCTGCAACTTGTCCTTCTTTTAAACCAATCAGTCCATCACCATCTAAGTCAATATGAAGGCCTTGGTCTTTTAGAACTTGTTCCATTTGTGCGAGTCTATCTTGAGTTCTTTTTCTGAGAAGTCTTTCGTCTATAAGAACTTGATGATCTCTTTGCTTCTGTGATTCAAACTCATCTTGAAGTCTTTGTGATTCTCGTTCTGTCGCACCTGTTAAATCTTTCTGTGCTTGTTGAACAGTACTCTGATACTCAATAAGTCCCTTTGCTATTTCTTCACGGATTGCTACAATGGCATCAAGATCATCCATCTTAAATAGACCATTTGCTAAACCAATAGTTAAGCTGCCTTTAATTGCTTCCGCTGTTGCAGGTTTTAACCTAACAGCAAAGTTCTTAACCCTGTTTTGTATTTTTTCTATTTCCGTTGGTTCGGAAACGACCTGTTCCTGCGAGAATGCAGAGGGATTATCCATGTTATTCATTTTGTATTTTTCCTCAATCCATGGAGCGGTGTGCGACTATAAAAAATTTTATTGACCTAAAAACTTTAGACCCTGTTTAGTATGTCTAGTCTCTAACCACTACATATATTTATTAAATGTTGATTTCTGAGAACGCCTTTTTAGCGATCTCCTTTGTGATATTTTTAAACGGCCACTTACCGTCCTTCACTAAGTCAACCAACACAGCTTCGTTTTTAGGGATGCCTTCAAGCATCGCTATCCACATAGCTTCTCGTTTGACCATAGGAACTTGTTCTGTTACAAAGTACTTGAACAACTTGTGTTCAAATCTTAAACTGGTTTCAGCTAAGTCTGTCGCAGGTGCTGGGTTAGCAGTATACGGTGATGTACCTTCAGGTAATGTCGAATTAATATTCTTATCATATACCCATTGCAACAACGGTTTTATTGAACCGTTTTTCTGTCCGAATACTTGGAGTCCTTGAACTGCAAGTTTTGTATCTTCCTGTGCAACGATATCTGCCTGACATAGAATTTCAAAAGCATCTGCTGTATTCAGCAATACTTTTCTTTCTGTATCAAGTTCCATCAATGGTTTATTTGGGGCGCCCTTTGGACGACCTCTTCCTTTCTTTTCTGTCATAATGTAAAGTCCTCTACATGATTTAATAACTCATTCAACCTATGTACTCTTAGATAATCAAAAACTTTGCCTCTTACAACTTCAGTCTTCGAGAATTCATCTAAGATATTATCCTCTAATTCTTGAGGAATAAACTCTAGGTCAATAAGAGTTTGGTTTCTTAAATAGTTCCGATAGTATTTATCGTCCTTTTCAATGGACATTCTGAGATAACTATCCTTTATACCTTTTCTCAAAGGTGTCTGTCTGATACCCTCTGCAAAACAATTATCGTTTGATAATATATTTGGGATACCATCTGATTTGTCTCCTGTCAAGATGTGTTCTTTTAAGAACCGATCAGGGTTGGGACAATCAATTAATTTATTTAGGTTCGGACTCCACTGTTTCACATAGTCATACTTGTGTAGCTGTTGGAAGTCTTTATCACCACTGACAATCATCACTGGTTCTCTTGCATGTTTAACTAGTATCGCAATGATATCATCTGCCTCTGCTCTCTCAACATACATATAACGGTACGGAAAGTTTTCTTTGATTTCCTGTTTCACTATATTGAGTGTATCAAATAACATACCCCAATCAAGATCAGATTTATCTCTAGTCTTCTTACGGTTTGCTTTATACAATGGCATGAATTCCTTTCTCCATGTATTCGGTGCATCCGTACATAAAGTAATTTCTCCGTAGTCTGCAGAATATTTCTTCTGATACATTCGGACTGAATTAAGAATCATGTGTCGTAACATATCTTCCGATACCTTACCATTGTTCATTTTAAGTTGTGCCATCAAACCTGCAATTATGGTTTGGGTAAAATCTATTAGTATCATTTAATCACTTTTAATAATATTGTATTTTTGGTAATAATTTTACTGGGTTCTTTTTCCATAGTCTTCAACTCGTCTAAAAATCCCGATGCAATAATATTACCACCTTTAACTATTCTACCAAGAAGACTCCGATCTGTCAAGGTCTTTTCTCTCATTACATCAATTCCATTTATTGAGGTATTCTTTACACTGAGATGGCCATCGAATTGTGCGATCTTCCGTGTCTTGGTATTGTAGGTAAACAGTGACCTCGCACGGATTATCTCTTCAGGATTAATCGATGAGAGTTCCTTGTCTTTACTTAAGAAAGGTAATTTTTTAACTTGTTGTGCAGGGGTTTTAATCTTCTTTCTGCGCCTCGTTTTATTATTGAGACAGTAAGTGTCAATGTCCTTATCGATATGTTTTAGAAATTTGAGAAAGTTTGATTTCTCCTTTACAGTGAAGTGACTATATCCTTCTGAAAGTTGGTCACATCCTTCTTTGTTTTCAACTTCCGCTATAAGATCATCCACTTGTCCCTTCATGTATTTTACTACCATAGGACTGTATGCAAGTGAGTTCAAATAACTTAAACATTTCCAATCATTACCAAAAGGTTGTGTCATGTAATTGTCGATCTGATGTTCGACTTCGCCAAAAGCATCCCATGCTTTATTAGCACAGCGCTCTTGTATTGATATTTTTTCCGTATTTTTTTTATTCATAACATTCATTATATATAAAAGTCTAAGTCATTGTCAAGCTGTTTCTGGCGTTTCGTCAAATTTATTTGTTAACATGAACTTCCTTGATGAGTTAATCATAAGGTTTGCACGTTGCATTAAGTCCCTGTTTACTAGAAATGGAATTGCGTTTCTTTTGTCCAGTGACACTTCAACTTCATAAGTAGTGTTCAGGAATTTTATATCCATCATCACAACTGGTCTTGTCTCTGCTGGTTTAAGAAGAGTGACTTCTCTGTGTAATGGTTTGGAATGTTTCTCACCATTGTATGTCCATGATACTTTTTTACCAACGATCTTCACATCCTCTGCATGAAGAGAACACACTGTAGTGTTGTTCCCAGTATCTAATTTACCTGTCATCTCCTGTCCGTCCACCTCAAAGGTTTCTAGGACACCACACTGTGTAGGTTCCTTTCTCCATATCTCTCTATCGAAATATAATCGTAGAACCATCTTAGTGATATCCTCTTCGATTGCTTCGGAGATTGCTTTACTACCTGCACTGTGATTGACTTCTAATATGTAAGGTGCATCTTTATCTCGTTTGTTAGCAGGAATATAATCTACTCCGACCCACTGACCGTTCACACCTTTTGCAGCCTTGAGACACTCTTCTTTTTCTAGGTCGGTCATGTCAATCAACTCAACTATTGCACCTTGTGATGCATTACTTCTGAAGTCGTCTGTAATTTTATTTCGTTTCATCGCACCGACAATTTCTTTGTTGACTATCACGCACCTGACATCATAGTCTGACTCGATGTATTCTTGTAATAGGATATCGGTGTAAGGGTCGATCTTATAAATCAAAGAGACCTGTGATTGGAGACTACGTTCAGTTTCAATTAGAATCACACCAACACCTTTTGAACCACTAAGTGTTTTAAGTACCATCGGGAATTTGTTATCGAGTGCTTCGTGAGCTGCATCCACAGCTTCGAGTTCATCATTTGGAATCAACACTGTCTTGGGTTGGTTCATTCCGATTTCCTGTAGACGTAGATATGTTCTGAACTTATCACAACACACTTCGATACACTCTCTAGTATTGTTACACGGAATACCGTATCGTTCGATCTGAGAAATCAAATCCATGTAGGAATCTTTCTTCGTGACATCACCACGGATGAACACTATAGTGTCTTCGTCTAATTCAAATCCTTTCTCGTCACCTTCGTTATGAAGGGTGACCTCACCTGTGTCTTTGTCTCTTAATAGATACGCACCATTGATTCTACAGTTGTAAGTAGTGATACCTAACTTCTCTGCTTTGGAAATTAACTTTGCAGACGTTCCAGTCTTTAAAATTTTCTTTGGACGTTCCACAAGAACAACAAGACGATAAGGGTCTTCTCGTTTCTCTACCTTTTTTGCTTCGGTAACGATTTCGTTAAATGATTTCATTCGTTTCTCTTTTGTGTAGTGCAACGAAGTGTTCAGCATCCACTAACACTAGTGGTTTACTTCGGTTTCGTTTTATTACTACCAAGGGTTCGTACCCTTTACAATTTGTTTCTGCTTGTTCATAAGCCTTCCACACATTAACTGCTTCTTGATTTTTACATTCGCAAGAGTAGGGGAACTTCTCTCGTGACTCTCTCCCCATAATAATATCTTCACCTTGAGAACCCATCGGTCTCGATTCTAAATCTTCTTCGTTAAGACTTAGACCCTCAATTAATTTCTGAGTAAACCATTGTTGAAGTTTTCTTCCCTTTGCTTTTGCACTGGAAGTTTTCACTTAACCTCTCTCCACTGTTTGTATTTATGACTAAGTACATTTCTGTCACTAATTGTTTTTGTGCCCTCATCATCTGATCCCACTGAATCCCATGGATTATAGTCCTCGGAAAATATATTCATCTTCATAACTGTTCCATCGGGAAGACCCCATGTTCCATCTTCCTGTTTTAAATTCGCTGGGAAATTAATAGACTCTCCACATCCACATGTGATGTCTACTTTTTTATTATTGAATATTACTTTATTACCAAGTTGGTGTTCACTGTAATCAATTTCAATATCCTCTAGATATTGTTTATGTGCAGAGTCTATGTATATATTATAAGTGTCATTTATTAACCAGTGATAATCGTATTTCCTTTTTTCTCCGTACTCCCAAATATATTCCCATCCACTGCAACCTTTATTTTCTCGAACACCAAAACGGATATGTTCTACTCCACGTTGTCTAAGATATGTATCTGCTTTTGGGGTAATAGTAAAAGGCATTAGTCACTGTCTCCTTTGATGACATCTATTTCATCGTGGGTTTTAAATTTTAATAAATGCTGGGGAATATGAATGTCTTGATCTTCAGGAATATACAGATGATTAATATCAGATCGATTGCAAGTATGAATTGCATCCTCAATAGTTTCAACTAAGGCTTCACCGCCTAAATTAAATGAGGTATTAAATATCATCGGGACTCCAGTCTTCTCATAGAAGTTTTCTATAAGATCGTAATAATTTTTATTCTGTTCTCGTGTGACGGTTTGAATTCTGCATGTTCCATCTGAATGAACCAGTGTCGGTATTTTTTCATAGGCGATATCTTTCGCTTGGATTGCAAAGGACATCCATGGAGATTCTTTTAATTGATGCATATAAAAATATTCATGAGCATGTTCTGCCATAACTGTCCCTGCAAAAGGTCTGTAGGACTCCCTCTTCTTCACGCTGTTGACGATTTGTTTCGCTTCCTTATGTCTGGGGTCAAATAGAATGGAACGGTTGCCCAGCGCACGTGGCCCCCATTCTCCTTTACCCTGAAATATGGCAACGATTTGTTTATCATCAATAATTAAATCAACGATGTCATCTAGGTCTCTAGTAATTTTTGTAATCATTCTGATTCTGTCTCCTCATCCCATACACTAGGTTTAGTGTAGGGTTCAACACTATACTTGTCCCCATACACTGGGAAATCTCCTGACTGGATATCAATATGCATTTGCAGTGCAGCTCCAGCTGCAGTTCCACCGTCATGAGGAATAGGGTCTACAAATATTTGATGGTCAGGGAATACTTCTAGGTACTTATAATTGTTCGTGCAGTTCAGAGCATACCCACCACTTAATATAATATTTTTACAGTCGGGTGCATAGTCAATTGCTCGTTGAATAATTGATACGGTATGATGGAAAGAATCTATTTCTAATTCTTGTGCAACATTAAATTTATTGTAAATATTATCTGCAGGTTTTCCATAGGATGCCATTCCCATAACCTTCCCTGCTGCTCGACCTTGTGTATCCGTTCCGAGAGCAGCGGACATGTTAGAGAAGTTCATCCCTGCAGACGGTCTAGAAGTGAACACACAATCCACTCCTTCAATCTGTATTTCTTCGTCCTTATAACAAAGTGCAGCTGCGTGACATTCGTTCGGGAAGAACTCATCAAAGTCAGAAATGAATCTTGAATTACTGAGTCGTTGCCATTGAGGAATAATCTTGGTCTGCGAATTCTCATCGATGTATCCAAAATAAATGGATTCGATTTCCTGATGAGTGGGATGTGTGTCCCAATACTTACGACACCCACCACCGTCCATGACAATGATTATTGCATCGTCCATTTCGGATAGATGAAACCCACAGTGGGCATGGTGTTCATGGTGTGCAACTTGATAACGGTAATCCCCTGTACGGAGCTCCAGTTGTTTGGTTGCAATATCGTCCATGATGATTTTGTCCTGATCAGTGTAGTCTGTCACCAAACTGAACTCAGGGTATTTCTCGACCAACTCCTCGATGCGTTCTCGTGATAATTGTTGGGATTCCAATGCACCAATAAACTCTCTTGAGTACATTCGGTCTTGAGATAACTCTTTGTCCACCTTAACTGGATACTGTCTTCGATCAAATGAAGTGAAGACCACCTCGTCTATATCATCCAGTTGTTTGACCTCGATACACTGGTAGAGGGTTTCCTCACCTGAGTGAGGAGCCCAGTACTTAACCCTGCGACAACGCTCCTCTTCAAAGACATCGGTAACCTTCCCATCTTCCACAATCGCAATTGAGGCATCATGAGATATATTAATTCCGAGTATTTTTCGATTCCAAGGGGAGTCTGTTTTTACCACCTGTAGATCAGGGGGTGAGAGGGTGAAATCATTTGCAGCCATTGGTGAAGTGGTATCGTTCCATTCGCTTATTTCATTATATGAATTTGTCATGTTATTCCTTATTTAAGATGGGGGTCTTCTTCTATGTCTTTCAACTTGTAGTGTTTTGCTAATTTCTTTAGGGTGACTAATTTATTCTCGATAAATTCTTCACACAATTCTTTGCGTCCTGCTTTGTATCCACTTTTAAAAACAAAGTAGACCAATGCACCAGTGTAACCAATGTGTATGAATATATTCCAATCGAATGCACTCATTTAAATTCCTCTGTAGTCATCGTATTCATCATCCTCTGATTTATGTGTTTCGCTATTTTTCCCTATGCGAAATGATCGTCTCTTGTACCAGTTCCTTACGTCTGCTAGTATCGAGGTTTCAAACTCAAACTCATCGTACACATACACACGGAACCAAACATAGAGACAGTAATAAACGGCCACCCCAAATGCATAGATGAACACATTGGACACAACCCACCATGGGAAGGTCAGTACATTATTTAGAAAGTCTATTATCATGGTACTATTTATACACCCCCACCCAGCTGCGATGCGAAATATTTAATCGCACCTGAGGCTAACATGACGAATCCAATCGTATTTAAAATAATCAATGCACGATCTTTCCATATCAGAGACACCATCAACCATCCTGAGACCCCAACCAACGAAAATAATAAATCATAAATCGCCATACTGGGTACACCTGACGCTCGTACGGCCATGCCACAGATTAAAAAACAGGATGCAACCCATTTAATGTACCAAGCCGTCTTTTCTCGATCTATCTGCTTGAACATTGCACTATGTGACATCATGGGCCCCCAAAAATAATTTTAAACATGAATAAGTACGCACACAATAGGTTTGAACCCACAATAAAGATACGAATCCAAGCGATTTCATCTTCATGTGCCGAATTGTACCCATCTTCAACCCCAAATGACCCTAGTGCATGTTTCACCAGTGTAAAATAATAATTCCGTCTCGTAGACACTAGAACACCGCCGCAGTGTCATCATGGGAATCATAACGATCCACTATGGTATACTGACTTAGGTCGATGCCTAGTCGTTCTTTTAATTGTAATGTCAGGGTGTCCAAGGGATCATGGGGAAAACATATCTGTGCAGAGTGCATCTCTTTATAGTTCAGTGCAATATTAAATTTCCTAGCAGTGGATTCCTTAGTACGGTGTGTATCAGGTGTCCAGTTACCAATGCGTCTGTCCTCATTAGAAGAAGACCAGTCCGCTTGAAACTCACCCTCAAAGGGATTACGTCTAACCGTGATACCTTGTACCCTACTCATACTACGACCCACCATCTAGTGCAAACAGCATGGGGTCTAGGCAATAGAAAGGATCACTCATGATATACAGAGTCAGTCCCCATACGATTGCAAACAGAGTCCAATGAAATCCAACAAAATATTTACTGTCAGAACTCCATGGTCTTTCAGCTCGTATCTCTTGTAATTTCAGAGTCGCTATTATTGCGTTCTTCAATTTAGTAAAATTAGTATTCAGTCGCATTTTTTCCTCGTTAATTTTTTTTTGTTCATCTTTAATAAATCCTTTAATATAATTAGGGTAGGGGTCTAGGTCGTCCAAAAAGATCGATAGGAGTCCCAAAATACTGTTTAGCCGCTCCCTCTCTCTACACCACTCTACGAATCTCTACGATATGACCCTTGTCTTCGTACTCCTGACACACTGAAAGTCCCTTAGAGAGGACTACAGGACGTGCTGTACGCAATTCTAACGCACCTCTCTCGTACTTGTCCTTCGAATACACGTTCACTTCAACCCATTTATGTCCTTCCATACTCTCCTCGTTCTAAAAGGGGGGTCACGTTTCAGCAACCCCACTGTTCTATCAGAACTTAATGACGTTCAGCCGTCACCTCACATGCCTTTAACAGGTATGCATGTGTCACCTATTCTTTCTATACATTCATTATAACAAATGTATCATGTTTTGTCTAGTGGAAAACTCTTTTTATTCCATCTATTACGATGAAATCTATCTGCAATTCATCGATGATCTTAATCCCTGTCCTGTTGTCCACCAGGCTGTCTAAGAAGTCCCAGCACTCGTTGATGCATATGTCCTTACAGGTTGCATACACCATCTCTTTGTCAGTGAGGTCTATCTCTACAGACTGACCTGTGGCAAGGTGGGTTCCTTTGAGTCCTTGTTTCATAGTGCCTCCAAGATGTCTTCCATCTCGTAGGCATCAACCTCATCATAGTAGATGTCTTCTATGAAGTACTTGGTTCCTATCTTGGCTGGTTCCCATGGTAGATTCTTAGGGGTCTTCATTTCTCTCTCTGTTTCTCTCATGTAGCTAGTATATCATTAATGGGGGGTCATTGTCAAGCGTTTTCTGTGCAGCGGTTTGAGTTTCTCGGGCGCAACCTATGCTGAAATCCTATAGCTATCACGTTCACCGACTAAAAGTGTACTGACGCTTTAGAGGATTGTTCCCGACAGGAGTGTTTTGAGAGGGGGTGCGACACACCTTGTCGTTACACTTAGTGTTACACTCATAGGGGTATTCGGTGTTTCATAACGCCTTAGAGCATCCGAGGGCGGCAGCAGCGGCTGGGGTTTTTTTTGGTCGAGGTCTCCCATTATACAGCTAGTATAACATAAAGTGAGGGGCATTGTCAAGCGTCTCGCTAACCCCTATAGGCACTGGGTTTCAGGACAGCGCATTAGTACCACGCTCGCAAAAAGGTGAGTTTCTTTATAGTCTCTAACCCACACACCGAAAATTCAGACTTGCATATTCAGTTATTCGTTATTTAAAGTCGTTATAACTGGGCGCACGGCTCAATCTCGACTGTATCTCCTATTTGTTTTGTAGTACAGTGAGGTAACGACATTGCCTCGCACCGCCGTCACTCTATACCACAATGGTTCTCCTCATATTTTCCATACAGCTAGTATAACACGAAGAGGGGGTTGCTGTCAAGCGCTTTTTACACTTTGTTGCGGATACTATTCACCATATGACACACTTTTATGCATATAACAAATGGGTCTAAGAAAGTGCTTGTATTTGCCTCCAACCCATGATATAATACTTGTATATTAAATAATGAGAGAAAGATGATGAAAGAGTGGAATGAGATGACAAAAGAAGAACGGACTGAGATGGTTTCAGAGATATGGGCTATAATGGAGAGTGTATAATGTTTTTCTATTACCGTCTATTGTGTATCAAGACTGACCGTCCCCTATGTGCTAAGGTGTTCTCTAGTGCCATGGCTGCTCATGAGTATGCAGAGAAGATCAACCTGCAAGTGCCTCTTAACCGATCTCGTATGCCTTCCGATGAAGCCTACGTAGCACGACTGTAACACCGAATCTCTTAGTTTGACCTTTTGCCCTCCTTGTGAGGGTTTTTTTATGCATAAACGGAGTTGTTCTCACTGTATTACATAGGCCTCCTCTGAAACCCTTATGGGCACTGCATCTCAGAGGGGTCTCCGAGGGCCTCTCGAAGCTTGACTCTCGGATAAAACTCGTGTTTGTACCCCTTAACACACTCACCAATACCCAAAAACGAATACCCTCTCAGTACCACGCCAGTAATCATTATTATTCTCCCACTTTGACACACTTCTCCCCACTTTTAATCACCAATAAAACTAGTACCTCAGAATTATATTAAAACCCCCTATACAGAAGGGTTTCAGTGTGTTATACTAGGGGTATGACTAAAGAATCTAGAAGGATACACAAAGAAGTTGCGACAGCAGTGGGGACTGGGTTGTTGATTAACTACCCTCTGAACCTTTCTCTGTTGTTTTTATTCATGAACATATTTCAATGGACTTCTGCATTCCAAATCGGTACTACCGTGACGGCTATCATGACCGTTGTTGCCTATTGTCGGGTCTATACGATCAGACGATACTTCTCTAAGATGGGTTAGACAAGTTCCACACTGATTCCCTATTACATTCCTTAGATGGGGTTGCATGACGATATCCCATTCGGTGATTCGATTGCATATACAGATGTACATTCTAGACTAGTCTCTCCTTTCCCATAACGTACCCTTTCTCCAACTCTCTTTATCATCCCACTTCTCTGATGGGCGTTGTAAGTATCTTCGTTTGACTTGGTCTTCCCATAGTTCCTCATGCGTACTTGCAGTGATAATGTGGGTCTCTGTAGGCGTTGTGTGTTCCGATTCGAATACCTCTCCTCGTGTGTCTATGTAGTATGCGTCATGGTAGATTGGGATTTGTAACCATGATTGTGTCAGGGGGGTGTTGTCTATCAGGTGGAAATACAGGTCGAATAGTCCGTGGCGTTGTGTGTGTTCCACCCACGTTTCTGTGGAATCTCCTTGTGATACGCAATCCATGAAGGGCACCTTGTCCTGCAGGTATACGAAGAATCCTGCAGCCATGATATTATCAGGATCGAAATTGAGTAGTACTTTGGGGTGTTGATCGTTAAATTCCATATCTTATATATTTAGAAGTGTTTCTTATGTTCTTCCATAATCTCCTCTACCTTATCCCATCCCATGAGGATGAATAATATGACCCATGCAAGAGCTCTACGGAGAAACATAGGTGACATGGTTTTTGTTTTTAGGCCAGTTTTGGTTGGGACATTCTGTGACCCTTGTGAAGTTCTCTTCTAGGTTTTTAATGTAGTCATCATGGGTATCAGGGACGAGGAAATAATTGACTGCAATGCGCCCTTTAGGACTTAGGATGTTCTTTAATCCTGTATAGAATTCAGGTGAAATGAATCTATGCATTTTCCCTGTCCCTGATGCATCAATTTCGTCACCGTCACCACCGCAAACATCCACTATAATAATATCATAGGAGTTCTTACTCTCTAGGACAAAGTCATAGGCATCTTGGATAAACACATTGATGCGTTTGGACTTAGGCATTTTGAAGAATCGTCTTGAAATATCTTCGAGTTCGGGTATGATTTCAACCGTATCGATGTCACACTTAGTGTTTTTATACAACCATGACGGTATGACTCCACCCCCCAATCCAAGTACCAAGGCCTTTTTGGGGGATTCTACCTCACCCACTACTTCACATATTCGGTTGACATAGTCCCACCATAGGACTCCTTTAGGGTTGTCTCCCTTTGGGATTCTCGCCATGTTGATTTGACCATAAAATGTACCAGTCGTGTATAAGGGTGGTACTCGTAAGGAATAGACTCCCTCTTTTCTAGAAATCCACTCTTCATCAAACTCTAAATCAATGGTGTTGTTTCCTTCTTTAACGGTGATGGGCATCCCTTCAAAATCTGTCTTGTGTACTACCTTACTTGGATTTTTAATGTGTATAAATCGTTTAAAGTCTACTACATCAGGAGCATTCCAATAGACATCCATTGCAATACTGATCCGTGGTTGTCTGTGTACATTGGTTTTGACTTCGTGTTCAAGGTGTTGTCCTGCAACGTGTAGTGTACCTCTGATATTTTTTTCCTGACCTCTGTCTTCCCAAGTAGTATACGAGGGGTCATGACCATCTATGAATATCGACATGGCACACATTGAACCTGATTCATCAGGATCGACATGGCAATGTTGCGGTAGATTTTGTTGTTGGTGTAGGACGTTTCCCCAAGCTTGCACCCATAAATCTGAGTACTCTTCAAATATGGGTAATGCAAATATCCTATTGGGTATATTCATTGGTCGAATATCGGGATGAGTGAGTAGATTGTAGACCGAATATTGTGCAGTAGTTCCTGTGTATGCACCACCATTGCCATTATTGGGTATTCTTAGTATCTTATGTTCGTCTCTTTGTAGTATGCGTGAAATGTGTTCACATTCATCGGTTGATAAAAAGGTTTCAAATTCAAGGTGCTCTTTATCTTTTATAGAAACCATAGTCGTGCATACATATCCGATTTGGGTTCATCGTCTCCGTCCATGTAAAGGAATTGAACTTGTTTTGATACAGTTCTGTATTCGTGATCCCATGAAAATAGAAATGCACTCATTTCATCTTTATCGGGTGAATGCCACTCTTCAGGGAAATAAGGTCGAATCTTTTCTTCCCATTGTTTTGCAAGTATCACATTCTTGTCATCATTGTTGACATAGTAAGGGGTGAACTGGCCTATCTTGGTAGGAAGGACGACTCCTTTGAAGTTTGCTTCGATGAATCCTTGGACTCCACCTTTTGCACTATAGGTGTCTATAGTGTTCGTGATATCATCCTCAAAGGTGGTTTTAATCGCACTGAGTTCATCTGAATTCCATGCAAAATACCAGTCTCCCTTGAATTCAGTGTCACCATCTTCATCGTCCCACCATTTCATAGGCATTTCAGCGAATGGTAAATTCTTGTCTTTAATGGTTTTTAGTGTCTCTACGTCTAACTCAACATCGTCTTGTAATTGTTTGATTTGTCCCTTATCAGGTATGTTAGTCAATACTGAAATCTGACATAGGTCGAGTGGAACTAGTTTTGGATTCCATATGATGTTCTTAACACTATCTACGTTATCCAATGCAGGATGGCCTTCCAATAGTTGCAATCGATAATAGTCTTCATCGGTTATGAGTGGGTCTACCTTTATGGGTAGGGGATGAATCTCGTCCAATAGACCTTCAGGTTCATTGGTGAGACAAAAGAATTCAACCTCGTTGAATCCACGTTGGACGTATTTGATTCTAAATTTTAGTAGTCGTACAAATGCTTCGTTGATTACTTCGGATGAGACTCCATCCTTCTTGTGCATAATAATATTCGTTGCCATTCTATTTTCCTGTAATAATGTAATTCACTTTATAGTGTTATTTAGTCGCACTCGTCATCGTAAATATGACCGAATCGTTGCAAACTAAGTCTGCCTTTTTTATCAGTCGATACTCGTAATAAATCCCCTTCTTTAACACCCAATTGATGATGTGCCAGATGTTCGTCTAGTGAGATATCTCCTTTGTCGTTTAGATAGATATTGTAATCTATAAATTGCATGGTATCTTCCATTCTATTACTCCTTCTGAGTTATATAAGTGGTGGGTTTTTGTTTTTCAGACTGTACCCGAACAGACTGTGTGCTTTGAGGTGTTTCAATTACCTGTCCTGCGTTTACAAGATGGGAGTAATTCTACCTTACTAAGCGACTATGGTGGTGGAGCTGATAGGGATCGAACCTACGACCTCTTCCGTGCAAGGGAAGCGCTCTCCCTACTGAGCTACAGCCCCAATTCCTTAGTTTTTCTTTTTTGTCTTCTTAGGTTTAGAAGCAGGGGTATTAGTCCTTTTGGTCTTATATACCCTCTTCTTAGACTCATCGACATCAGGTGTTGATTTGTCGTCACCAACATATCGTCCCTTATCGTCTCTGTTTCTAACTACTTCGTATCCTAAGAAATCTTTGAATTTATTCCAAAAACTCATTAGATATTCCTCTCAAAATTATATGTCACACTTGCAGTAAGTGAATCAGCAGTCTGTCCTTCAAAGACATCCTGACCAACCAATACACTAAAGTCAAATTGATCTCTTGATCCAAAAGACTTACCAAATTTTAACATGGTAAAATCATTGTCATCATCAAAGATTCCGTGTATAACACTCGCTTGAAATGCGTTGTCAAACAACCAACCAAATTGATACGAGAACTCTGCATAGTTATCATGTGTATCTAAATCCTGATACAATGCACCAGTGAAATTACTGTAAGTAAGTATTGTATATACTTCCTCGATATCTTCCACTACCGATCCATCGTAAGTGTATCTAAGATATCCTGTATCCAGTGATATGTTATCACTGACTTGTAGTGCATAACCACCGTAGTAATCTACTTCTCTACCAGTGTCCAAATCACCTGTGGAACTGAAGTCTACTTCACTACCCCAAACACCAGCGTAAAATCCGTTGTCTGTAGATAGATCGACCCAACCACTTGCTGCAGGATTTCCTGATTGTGATACACCTCTAAAAATGTAGTCTGAACCATAGCTCACACCACCATCAATTGACCCTGCTGTTACTGCAGGAATCATAAGGATTGAAAATAGCAATCCTGTTATTATATTTCTCATATAATCTCCTCTTTCTTCATTATTATTTAGCTACCTTGAAGTGTGTTTTGTAAGGTTTAACTTCTCTTCGTACTAACTCGTTTAGTATCTTCATTTTCAGTTTTCCCTTACCCTTCTTGGTAACCTCTCTTCCATGGTCATCTGTTTCATAACATTTGACCAATT
>Ga0209709_10001616_pt1 | contig 20619 bp, 17 predicted proteins | sample ArcticOcean_MG_C_2_FD_187435 | JGI IMG/M metagenome (GOLD analysis project Ga0209709, IMG submission 187435) | Marine microbial communities from western Arctic Ocean - ArcticOcean_MG_CB4_136 (SPAdes) (version 2) | ecosystem: Environmental > Aquatic > Marine > Oceanic | place: Arctic Ocean...
CTTAATTTCTGATTTATCAGTTGAGCAAAGGATGACTATTTGTAATATGACTATTGAGGGTGGAGCTAGAGCTGGTCTTATAGAGCCAGATAAAAAAATTTTTGATTATTTAAAAGGTAGGCCAATGTCTCCAAAAAATGATAACTGGGACAAGGCAGTTAAATATTGGAATACTTTAAAGACTGATTCTGATGCTAAATTTGATAAAGAAATAAATATAACTGCTGAAGATATTGAGCCAATGGTTACATGGGGAACATCTCCTCAAGATGTAGTTTCAATAGGTGGTAAAATTCCAAATCCTGAAGATGAAAAAGATATAGACAAAAAAAATTCTATAAATAGATCATTAAAATATATGGGCTTAGAACCAAATATTGCAATAAAAGATATAAAAATAGATACAGTATTCATAGGTAGTTGTACGAACGGAAGAATAGAAGACCTTAGAGAGGCAGCACAAATACTGAAGGATAAAAAAAAAGCTTCACACATTTATGCAATGGTAGTGCCAGGATCTGGACTGGTAAAAGAACAAGCAGAGCAAGAAGGTTTAGACAAGATATTCATTAATTCAGGATTTGAATGGAGAGAGCCAGGTTGTTCTATGTGTTTGGCTATGAATGCAGACAAACTTAAACCAAAGGAAAGATGTGCATCTACATCAAATAGAAATTTTGAAGGAAGACAAGGCCGGGGTGGAAGAACTCATCTAGTAAGTCCTGGTATGGCCGCTGCAGCCGCAATTGCTGGCAGTTTTGACGATGTAAGAAAGTATAAAAATTAAAATGCAAAAATTTAATTCACTTAAAAGTATTCCTGCATATTTACCAATTGTCAATATTGATACGGATATGATTATTCCTAAGCAATTTTTAAAAACAATTAAAAGAACAGGCCTTGGAAAAAATTTATTTTTTGAAATGAGGTATGATGATGGTGGAAATGAAATTAAAGACTTTGTACTAAATGTCGAGCCTTTTAATAGTTCAAAAATATTGATTACTGGTAAAAATTTTGGATGTGGATCCTCAAGAGAGCATGCACCTTGGGCATTGCTAGATTTTGGAATTACGTGCGTCATAAGCTCTAGCTATGCAGATATTTTTTATAGCAATTGTTTTAAAAATGGTATTTTACCAATTATTTTAGCGGAAGAAAAAATAAAGGAACTTTCCGAATATTCAAAAAGAAAAGAAGAGATTTTTATTGATCTAAAAGAAGAAAAAATTATTTATGGAAACAATGAGTTAAAATTCGATATTGACCCTTTTAAAAAAAAATGCTTACTAGAAGGCCTTGATGACATATCCTTGTCCTTAAAAAAATCTGAACAAATTAATTATTTTGAAAAAAAGTTAAAAGTTAATAAACCGTGGATATTTAATGATTAAAATTAAAAAAAGAAAAATATTACTTTTACCTGGAGATGGCATTGGACCCGAAGTAATTGATGAAGTAAAAAAAATTATTCATTGGTTTAATTCTAATAAATCATTAGATTTTGAGATTGATGAAGATTTAGCGGGTGGATGTTCCTATGACAAACATGAAACTCCAATCACTGATGAAGTTTTTTATAAGGCTTTAGAAAGCGAAGTTGTTATGTTGGGTGCTGTAGGTGGACCTAAATGGGATAACCTTGAGTTTTCTAAAAAACCAGAGAGAGCATTGTTAAAATTAAGAAAAGAATTAAAATTATTTGCAAATTTAAGACCGGCTATATGTTTTGAACAATTAGTAGATGCCTCAACTTTAAAGCCAGAGATAGTTTCGGGACTAGATATTATGATTGTAAGAGAGCTTACAGGAGGAATATATTTTGGTGAACCTAGAGGAATTAAACTAATAGACAATGGTGAAAGAAAAGGAGTTAATACCCATACATATACATCAAGTGAAATTATAAGAGTTGCGAAAGTCGCCTTTGATTTAGCCAAAAAAAGGTCGAACAAAGTTACTTCATGTGAAAAATCTAACGTGATGGAATCTGGACAACTTTGGAGAGAAGAAGTTCAGGCACTACACGATAAAGAGTATAAAGATGTAGAATTAAGTCATATGCTTGCAGACAATTGTGCAATGCAACTATTAAAAAATCCTAAACAATTTGATGTAATTGTTACTGATAATCTGTTTGGAGATATGCTTTCTGATCAAGCTTCTATGCTTACTGGTTCACTAGGCCTGTTACCTTCGGCATCACTTGGTGCTAAGAATAAATATGGAGAAATGAGGGCTATGTACGAGCCTATTCATGGTTCAGCTCCAGATATTGCGGGAAAAGGAATAGCAAATCCAATAGCTTCAATTCTAAGTTTTGCAATGGCATTAAAATATTCTTTAGATCTAGGTAATGAAGCGGATGCTTTAGAAAAAGCAGTTCAGGATGTATTAAACGATGGACTTAGAACTAAGGATATCTTGTCTAAAGGAATGAAAGAAGTTTCAACGTCTGAAATGGGAGCTGCAATAATTTCTAAATTAAAAAAATAAATAATATTGAGGCTAAAAATATTTTTATCAATTTTAATTTACTGACTCAATAACTGTAGCAATCCCCATTCCCAAACCAATGCATTGAGTTGCTAAAGCATATTTCTTATTTTCACGTCTTAATAATTCTGCTGCCTTTCCAGTAATTCTTGCTCCCGTTGCTCCAAGTGGATGTCCTAAGGCTATTGCACCTCCATCTAAATTTATTTTTTTTTCTTCCATATTTAAATCTTTAATACACGCTAAAGACTGAGAAGCAAAAGCTTCGTTTAATTCTATAATGTCAATATCTTTAATTGATAAATTTGCTCTTTCAAGAGCTTTTTGAGAAGCACCTATTGGCCCCAATCCCATTAATTCTGGTGAGCATCCTTGGACAGCAGTTGAGATAATTCTACCTAAAATATCTAAATTATTGTCCTTAGCAAACTGCTCTTCACAAATTAAAGTAGTTGCCGCACCATCCGTTAATGGTGATGAGGTTGCCGCAGTGACAGTTCCACTTTGATTAAATACAAGTTTTAAACCATCTAAAATTTCATGACTACTGTTTGGACGAATACCCCCATCTTGTGAACAATCATTTATTATTGTAATTTCATTTTTAAAATTACCTTTAGATTGAGCTTCAAAAGCTTTTTGGTGACTAGCTATAGCGAAATCTTGTTGGGCAAACCTTGCAATATTATATTTTTTTGCGACATTTTCAGCAGTGACACCCATTGAAAAATATAGATTAGGATTTTCTTCATTAGATCTCGGATAAGGCATAGGGTCAAAACCAGCAGTAACACGCGTCATACTTTCAACACCTCCACAAATAAATGCTTTGCCCGATCCCATAGAAATTTTTCCAGCAGCTATATGAATTGCTTCCATAGAGGAGCCACACCATCGATTTACTGTCATACCAGCAGTTTTAATATCCATGTTACTCAAAAAAGTTACTATTTTCCCTATATTAAATCCTTGTTCACCCTCAGGAAAAGCACAACCAATAATCACATCTTCTATCTCGCTAGGATTAATTTTAGATTTAAAAATTAAGTTTTTTATTACCGCAGACAATAAATCGTCAGGTTTTACATCTATTAGCTCTCCTTTTTTTGCAATTGTAAATGGAGATCTTGAATAACCAGCTATGACAGTTTTATACATTTTAATTTATTATAAATTATATTTTATACATATTACTTATTTTTGAAATCATAAAGAGTATTTTAGGTCATTTTTTTTAGTTTAATTATTATTTACTTAATATAAAAATATTCTTTTAAAACTTTATGAAAATTAAAAAGGTTGTAGTTATTGGTTCTGGAACGATGGGCAGTGGTATAGCGGCTCATCTATGTAATGCGAATATTCCTGTAACTTTATTGGATTTAAAAACAGAGATAAGTGAGCAGGCAAGAGACAGAATTTATAAATCAAGACCTCCTCTTTTATTGGATAAATCTAAAATAGATAATATTAAGGTAGGGAATATTTCAGACGACTTTGATGCAGTTAAAGAGGCAGATTGGGTAGTAGAGGCTGTAGTTGAACGGATAGATATAAAACATAATATCTATGAAAAAATATTTAAGGAAAGAAAAAAAGGTGCAATAGTTTCTTCCAACACTTCATCAATTCCTATTAAGGTATTATCTCAAAATTTAACAGAAGAAGAAAAAAAAGATTTTTGTATTACTCACTTTTTTAATCCAGTTAGATATATGGGCCTTTTAGAAATTGTCAAAAATGAAAATAATGATTTAGAAAAAATAAACTCTCTAAAATTATTTTGTGAAGTTGAATTGGGAAAGGGGGCAATAATTTGTAATGATACCCCAGGATTTTTAGGAAATAGAGTAGGTGTCTATGCGATGCAAATTGCGATGACAGAAGCTTTTAAAATGAATCTATCCATTGAAGAAGCCGATGCAATTTTTGGCAGGCCAATGGGTATTCCTAAGACAGGAATTTTTGGTCTTTATGATTTAATAGGAATTGATTTAATGGCAGATGTTCTTAAGAGCTTTATCAAAGAACTTCCAAAAACTGATGAATTTCATGAAGTAGCAAAAGAAATTCCTCTAGTTAAAAAATTAATTGAATCTGGTTACACAGGTCGAAAAGGTAAAGGTGGATTTTATAGAATAAATAAAACTGACGATAAAAAAACAATGGAAGCATTAAATCTTAAAACAGGAAAATACTTTGTGGCAAAAAAAATTAATATTAACTCTGAAAAAGTTAATCTTAAAGCTCTAATAAATAGAGAAGATAAATATGGAGAATATGCTTGGTCGGTGATTTCAAAAATTATAAAATATGCGTCATCTTTAGTTCCTGAAATAACAAAAGAGTTCAATGATATTGATGAAGCTATGAGGTTAGGTTTTAATTGGTCTAAAGGCCCTTTTGAAATGTTAGAAGAAATTGGTGTAGTAAATTTTTTTAATAAAATTAACGATTATACAGGAAATAAATTTCTAGAAAATTTAGCAAAATCAAAAAACGAAAAATTTTATGGTGTTAGACAAAAGTATACTGATATTGAAACTTTAGGAAAAATTAAAAAAACTGCATCAAGTGTCGATGGGAATAATTCTGCACAGATCTATAGATTTGATGATTATAATATTGTTGAGTTTACCACTAAAGCTAATGTACTAGATTATGACTCTATGGATGCTTTAAAGAAGGCTACAGATAAACCTTTAATAATAATTAACGAAAGCATGCAATTTTCAGCAGGAGTTAACTTAAGTTATACAATGGATTTTGTTAATATAGGTGACTTTAAATCAATAGAAAAATTTATCAGATATTTTCAAGAAACTTGTAAACATTTAAAATATTCTGATCACCCAGTTATATCAGCTCCATCCGGTTTAACTCTTGGTGGAGGATTTGAAGTAATGGTTCAGAGTAATTTTGTTGCATCGCACACAAATATAGTAGTAGGATTGGTTGAAACAATTGTTGGATTAATCCCAGCAGGTGGAGGATGTAAAGAGATGTTGGCAAGATGGCTTGAAACAGAAGAGGCTAAAAAAGACCCTCATTATGCTCCGTTAAAAGTATTTGATATTATTGGCTATGGAAAAACCGCAACATCTCCAACAGAAGCAGAACCACTTAAGTATCTAAAGCCTGAAGATAAAAAGATAATGAACAGAAACAGCTTATTAGAAGTTTCAAAGAAAATTTTAGAAGACAATAAAGATTTTAAAGCACCACTCGAAACAAAATTCAATCTTCCTGGCAAACCTGCTAAAGAAGAAATGATTAAAGTTTTAGAAAAACTTTACAACGATAAAATAATTTTAGACCACGGAATGGAAGTGGGTAAAGAATTAGCACATGTTTTGAGTGGAGGAGACACAACAATTGATAAAACTTTATTAGAAGAGGATGTTTTTAAATTAGAGCTCGATTCTTTCATGAAACTAATAGAAACTAAAAAAACCCAAGAAAGAATTAAACACACTTTATCTACTGGAAAACCCTTAATAAATTAAATGCCAAATTATAGTGCACCGATAGAAGATATGATGTTTCTTTTTGATAAGCTCAAAAATAATAAAAACTATAATGAGATAGAAAAATATAAAGAGGTTAATTCTGAGTTAGTAAGAAATATTCTTGACGAGGCAGCAAAGATTAATCAAAATATAATATTACCTTTGGCAAAATCTGGAGATGAAAATCCTGCAGTATTAAAAAATGGAGTTGTTAGAACTCCTCCAGGTTATAAAGAGGCCTACTCCAAGTATATTGAGGATGGATGGACATCTCTTTCTTGTGACCCTAAATATGGTGGACAAGGAATGCCCAAAACTGTTAGTGCTTTTTTTGATGAAATGTTATCATCTGCCAGCCTTTCATTTAAACTTTATAGTGAATTAAGTATTGGTGTATATAATTGTATTTCTCATCACGGAACTGAAGAAATAAAAAATAAATATTTACCTAAAATAGTAGAAGGCAAATGGACTGGTACTATGTGCCTTACAGAGCCAGTTTGTGGGACAGATTTAGGTTTATTAAAAACTAAAGCAGAAGAACAGTCAGATGGAACTTTCAAACTGACGGGACAAAAAATATTTATTACTTCTGGAGATCACGACCTTACAGAGAATATTATTCATCTCGTTATTGCAAGAGCAGCAGACTCTCCAGCTGGGACAAAGGGAATAAGCTTGTTTTTAGTGCCAAAATTTTTAGTAAATAACGATGGATCTATTGGACAAAAAAATGGAGTTTCTACAGGCTCAATAGAAAGTAAAATGGGAATTAAAGGTTCAGCGACTTGTGTTTTAAATTTTGATAATGCGGTCGGATATATGGTTGGACCAAAAAATAAAGGCCTTAACTCAATGTTTACTATGATGAATTTAGAAAGAATAGTTGTAGGAATTCAAGGTCTAGGAATCTCAGAAATTGCTTACCAAAATTCATTAAGCTATGCAAAAGAGAGAAAACAAGGAAAAACAAACAATAGTAAATCAACTAATGGTGCAGACTATATTATTGATCATGCTGATATTAGAAAATCATTATTAAATATGAAATCAATTATTGAAGGTGAAAGAGCACTATGTTTTTGGCTTTCTCAACAAACCGAAGTTAGTCTTAATCATTCTGATGAAAAAATTAAAAAAGAAGCGGCAGACTTTGTTTCTTTAATGACACCTGTAGTTAAAACAATGTTTAGTGATATGGGAATGGAAATCACAAGTGAAGCAATGCAAGTACATGGTGGATATGGATATACAAAAGACCAAGGAATTGAACAGTTATATAGAGATAATAGAATTACCCCAATATACGAAGGAACAAATTCCGTACAAGCTGTTGATTTAGTTTTTAGAAAATTAGTAAATAAAAATGGAGATATAATTAATAAATATTTAGATTTAGTTAAAAAAGAATGTGATATTAAAAATGAAAAAATGAAACCATTTATAAAAGAGTTAAAATATCAAATAGAAATTTTATCAGATTTTAGCTCTTGGATTAAAGATAAATTGCAAAATTCAAAGGATGATGCGAGCGCTGCTTGTAATGATTATTTAAAAGCATTAGGTTTTGTATCTATAGCCTATGCTTGGATAAAAGTTCTTGAAGTAAGCTTTAAAGAATATGATAACAATAAAACTTTTTATGAAGACAAAATACAAACAGCTAATTTTTATTTTAAAAGAGTTTTGCCCAGAGCTGAAAGTCATTTTAAAACAGCTACAACTGGCAGTGATTATATAATGAATTTTAAATTTAATTAACATGAGTCATTACGACAAAAATCTTGATAAGAATAATTCAAATTATGTTCCTTTATCTCCTTTAACATTTTTAGAAAGGACAAAAGATATTTACCCAAATTATGAAGCGGTTGTTTATGAAAGCAGATCTTATACTTGGGAAGAAGTTTATAAAAGATGTATCAAGTTTGCTAGTGCGTTAGATAAAATTGGAATTAAAACTGGAGATACAGTTTCTATAATGGCCTTTAATACTCCTGAAATATTTGAGGCTCACTATTCAATACCTATGGTTGGTGCGGCAATTAATGCAATTAATACAAGACTAGACCCCAATACAATTAGTTATATTTTAGAGCACAGTGATGCAAAAGTTTTAATCGTAGACAGGCAATTTCATGAAGTTATGAGCAAAGCTTTAATGAATATTAAAAACAAAATTACCATAATTGATATTGATGACAAGGACATAGACACAAGTAGTTTTAAAAAAATTGGTAAGCTTGAATATGAAAGTTTTTTAAATACAGGAGATGAAAATTATGAATGGAAAAAACCAAAAGATGAATGGCAAGCAATTTCATTAAGCTACACATCTGGAACGACAGGTAATCCAAAAGGTGTAGTTTACCATCATAGAGGCTCTTATTTAATGGCAACAGGTAGTGCCACAGCTTGGAATATGCCCAATAAACCAAATTTTTTATGTGTGGTACCGATGTTTCATTGCAATGGTTGGTGCTACCCTTGGACTCTAGCGATGTTGCATGCAAGAGTAATTTGCTTAAGAAACAATGATATAAAAAAAATGTTTGAGTTAATTGACAGGTATGAAGTTACACACTTTGGTGGTGCCCCAATAGTATTAAATATGATAGTTAATGCTCCAAAAGAGGATCAAAAAACTTTAAAAAGAAAAGTAAATGTTTTAACTGCGGGTGCCCCTCCTCCTAGTATTATTTTTGAAAAAATGGAAAATCTAGGTTTTGACGTGATGCATGTTTATGGATTAACAGAAACTTATGGCCATATGCTTCAGTGTGCATGGAATGAAGAGTGGAATGTTTTAGACAAAGATGGAAAAAGTGAAATTAAAGCAAGACAAGGTGTAAGATATCCCAATACTGAGGAAGCTGTTGTTATGGACCCAGAAACAATGAAAGCAGTACCAAAAGATGGAAAAACTATGGGTGAAATTATGATTAGGGGAAATATTGTGATGAAGGGATATTATAAAGATAAGGAGGCAACTGATAAAGCGATGGCAGGAGGTTGGTTTCATTCTGGAGATTTAGCCATAACGTATCCTGATGGGTACATCAAAATTCAAGATAGGTCTAAGGATATAATAATTTCAGGAGGTGAAAATATATCTTCAATTGAAATTGAAAACACAATAGCTAAGCACCCATCGGTATCGATAGCAGCGGTAGTTGCTAAAGCAGATGATAAATGGGGAGAAACACCTTGTGCTTTTGTTGAATTAATAAAAGACAAACCAGCAACAGAAGAAGAGATTATAAAATTTTGTAAAGAAACATTAGCAGGATTTAAGATACCAAAAAAAGTAATTTTTTGTGATTTACCCAAAACATCAACTGGAAAAATTCAAAAATTTGAACTTAGAAAAAAGGCTAAGGAATTAAGTTGATCATCGAAGTAGATAATAAAAAAGTATTTGCTTCAGATACTGGTAAGATCTTCGAAAAAGATAAACATACTATAATTTTACTTCATGGGAGTGGGCTTTCCCATATAGTTTGGTCCTTAACTGAACAGTATTTATCAAATAAGGGATATAATATATTAGCTATAGATTTACCAGGACATGGAAATTCTGAAGGTCCAAGCCTATCCTCAATTGAAGATATTGCTGAATGGCTAGAAAAAGTAATAAATAGAATTGGCATTCAAGATTTAACGATTTTGGGTCACTCACAAGGATGCTTAGAAGCAATTGAGTATGCATCAAGATATCCAAATAAATTAAAAAATTTAATATTAGTTAGTGGATCCTATAAAATGCCAGTAAATAAAGAGTTGATAGACCTAGCATCTGCCGGAGATAAAAGTGCAATAAATTTAATGATGAAATGGGGATATGAGGGGTCAAAAAAATTTATTGGAGGCAATCCTGTTGAAAAAATAATTAATTCAGCACGTGCTATTAGAGAAAATTTGGCAATAGATTTAATTGCCTGCAATAATTATAAAAATGGTAAGGAAGCAGTAAAGGCAATAAATTGTCCTACTTTTTTGGTATTTGGTGAACTAGATAAGATGGTTAATCTTGAAAAAGGTAAGAAATTGGCTGAACTTATTCCAAATTCAAAAACTCATATAATTAAAAATTGTGGTCATATGATTATGTTTGAAAATGCTTTTGAAATGAGAGAAAAGATCTTTGAATTTTTAAAAAAATGAAAAATTTTCCAATAGCAAAATCAAGACGAATAAGAAGCACTCCATATACTTCTAGAATAGAAGAGCAGGGCGTAACTGCTTATACAATTTACAATCACATGTTACTACCGGCTGCTTTTGGACCAATAGAAGATAGTTACCATCACCTAAAGGAACATGTTCAAGTATGGGATGTAGCAGCAGAAAGACAAGTTGAAATTTCAGGTAAAGATTCTGCAAAATTAGTTCAATTAATGACATGCAGAGATTTATCAAGATCAAAGGTTGGCAGATGCTACTATTGTCCATTTATTGATGACTCGGGCAATCTAGTTAATGATCCAGTTGTTTTAAAGTTAGATGAAAATAAATGGTGGATATCAATAGCTGACTCAGATGTTATTTTTTTTGCAAAAGGCTTAGCATCTGGAAATAAATTTGATGTTAAAATTATAGAACCAATAGTAGACATTATTGCTATACAGGGACCAAAATCATTTAGCTTAATGGAAAAAATATTTGGAAAAAAAATTACTGAATTAAAATTTTTTGGATTTAATTATTTTCATTTTGAGGGTGTTAAACATTTGATTGCAAGATCTGGCTGGTCGAAACAAGGTGGATTTGAAGTGTATGTTCAGAATACACTATCTGGACAAAAATTGTATGATCATTTATTTGAAGTTGGAAAAGAATTTAATGTAAAACCAGGCTGTCCAAATTTAATTGAAAGAATTGAAAGCGCTTTACTTTCATATGGGAATGACTTTGACAACGACGACAACCCTTTTGAGTGTGGTTTTGATCAATATGTTTCTTTAGATAGTGAGATAAACTTTTTAGGTAAAGAAAAACTAAAAAAAATTAAATCAGAAGGAATTGAAAAAAAATTAATGGGTGTTAAGATCGATGCACAAGAAATTAGCCTAACGTCATCTAAAAATATTTATGATGAAAATAATACTTTAATTGGTGAGTTAAGATCTTCAACTTATTCTCCTCAATTTAAACAAGTAATTGGTATTGCTATGATTAAAAAGCCCTTCTGGAAAAACTCTCAAGCCTTCAAGATTGAGCTAAACAACAATACTTTTAACGGAAAAGTTTGCGATTTACCCTTCTTCTAGTATAAAAGTCTAATAACATCATGAATATAGCAATTGTAGGAGCCACAGGTAACGTTGGAAGAAAAATTCTCGAGGTATTAGAGAGAAAAAAACTTTCTATAAATGAGTTATTCTTAGTTGCCTCCTCAAGAAGTGCTGGTCAAAAATTAAATTTTAATGGTAAAGAACATGAAGTTTTTAATCTTGAAACTTTTGATTTTTCAAAAGTTCAAATTGCTTTTTTCGCAGCGGGTGGAAAAATTTCAGAACAATATGCAGCAAAAGCAGCAAAACATTCTACAGTTATAGATAGTTCTAGTTTTTATAGAATGGACCCAGATGTGCCACTAATTGTTCCGCAGGTAAATCCAGAAGCTATTAAGAATATGAAAAAGAATATAATTGCAAATCCTAATTGCTCAACAGCTCAATTAGTAATTGTTCTTAAACCATTGCACGATTTATTTAACATTGAACGGATAGTTGTTTCTACATATCAATCTGTTTCAGGTAGTGGAAAAAATTCAATGGATGAACTAATAGAACAAACAAAACTGTTTTTAGAAAATAAAGAAATTAAATTAAGAAATTTTACAAAACAAATAGCCTTTAATGCCATTCCGCACATCGATCTTTTTGCAGACGACGGATATACAAAAGAAGAATTAAAGATGTCGAATGAAACTAAAAAAATTATTGATGAAAAAATAAAGTTAACAGCTACTTGTGTTAGAATTCCAGTCATGGTTTCCCATGCAGAGTCAGTAAATATTCAATTTGAAAAATCATTTTCTTTAGAAAAAGTTAGAGAAGCTCTTAGCAAAGCTAAAGGATGTGAGGTTTATGATTCAAGGGAAGATGGAGGATATAGCACTCCAATAGAAGCAGAAGGTAAAAATGAAACTTACATTTCAAGAATAAGAGAAGATAAAACTAATAAGAATTCACTAAACCTATGGATTGTGTCTGATAATTTACTTAGAGGTGCGGCTTTGAATGCTGTAGAAATTGCAGAAACTTTAATTAAAATTAATCTTAATGGAAAACAATAACCCTTTATCACCACATATTCAGATTTACAGATGGCACATATCTTCTTTAGTATCCATCTCACATAGAATTACAGGAATAATAAATATAGTTGCCATTACAATAATATGTTTTTGGATTGCATCGTTATTACTAGGTGAAAATAGTTATGAGCTTACTAAAATATTTTTAAACTCTATTTTAGGAAAATTTATAATTTTAGGCTTAACATGGTCGTTTAGTTTCCAGATACTAAGTGAAATAAGACATTTAATAATGGACCTAGGGTATGGGTTTGAGTTAAGAGCAACAAAAATAACAGGATTAATAGTGATCATTGGCTCATTTGTTATGACAATTTTAATTTATTTAATTGGAAAGCAATTTATTTAGCATGAATAATGCAACTAAAAAATGGCTATTTTTAAAAATAAGCTCAGTCGTATTGATACCTCTAATGACTTGGTTTATTTTAAATTTAGTTTCTGTTTTTGATAAAGATTATGTTGATATTGTTAGGTTTTTTTCAAATCAACCATCAAAATTTTTATTTTCATCATTACTTTTTTTTGCTTATCTTTTTTCTGCTTTAAGTATTAGTGAAGTATTTGAAGACTATATTCAAGATGAAAAAATCAAAAATGCCGCAAACAAAGCTTTAAATATATTTGCTATAATAACTCCTTTAATTACAATTATAATAATATTTAATTTAGATATATGAGTGCTTATAAAATTATAGATCACGAATATGATGTAATAGTTCTTGGAGCTGGAGGTTCTGGCTTAAGAGCTGCTGTTGGTTTAAGTGAGGCAGGATTAAAAACTGCATGCATATCAAAAGTATTTCCAACAAGAAGTCATACATCGGCCGCACAAGGTGGAATTTCAGCTGCACTAGGGAACATGGGTGAAGATGATTGGCGTTGGCATATGTACGATACTGTTAAAGGTGCAGATTGGTTGGGAGACCAAGACTGTATTGAATATTTATGTAAGGAAGCACCTAAAGCAGTAATTGAATTAGAAAAATATGGAGTACCATTTAGTAGAACAAATGAGGGGAAAATTTATCAAAGACCTTTTGGAGGAATGACAAAAAATTATGGCAATGGAATTGCTCAAAGAACTTGTGCAGCAGCTGATAGAACGGGTCATGCAATACTTCACACTCTTTATGGACAAGCCTTAAAACATAATACTGAATTTTTTATTGAATACTTTGCTTTAGATTTATTAATGAAGGATGGTGAATGTAAAGGCCTAATAGCTTGGAATTTAAATGATGGAACTATTCATAGATTTAGGGCGCACAGTACAATAATTGCAACAGGTGGCTACGGAAAAGTTTATTATTCAGCAACCTCTGCACATACTTGCACGGGAGATGGAAATGCTATGATTTTAAGAGCGGGCATGCCATTACAAGATATGGAGTTTGTACAATTTCATCCAACGGGAATTTATGGACATGGAACTTTAATTTCTGAAGGTGTTAGAGGAGAAGGTGGTTATTTAGTTAATTCAAAAGGTGAAAGATTTATGGAACGATATGCTCCAAAAGCTAAAGATTTAGCATCTAGAGATGTGGTAAGTAGATCAATGTCAATTGAGATTAACGAAGGAAGAGGTGTGGGTAAAGAGCAAGATCATGTTCACTTACACTTAAGCCATTTAGATAAAAATATTATTGAAAGTAGACTTCCAGGAATTACAGAAGCAGCAAGGTTATTTGCAAATGTTGATGTAACTAAAGAGCCAATACCAGTAGTTCCCACTGTTCATTATAATATGGGAGGTATTCCAACAAACTATAAGGCTGAGGTATTAACAGTAAATGGTTCTGAAAAAATAGTCCCAGGGTTAATGGCGGTTGGTGAGGCTGCCTGTGTTTCTGTTCATGGGGCAAATAGACTTGGATCAAATTCATTAATCGATTTAGTTGTTTTTGGAAAAGCAGCCGCAATGAGAGCTGCAGAACTTATAAAATCAGGAACTCCACATGAAAATATAGGAGAGTCAGAAACAGAACGATGCCTAGAAAGATTTGATAAATTAAGAAACTCTAATGGTGAAAATAGTACTGCAGAACTTAGATTTTCAATGCAAAAAACTATGCAATCAAAGTGTGCCGTTTTTAGAACGGAAAAAACACTTAAAGAAGGAGCTGATGAGATTAGAAAAACTTATGATGGCATGGGCTCAATTTCAGTAAAAGATAAATCTCTTATTTTTAATACTGATTTAGTGGAAACACTAGAGTTTGATAATTTAATAAGACAAGCAATTACTACAGTAGATTCTGCATATAATAGAAAAGAAAGCAGAGGAGCGCATGCTAGAGAAGATTTCCCAAAAAGAGATGATGAAAAATTTATGCAACATACTATTGCGTGGTGCAATGGAAAAGATACCAAGATTGGTTATAGACCAGTTACGAAGAAAACTTTAACAAATGAAGTTCAATACTTTCCGCCACAAGAAAGAGTTTACTAGTGGTTCAAATAAATTTACCTAAAAATTCAGAAGTTCAAAAGGGTAACTATTATGAAGATAAGACTGGATCAAAAAATATTAGAAAAGTAAATGTTTATAGATGGGATCCTTCAAATGGAGAAAACCCAAGAGTAGATACATATGAAGTTGATATGGATAATTGTCCTTCAAAAGTATTGGATATTTTAAATAAAATTAAAAATGAAATAGATCCATCATTGGCTTATAGAAGATCATGTGCACACGGTGTTTGTGGGTCTTGTGCTATGAATATGGATGGTAAAAACGGGTTAGCATGCACAAAACCTCATTCAGAAATCAAAGGAGATATTAATATTTATCCACTACCTCACCTAAAAGTTAAAAAAGATCTAATTGGAGATTTAAGTGGATTGTATAAACAATATGAATCAATAGAGCCTTGGTTAAAAACAAATACAAAAGTTGAAACAACAGAAATTATTCAATCAAAAAAAGATAGGAAAAAATTAGATGGTGCATATGAATGCATAATGTGTGCATGTTGCTCTACTTCTTGCCCAAGCTATTGGTGGAATGGTGATAAATATTTAGGTCCTGCAGTTTTACTTCAAGCTTATAGATGGATAGTAGATAGTAGAGATGATGAAAGAAAAGAGAGATTAAAAAAGGTAGCTGATGAACTTAAATTATATAGGTGCCATACTATTATGAATTGTACTAATGCTTGTCCAAAAGGGTTAAACCCAGCAAAAGCAATTGCTGAGTTGAAAAAAATGCTTGCAACAAGCTAATTACCCCTTTAAATAGCAGCATTCATGAATTTATTAGAACATTTCGTTGGCGGAAAGCTAATTTCAGGGTCATCTGATAGAAAAAGCAAAATTTTTAATCCTGCAACAGGAGAGCAAGAATCCGAAGTAAGATTGGCTAGTAAGACCGATCTCGACCAAGCGGTTGAAGTAGCAAAAAAATCTTTTGAGACTTGGTCATTAAAACCTTCGCTTCAAAGAGCAAGAGTGATGTTTAAATTTAAAGAATTGATAGAAAAAAACACTGATGAGCTTACAAAATTAATAGTTTCAGAACATGGAAAAGTTTATGAAGATGCCAAAGGTTCTTTAACAAGAGGACTAGAGGTAGTTGAGTTTGCATGTGGAATCCCACACTTACTTAAAGGAGAATTTTCAGAAAATGTTGGAACAAACGTTGATAGCTGGTCAATGCGACAGCCACTTGGAGTTGTTGCGGGTATAACGCCATTTAACTTTCCAGCAATGGTGCCTATGTGGATGTTTCCTATTGCTATTGCATGTGGAAATACATTTGTTTTAAAACCATCAGAAAAAGACCCATCATGTTCATTAAAATTAGCTGAGCTGCTAACTGAGGCTGGACTGCCAGATGGAGTTTTTAATGTTGTTAATGGAGACAAAGAGTCGGTCGATGCAATTTTAACAAATAAAGATATTAAAGCTGTAAGTTTTGTTGGATCAACACCCATCGCTAAATATATTTACGAAAATTCTGCAAAAAATGAAAAAAGAGTTCAAGCATTAGGAGGAGCAAAAAATCATTTAGTTATAATGCCTGATTGTGATCTTGATGGAGCGGTAAATGGTTTAATGGGAGCAGCATACGGATCTGCAGGAGAAAGATGTATGGCCCAATCTGTTGCTGTAGCAGTAGGAGATATAGGTGATGAATTAGTTGCACGTTTATCAAAAAAAACTGAAGCATTAAAAGTAGGACCTGGTATGGACAAAACATCTGAGATGGGTCCACTAGTTACTAAAGAACATTTAGACAAAGTAAAAGGCTATGTTGATTTAGGCGTTGAAGAAGGTGCTAAGTTAGTTGTTGATGGAAGAAATATAAAACTCCAAGGTTATGAAAAAGGTTTTTTTATAGGTGGATGTTTGTTTGATCACGTTCAAAAAAATATGAGAATTTATAAAGAAGAAATATTTGGGCCAGTTTTATCCGTGATAAGAGTAAAAAATTTTGAAGAAGCAACTAAATTAATTAACGACCATGAATACGGAAATGGAGTAAGTATTTATACTAGAGACGGTGATGTAGGCAGAACCTTTGCTAGCAAAATTCAAGTTGGAATGGTTGGAATTAATGTTCCAATACCTGTTCCAATGGCATTTCATAGCTTTGGTGGATGGAAGAGATCATTATTTGGAGATAGTGCAATGCACGGAACAGAGGGAATTAAATTTTATACAAAACTTAAAACGGTAACATCAAGATGGCCTTCTGGTATACGATCTAATGCAGAATTTGTCATGCCAACAATGAAATAAGGAGAAATATTGAAAAAAATATCTTTAATAGGAGCGGGTCAAATAGGCGGAACTCTAGCACACTTAATAGGTTTAAAAGAAACAGCTAATGAGGTGGTATTATTTGATGTTGTAAAAGGAATAGCCAAAGGAAAAGCTCTAGATATTGCTCAATCTTCATCTGTTGATGGTTTTAATGTAAGGTTTTCAGGAACAGATAACTATGAAGACATTAAAGATTCGGATGTAATTATAATAACAGCAGGGGTACCAAGAAAACCAGGCATGAGCAGAGATGATCTACTTGGTATTAATTTAAAAATTATTAAACAAGTAGCAGAGGGTATTAAAAAAAATGCACCTAATGCATTTGTTATATGCATTACAAATCCACTAGATGTTATAGTAATGGCTTTTCAAAAATTTTCTGGTCTGCCAGCAAATAAAGTAGTTGGAATGGCAGGAATTTTAGATAGCTCAAGATTTAAATTGTTTTTATCATTAGAATTAAACGTTCCAGTAAAGGAGATAGAAGCAATGGTAATGGGTGGTCATGGAGATACAATGGTTCCCTTGCCAAGGTTTACAAAAGTTTCAGGCAAACCACTTCTCGACTTGGTAAAAGAAGGAAAAATATCTATAGAGAGACTAGAAGAGATTAATCAAAGAACTAGAGATGGTGGCGCTGAGATTGTTAAATATTTAGAAAAAGGTTCAGCATTTTATGCGCCAGCTGCGTCTGGAGTTCAAATGGCTGAAGCATATTTAAAAAATGAAAAAAAATTACTTCCATGTGCGGTTCATTTGAATGGAGAATATGGAGTAAGCAATGTCTATGCCGGTGTACCAGTAATAATTGGAAAAGGTGGTGTTGAAAAGATTGAAGAAATAGATTTAGATGAAAAAGAAAAAAAGGAATTTATGAAATCAATCGATGCTGTTAAAAAACTATGGGAAGCAGCTTCTGCAATAGATGTAGATCTTTCTAAATAAGAATGAACATTCACGAACATCAGGCAAAACAAATTTTAAAAAAATATGGTGCGGTTGTTCCAAAAGGAATATTTGCTTTTACAGTTGAAGAATTGATGGAAAAAGCAAAATCTTTAAAAACAGAAAAATTTGTTTTAAAAGCACAAATACATGCTGGTGGAAGAGGCAAAGCGGGTGGTGTAAAAATATTAAACTCAATAGAGGAGCTAAATATTGCAGCTAAGAAATTATTAGGTAAAACACTTGTTACTCACCAGACGGGACCTGAAGGTAGAGAAGTTAAAAGACTATATGTTGAAGAGTCTTCTAATATTGATAAAGAGTTTTATTTATCCTGTTTGGTAGATAGAGCTAGTTCAAAAATTGCATTTATATCGAGTGATCAAGGTGGAATGGATATTGAAGAGGTAGCAAGAAAAACACCTGAAAAAATTATAACAACAAAAATTGATATTAATGATGAGATATTAGATACGGACTGTGAAACAATAATAAAAATTTTTAGCTTATCCGATGATGCTAAAAAACAAGCTATATTGCTAATTAAATCACTATATAAAATGTTTATTAGTACTGACGCTAATATGATTGAAGTTAATCCATTAATTTTAACAAAGGAAGAAAAAATAATTTGCTTAGATGCAAAAGTTAATTTTGATGACAATGCTTTGTTTAAACACCCAGAGATTATTGAGTTAAGAGATTTAAGTGAAGAAGATCCAATTGAAATAGAAGCAAGTAAGCATGACCTTGCTTACATAAAATTGGATGGAAGCATTGGTTGTATGGTCAATGGAGCTGGACTAGCTATGGCTACTATGGATATAATTAAATTATATGGAAAAGAACCTGCTAATTTTTTAGATGTAGGAGGTGGAGCCTCAAAAGAAAAAGTTTCTGCAGCACTTAAAATAATTCTTTCTGATAAAAATGTGAAAGGTATTTTAATAAATATCTTTGGTGGAATAATGAGATGTGATGTCCTAGCACAAGGAGTCGTCGATGCAGCTAAAGAAATAGATATTAATGTTCCACTAGTAGTTAGGTTGGCTGGAACAAAATTTAAAGAAGGAAAAGATATATTAGATAATTCAGGATTAAAATTAATTTCAGCAGATAATTTAGATGAAGCTGCTAAAAAAATAGTTGAGGCTATAAAATAAAATGTCTGTATTAATTAATAAAAATACAAAAGTTATCTGCCAGGGTTTTACTGGTAGGCATGGTACATTTCATTCTGAACAAGCAATAAAATATGGCACCAATTTAGTTGGTGGGGTTACTCCAAAAAAAGGAGGGCAGAAGCATTTGGATTGTCCAGTTTTTAATACCGTATCAGAAGCTAAAAAAGAAGTTGGTGCTGATGCAACGATGATTTATGTTCCAGCAAAATTTGCAGCAGCAGCAATAATTGAGGCAATCGAAGCTTCCATTGAACTTATAGTGTGCATTACAGAAGGCATACCAATATTAGACATGCTTAAAGTTAAGCAAAAATTAAATAATTCAAAAAGTAGATTAATTGGGCCAAATTGCCCTGGAATAATTACTCCAGATGAATGTAAAATTGGAATAATGCCAGCAAATATTCACAAAAGAGGTTCTGTAGGAATCGTTTCAAGATCTGGAACATTGACTTATGAAGCGGTTGCACAAACAACTGAAAATGGATTAGGTCAATCTACATGTATTGGGATTGGCGGGGATCCAATTAATGGAACCAACTTTATTGATTGTTTAGATTTATTTTTGAATGATGAAGAAACCAAATCTATTCTTATGATAGGAGAAATCGGCGGAATAGCAGAAGAAGAGGCAGCAGAATTTGTAAAAAATCACAAAATAAAGAAACCAATTGTTGGTTTTATTGCTGGAATAACAGCGCCTCCTGGAAGAAGAATGGGTCATGCAGGAGCTATAATTTCAGGTGGAAAAGGTGGAGCCGAAGATAAGATTAAAAAAATGGAAGAATGCGGTATTACTATAGCTAAATCTCCTTCTGAGATAGGGAAAACATTGTTTAATAAACTGTCTAATTGAAAACACTTTTCTGGTATTGTATTAAAAATTAGATGTCATCATCAAAAAATATTGAATTTGAAAAAACTTCATTTCTTAATAAATCTAATAGTGCCTTTATTGAACAAATGTACTTAAAGTTTATTAATAAAGATTCTGATTTACTGGAGAGCTGGAAAAATTATTTTGAGGGCATTGGTGAAGAGCTAGATGTTATAGCAAAAGAAATTAATGGGCCAACTTGGAGTCCTAATAAAAAAAGAATTGATATAGGTAAAATTCAAAAAAGAGTTGAAGAGGATGGAATAAGCTTATCTAGCAAAGAAAGTAACATTAAAATAAATCAAAAAGATTTACTTAAGTCAAATAGTGAATCAATGAAAGCTGTTGCATTAATTAGATCTTACAGACTAAGAGGACATTTGATAGCCAAGCTTGACCCACTAGGATTGTTGGAGTCAGAATATTTAGATGAACTTCATCCAGAGTTTTATGGATTTAAAAAAGAAGATTACCAAAAAAAAATTTATTTAGATGGAGCAATCAACAAACAATATT
>Ga0209709_10001617_pt1 | contig 20602 bp, 19 predicted proteins | sample ArcticOcean_MG_C_2_FD_187435 | JGI IMG/M metagenome (GOLD analysis project Ga0209709, IMG submission 187435) | Marine microbial communities from western Arctic Ocean - ArcticOcean_MG_CB4_136 (SPAdes) (version 2) | ecosystem: Environmental > Aquatic > Marine > Oceanic | place: Arctic Ocean...
CGTGCAGAGAGACACTCGATGTGGGTCTCCAAGTCACATGCAAATTGCTGATATTCATATACTATACCATCAGGGGTCAATAGAGTGGGTTTCTGTACACGAGGGAGATCCATTACTGTGATTGGAAGTGTTACGTAGTTACAGTCTTCGTAGTCAGGAAATATCTTGAAGGCGATGACGGGGTGCTTGGAGAGGACAATCTGACCAGTATCAAGTTCCTTGAGGGAGAGTACATAGTTTCCAGGTTCGGCTTTGATCATGGTGGTAGACATTGTTATAATTATAATGGGAATTGATTTCACTTAGGCAGTTAAAGAACATAAACTATGACAATTCAAATGGATCTTTCAAAGCTTTCTAAAATGGATCTTTCCAAGATTCCCAAAAACCTGTTAGGTATACTTCAAGATAAAGAACTCTCAATGGCTCAGAAAATGGTGGCATTTAACATGTTCATACCAAATTTACCAGCTAGTCCAGAACACGATAAGGCGTATGACGACAACCTAGAGGTTGGTCGCAAGATTAAGCGTCTTGTAGATGAGGGGAAGATTCGTATAGGTGGATTTGATAAAAATTTCAAACTTGAAATAATTACCAATTAGTTATATGCCTTTCTAAATTTTCTTCTACATCATATTGATCCGGGTCGACCGGGATGGTGTGATTAATTTTAATGGGTTTCTTTTTGATATCATCCTTCCAATTTGGGAAACGGCGCTTTCCCTCACCTGGTGCATCAGAGGGTGGTATGAAATTATATTTTTTAGCATGGACACGTATAGGTAAAAGTCTTGTTAGCATTTTATTATGAACACCTAAAATCTTTAATAGTTACTTAATAGAAAATTGGATCTTCAAAAACCTAAGTAAAGAAGAGACACATCATATTTATACATTCAACAAACATGAACACTTCTACTATGCTCACCGAAATCAAGAACATGATCAACGAGAACAAGTACTTCAAGGACCTCCTCAAGGAACAGGCTAGGAAGATCGAGGAACTCAAGCAGTTGATCAAGAAAGCTGACGAAGAGCGAATCTCGAAGCTCCTCGAGGATGAGATTCAAAGAGTTGGAGCTGTTCTCAATGAGTCTGAGAAACCATCCCTCTTTGAGACGACTGCGCGAACCAAAACGTATACCATAAACCAGGAAATTGTTGAGCACCTCAGGGAACTTGGTGAAATGACATCTGACTTTTACAAGTCAGGTGCATATGAGACAGCTGCTCAAATCATTTCCACTCTTGATTATGAAGTGCATAACGGTGAGAGTCTCCTCAAGATTAATGGTATTGGAAAGGGTATTGCCGCCAAGGTTGATCGGTTTCTCGATGAGTACTTTGATGAGACTGACTCTGAATCCGTCGCTTCTAATGAAGGTCAAATTCTCGAAGACTCGGATGACGATGAATCCGTCGTTTCTAAGGAAGGTCAAATTGTCGAAGACTCAGATGATACTGACTCCGACTCCGACTCCGACTCCGACTCCGACTCCGATACGGAATTTTTGGTTTCCTATAACCATGATCTCGTGGATATCTTCGACAAGCTCGCTTCATATGAAGAAGACTCACATAAGAGGAATGCCTACCGTACAATTGCTGACGCGATCCACGCTCTACCTTTCAAGGTAAAGAGTGGTAAAGAGCTTTCGAAGGGTCCTAAAAAGGTCAGTGGTATTGGTAAGAGTGCCGCTAAGATCATCGATGAGTTCCTCGAGACTGGTAAGGTTGAGAAGCTTGATAAAGTTGGCTCAACCAATGAGGAAGTCGCTTGGATCCTTGAAGCTCTCGCCTCCCTCGAAGGTGAGGAACATGGCTCAAAGGACGCATTCAAGATTCGTGCGTACAGAAAGGCGGCGGACACCATCCGCGAACTTGACTATGAAGTAACGAGTGGTAAAGAAGCTATGAAGCTTCCAGGTATTGGTAAAGGTATCGCCAAGAAGATTGATGAGTTCCTTCAGACTGGAGAAATTGCGAGACTTGAGGAACTTCGTTAAATCCAAATTACCTTTACCATATACATAACTTTTAATAAATATAAATAATTTTTACTTGAACACCGCTTTTGTTTTACCATCATAGACATTTACAATCCCCGATGCTATCATTTTCTGATTAACGGATATTTTATCCCCCCTATGACGATATACACTTACAAGGGGACGACCGTATTTATCATTTTTGTAACATTGTATCCACACCCAACCATTTACTTTATTTCTACACATGAATGGGTTCCATAGTCTAGGGGTCGTTCGATCATCAAAACCACATTCTTGTTTAAACATATCTCGTGCGCGTTTGGCTAAGTGGATGTGTTCATTTCGTTCTTGCATGGCGAGACTGGGTTTCATCTCGGCTGAATCGTACCCGAGTGTGCGAAATCTAAATTTCAGGGGACGACCATGCTTCATGATAACCGCGTTAAATGTATCACCGTCATAAACACTTGTTATTTTAGCATACCCTTTATAATTATCTAGACTGAAAACTGGGATAGAATCGTCGACACCTGACAAAGCTCTCTTACTAAAACACCAGTTCATATATAAAGAAGTAATAGCTCCCCTTTAAACTTTTTTCTCAGTGTATATTAAAAAATGACTCCAGTACTCGTATCTGTGGACAAGGCGGGTGATCTCAAGCTCGGTAAGCGTAAGTGCCGTCTCCACAAGAAGGGAGATGTGGTGAAGGTTGCGAAAAAGTACGGTGTTCCCAACGCCGCGGAGAAGACTGTTAAGCAGCTCTGTGGTTCTATCAAGAACAGGGCTAAGGCAAGCAATGATGGGATGAATAATGTTCCCCTCGCTAAAATGTACCCCGAGGCTGCTAAGAAGCGTGCGGCTGCTAAGAAGCGCGTGGAAAAGAAGGTGTTCAATAGGAAAGTTGCTGCCAACTTTATGAAGAAGATGACAACAAAGATCACTTCCCCAGTACGTATTACCAAACCCTCGAAGAAGGCTCAACCCATCACCAAGGAGGAAGGTATAAAACGGATCAAAATGATGAAGAATCTCAACAGGGATGTAAGGTTAAAGCTCGCGAACCGTATTCAGAGGGGAACCATGTCTCCTCGTAAGGTGGTCAGGGTGGCTCGTGAGCTTTCTAGATTGGGGGCTCCTTCATCTCGTGTTAATTTATAAATCAATCTTCTCCGTCGTCTGCGTTGAATTTAACAAAGACTTCATCGTTCCAATCGTTGGGATCGGTATACTTCTTCTCTGATGTGTCGTAGAAAGATTCACTATCTTTCATCATCATCTCCCTAACAGTTTCGTATAGAACTGTAGAGAGTGCAAATTTGTATGCAAGAAAACCAATAAATGTGGCTCCATAATCAAAATCGAACGCAAAAGGTGCGTTATTCCACGACACTTCAAAAGCAGCTGCACCCAAAGGTGCCGCGAACTCCTTTTGAAATGTCGTTTCTTCAAATTTATCCACCCGATCGGAGAGAAGACTCATATATATGTATGACGTTATCGCACCTACCGATGCAGATACACCCTGGTCAGCACCTTGTGTGATGAAGTATGATGCACTCAAAACAGAACCATAACCAGCCGTAGATTTTTTTAGAGTTGTTTTGAGACGGGTATATTCGGTAGGAATCGGTTTAGAAAGCGCGTAAGTGGTAGACATTCTACATAAAACATACTTAAAATCTTTATATTAGTTATAGTAAATGCCATGTCAGCGTTGTATGAAGAAATGTGGGGTTCCCATAGATTGTCGATACTGTGAGGGGAGTTTCTGTCCGAGTTGCATTAATCTGACGAAACATGCGTGTCAGGGTGCCGATATAAAGAAGATGAAACAACGTAAAGAACTCGAGGAAAATATAGCATTTGAACCACCACCGAAGTGCTTAAAGATTTAACCTGTATATTAAACAGCGTGAGAGGTGACCCGCATTCATAGCTCAGTGGTAGAGCGCAAGCTTAGTAAGCTTGAGGTCAGGGGTTCAAAACCCTTTGAGTGCATTTTTAAATATGAGATCCACATTTAAAAACGTACACACTTAAGGAATACAGTATTACGATAGATAGATGTCTCTCGGAGTAAAGAAATTATATTATGATTCTATTATTCCTACTCGTGGCTCCTATGGCGCTGTTGGTTATGATATATATGGTAATATGGACTGTGTTATTCGCTCGTCGGAACGTGAGCTTGTCTCTACGGGGATCACAATTGTTCTACCATCTGGGGTATATGGACGAATTGCTCCCCGATCAGGTCTCGCCGTCAAATACGGTATCCAAGTTGGAGCCGGAGTCATCGATCCAGACTACACCGGGGAAGTTAAAGTCATTCTTTTCAACCATGGGGAGAAAGACTTTGAAGTTAAGAAAGGTGATCGCATCGCTCAGCTCATTCTTGAGACGTGTAAAACACCGCCGATCGAAGAAATTACCATAGTAGAGGAGACTGATAGAGGATCAGAAGGTTTTGGATCTACGGGTAAATAATATAGTGAAGAGGATAAATAAAATTATTACCGCAATCATGATGTAATAGTTTAAATTTAATTCATCCTTGGCTTCCTCTTTGGTTTCCTCCTCGACTTCCACCTCGGGAGGCTCCGTTGATGTACCAAAACAATTTTCCGTTGTCACAAATTCATCCTTTTCTTCTTCTGTACATGCATCTGGATTTTCACATAATTTACAGGCTTCATTTTCTTTGCATTTACAGCATTGTTTTAAAGAATTTTTGGGAAAAGATACATTATCAGCTGGTGCCATAAATCCAGATTTACAAACATCCTCACTCACCGGTTCACACCCTTCGGGAATTATTTCGATACCACGCATCGTTCCATCAGGTTCTTGAAGTTCGATTGTATCTGCACCACAATCCATATTTATATACTATAATATTTTATTTACAAAACCATAAGTCCTCGGATTGAGGCATAAAAAGGATACCTTGACTCATAGTCATATATAATTTCGCTTTGTTAATGTCTGTGTAAGTGTATAGTAACCATCTCTCCCAATATTCACCCCTAAAGAAATCATCCCAATCCTCTTTAGAACTTTCTTTGATTTTCAACATCCCTCTATGTATTTGAGACTGATCCCTCTCTATTCGCAGCTCCTTAGGAATGATAGCACCTTTCCTAAGAAGATGTGCCCGCATGAGTCGTGCGTTACCATGATCTGGATAATGTTCAATACGTTTCTCACCAAAATCGATAGCTCTCTTATTTGGAAGAATAACTCTATATTTATGTGCGATAGATGGACTTGGTGTTAAAACGACGTGCATATGATATTATATAAGGAAATAATACACCTTAAACACATGCTCGAATATACATCCTTAGATGGTATCAAAATCCAAGTTGGGCAGGATGCAAAAGAAAATGACCAACTGACGATGACGAGTGACCCTAAACACTGGTGGCTGCATGTGTCTGGGTGTCCGGGTGCTCATGTTGTCGTGTGTCATTCAGGTGACCAACTACCGAAGGAGACGAAGAGGGATGCTGCGGTTCTCGCGGTCTACCATAGTAAGACACCAAATACGAAGATGTCACCAGTGGACCTTGCTAGGGTTGACCAAATATCAAAGTATCAAAAGTCAAATCACGGATTAGTGACTTTGGAAGGTGAAGTTATGCAACTCACAGTTTTCATGAATAAGGAAAAACAGAGACTTGATAGATTAAAGTAAACTCGTGTAAAGTCCAGCGATGTAGTACACATCCTTGAACCCGAGACCTTCTAATTTCTCTGCTGCAAATCTGGCCCGTTGCCCAGTGTTGCAATAGACGAGTATACCTCTCTTGGGGAGTTCTGTGGTGGTCTTTTCGTTAATCTTATCGACTGGGATGTGGAGTGCTTTGGGGTAGTGACCAGCACGGTACTCGACCACTGTTCGTATATCAATAACCACCTTGATCTTACCATCCTTAATGAGTCTCTTGGCTTCTTCGGCAGACACCAGGTTCTGACCAAAGTATGTATAGGCTGTGAGAGCGGTGAGACCACCGATGAAGAATAGGGGAATCATTTAGTACTTGGTGAGATTTTAACTTTTACATGATCCATCTCAAAGCAACATTGGGCGTTCCCATCGTATGTTCTTTGACATGCACGACAATAGTACATAGTTTTGATACATTTTAGGATATATACAAACGACTTAAGTGTTTTAATTACCGAAAGCGACACCAGCCATACCATTCTTGATACGAAGAATGTTATAGTTGACCGCGTAGACGCGGTGAAGGGCGTTACCACCGGTGGGATTGTTGAGTACCAGCTTCGCATTATCGATGCGTGAGAAGTTTAGGGACCCAGTGGGTTGCATTTTGCTCATGGTCAAACAGAATGGCCATGAGTAGGTTGGGAGATCATCGATAATGTTATCGGGTAGATCTGTGCAATGCATCTCGGGAACCACATCGTGATGGTACACATTGGAGGTATTTTCAAAGAGGGCGACGCCGTTAATGTAAAGGGATGATGTATCGAAATTGTATTCATCGGCCCAAGGACTTCCAGTCGCGTTAGCCGATACAACGTGAAGAGACTTCACGGGGTGGTTAAAATAACTGAGGTCGATTTCGGTATCTGTCTTGGTAGCCATTTGATACTGGGTCTGTGTGATGAGAAGTTCGTGGTTGGTATCGGTGAAATATTTACGTTCATCTGTATCCAGGTAAATGTAGTTACCATAGACCTTGGGAGTTGAAGCGGCTGTGTACCCGTCGCGACACTTCACACGGATTTCGACATCATGATATTGGAGCGCAACAAGGGGTAGAGACTTGGTCCAGTCTTCACCAAAGAAGAAAGGAAGCATGTAATAGTTGCCGGAGTGGTTAGCTTTCCGTAAATTTGTGGTGACCGCGAAAGAAGCCTTAGCTGCGGAGTCACGCATGAGGGGGTTGTGGACACCTTGGATGTAAAGGGAGTCTAACTGTGTGACCTTTTGGCCACCGATCCAGAGCTGGAATTCCGTAGGACTCGCCGCATCCGAAGAGAATAGACCATCAGTATTAGTTTGGACATTTGAAATATTAGTATCCTCGATCCAAATATAGCTCATGAGATCACCCTTGGAACGGATAGGGATGGTAACCTCATTGTTAGAGTCAAAGGTACCAATGTAATCCATACGTTCGGGTTTCATGGCGAAGTTGGTGTAACGTTTATAGTTCTGACGGAAGAAGCTGACTTGTGGGTCACCTGTGATGTACACATCCTGAGCACCCACGGATACGAGCTCAATTAAAGCGGCAGACATTTACTAATAAATGATATTAAAATTTTGGCTCATTATAAACACATGGTGGTATTCCAAGCACTGACTTGGGAAGCGAGAGATACAGATGATGAACATCTTATCAGTATCTTGGGTAAAACTGAAGATGGTAAATCCGTCTGTCTGACGACAGTTTTTGAACCCTATTTTTTTGTAAAATTACCTCATGGTACCTCCCAACAGGAAGTGAGGCTTCTGTATAACGATCTCGATAAACTTCGTCCAGATCATGTGACGAGTTATAGTCTGACACAACAGAAGGATGTATGGGGATTTCAAAATAATGAAAAATTTACCTATATGCGCCTAAATTTCAAAACCCTAGCGGACCGGAGGAAAGTGAATTCGATATTTATGTACAATGGTTCATTCAAACGATATAATGTTTATGAATCGAATCTTGATCCTGTCCTGAGATTGATGCACCGAACAGGAATTCAATCGACTGGCTGGCTTGATACCGGTACTCAATGTATACGATCTCATCTTGCCGACGTAAATATTGACCTCTGGTGTAACGACTGGTCAACTTTAAAACCTGTAGAACGGGATGACATAGCACCATTTGTTGTGGCGTCGGTTGATATTGAATGTAACAGTTCTACTGGGAAGTTTCCAAATGCGAACATTCCCGGGGATGCCTGCTTTCAAATTGCAGTTTCTCTATGTAAATTTGGTAGTGATGAACCATACGAAACGACGTGCCTTTGTTCTAAAAAAACAGAAGGCCCTGATGTAATGAGTTTTGATACGGAACGTGAAATGCTTGAGGCGTTTCAGAAATACATCCATAAGACAGATGTAGACATCATTACAGGTTGGAATATTTTTGGTTTTGATCTTGAATATATATACAAGCGAGCGTTATTGACTAAATGTTCCTCATCCTTTTATAATCTTGGAAAGTTGCGTGATACTCCAAGTGAACTTTTACTAAAAAAATTAAGTTCAAGTGCACTGGGAGATAACTTCTTGAAACTTCTTCCAATGTCTGGGCGTTTCATCTTCGATATGTTTCATGAAGTGAAAAAAGGATACAAATTAGACTCCTATAAACTCAACGAAGTTTCAAAGTTGTACCTCGGAGATCAGAAAATTGACATGTCCCCAAAGGAGATGTTTGCGCGTTATCTGGAAGGTGATCCAAAAAAGTTAGGTGAAGTTGCTGAATATTGTATCAAAGATACTCTCCTTCCACATAAACTTACGAAAAAACTGTGTACTCTATTGAACCTCTTGGAGATGGCGAAGGCAACATGGGTTCCATTATGCTACCTGGTCGAACGTGGTCAGCAAATTAAGGTGTTCAGTCAATTAACGAAAAAGGCTCGTGAGTTGGGGTATATGGTTCCGACAATTAAGTATGGATCTCTACCGGAAGAGCCATATGAGGGTGCAACGGTTTTGGATGCACAGAAAGGTGCGTATTACACTCCAATCACTGCACTCGATTTTGAAGCACTGTACCCTTCGATCATGATGGCGCATAATCTATGTTATTCAACCTATGTGATGGATGATCGCCGCTATGGGAATATTCCCGGAGTGACGTATGAGACATTTAAGATTGGTGAGAAAACGTATAAGTTTGCACAGGATGTATCAAGTCTTCTACCTAGTATTCTTTTAGAACTCAAACAGTTTCGAAAAAAGGCCAAAAGAGATATGGCGGCCGCGACTGGCGCTATGAAGGAAGTATACAATGGTAAACAACTCGCGTACAAAGTCTCTATGAACTCAGTATATGGTTTCACTGGAGCCGGGAAAGGTATTTTACCATGTGTACCGATTGCATCAACGACAACTTGTCGTGGTCGTGAGATGATCGAAGAGACGAAGACGTATGTAGAGGCGAATTTCCCAGGTGCAAAAGTGAGATATGGGGACACGGATTCGGTGATGGTCGAGTTTGATGTGGGTGGTCGAACAGGTGAGGAGGCTGTGAAGTATAGCTGGGAAATTGGGGAAAAAGCTGCAGAAGAGTGTAGTGCCCTTTTCAAAAAACCAAATAATTTGGAACTTGAAAAGGTATACTGGCCTTACTTCTTGTACTCGAAAAAAAGGTATGCCGCAAAATTATGGACACAAGGTAAGGATGGGAATATGAATATGGATTATATTGATATCAAGGGACTTCAAGTTGTTCGTAGAGACAATACACCTCATGTGAGAGAAGTGTGCAAAGAGCTTCTCGATGTCATTCTCACATCAAATGATCCGGGACCACCAAAAGAGTTGGCAAGGGAGCGGGCGATTGAACTACTCACAGGTGATGTTCCAAATAATAAACTTGTATTGAGTCAGTCACTTTCCGATACTTATAAGGTAAATGGTATGCCGGTACCAGTCACAAGTCCAAATAGTGTGAATATCAACCAATCACATGTACAGGTCGTGGTTAAGATGCGACAACGTAAACCTGGTTCAGAACCACAATCGGGGGATCGTGTACCCTATCTTCTCACAAGAACGGACAACCCAAAAGCAAAGGCTTTTGAAAAGTCGGAAGATCCCACGTATGTAGAAGAGCACGATATACCATTGGACTATCTCTACTACTTCCAGAATAAATTCTTGAACCCCGTATGCGATCTTCTTGACCCCCTATTCGAAAATACTAAACAAGATATATTCGGTGAAATCATCGAGCAATATCAACCCGTAAAGAAAAAGGTAGGACCAGCATTGAGTACTATGAAAAAGGAACAGCTCATAGAAGAGTGTAAAAAATTAGGTTTAGAAGACACTGGAAAGGTTATAGATTTACGAGAGAGGATTAAAGAATCGAGGGTGAAAAAACAAGATTCTATTCAAGACTTATTTAAAAACTACGAGCAAATGAATAGTAAGGAATGAGTCTCTATGAAAAAATTACAAACATAATTGATGATGAAGTCAATCAACGACTTGTCGCGATGATTAATGAATATGTTGATATCATATCAAAAAAACATGGTATTTCTGCTACATTACTCATGAAAGATATTCCTGAATCTTTCTCGGGGGCGATCTGTAAGGGAATAAAAAATGATGGTCATAGATGTACATTCAAGGGTGTGTATGACGGATATTGTAGACATCACACGAAAACTCAAAAATATTGCGAAACTGTGAGAATTCCTAGGACGAATAGTCATATACACGGACCCGATCAAATGTATGTTAAGGGTTGTCCGGGTTGTGAAATTTCGAATGAGCTTATAGATTTGCATACCATGATTGGTAATGAGTAAATCCGGAATTCTACTAACATCAATAAATATATTCTACGACAATGAAAAGAACCGAACTAAATTGATCACTGTTTTAGATAAATCGACTGGTATTTCACTACGAAATCTCGAGTGGTTCATTACAAATTACGCAAAGAAAAACAATACATCATATAAGACTAATGATGGGAAATTATTCACAGTCCATTGTGCTTATAAATCAAGTCTTGATGGATACAGTAAAAAACTTTTCGACCCCTTCTGTCGGTCAGAAAAGTTTACATATAAAATCCCTAGTACATCTCATGAAATTCAGACAACTCTCGCGCAGTTGAATTTCATCAAATGGTGTATAAAAAATAACATCATTGACTATATTAGTGATAATAAGAAATATTTATTTAACAAACAAATCACCTAAAATTGTACTTGAGCTCTACCATCCCTGATTATCATCATATTATAACTTTTTGCTATGATTATAAACTGCTTGGGAAAATAAATCGGGTTAATCTTAAACAGATCGATGTAATTATCATCGAAATCGAACGTTCCATGTCCCCCATCATACTCTAGTTCCACATAGACATATCCATCCTTCACCGTACTGAAATTCAAATGACCAGAGGGTCGTAATTCATTTGGATGTAATGCAAAACTATACATATTGATGTTACGAAAATTAGGGGAACGTTTATGGTATAAGTTTGGTAAAGAGGCAGATAAAAACATATTCGAACCGGTCGTTTTGTCTAATATTTTTGCCCCATCACATTCAAGTGTAAGAAACTTTTGTTTCGAGTACATTAATGGAACATTCTTTTTAGCTCGAACCCATTTATTGAAAATAGTTTGAGGATACTGTATCGTGAGCTGTGTTATTAAAAACTGAATATTGTTATTTCCACTAGCTGTTAAGAATGCACTATCTAAATACTTTTTTATTAGGATAATGTTAGCTGTCTCTGTCGCGTTAGTGGTTCCATCGAGACTTGCATCTTTTAATGTATCTAATAAATACACGAAGTAACCACCCCAAATGGTATCGAGATTAGTCTGTTGTAGTAGGTTAGTAACAATAGTATTATGTGCATTCGCATCTGCAGCAGTCTCAAGGCTGGTTAGATCAGACAATACACTTGTAGTTGTAGTAGATAAGGTATCCAGATAAGCAGTGAGACCATTAATTACAGTAGCGTGACTTGGTTGTGGACTCGTACGCCCTGGTGGAATGTCTCGTAAATCAAGTAGTGTAAAGTATTTTACTCCCCAAATATTTTCTGGTAATAATCCATCTATAATCTGACTCTGTTGGAACTGACTATACCCTTCCATAATATCTAGGCCTGTAGCTGAATCTTTTAATGCAACTCTGAATGCTTCGTCGTTCCCGGAAGGGATACGCAAGGAATTTAAGTAATCAATTTGTATGTCGGTCCATTCATGTAAAGAGAGTATACCAAGTATGATTGGGTCACGTTCTACCGCGGTTTTGGTTCCTAAATTATCAAGTACTTTATTCACACCCTCGTTTAATACACTGAGTCTAAATTTGAGCGACGGTATTTCATCGGATACCGACTGTACGTATGAATTTAATTTATCGATGGTGATATCTCTACCTGCAGTCAGGGGTGGAAGAGAAGTTAAGCTGTTCGCGAGTGTATAAATTTCATTGTTCCATACGGGCTTCGTAAGTAACGCCGTAACACGCGCCCCTCGTTGTGCGACTGTTTCATTTGGGAAACCATCCAAACTTGTTTTCACTGTTGTTTTTAATCCATCAAAATAAAGTTTTGCAGCATTGAGAAATTCTTTGAGTTTGTTAATAGTGCTAATTTGCACAGTTTTCCCAGGTTTGAGAGTATCTAGACCAGATAAGTAATAACTAGTTGCTTCTAGGTAAACACGGAGTTTTAATATGAGTAATTCTTCTTCTAGGTTAGTCAAAGGTGAAGTTTTCAATATATTCAAACTACTGATTTGCCCCGATCCCCAAATACTCGGAATGGCGAGGAGACGGTCTATGATATCACTACGTTGGGTACCAATCGTTCCGGGAATACCAAGTAAATCTGCAGTTGCATTGACATGTATAACATTGATTTGTGTAGGTATAGTATCAATATATTGCTTGAGAGTGGTTACATAAGCCTGATCGTCACCAGATGGGGTAAGTAAAGCATCCAAGAGAGTAATTTGTGCTCCATTTCCCCAATAAATACTCAGACGTATCACATCTATATCGGCTTTTCGTTTGTCTACATCTGCTTCACCTACGAGTGCGTCCAATGCAACCCCTATAACACCCCCCCATACTGGATTTTGTTTGATTGTAACAAGGGTTCTAAACTGAGTTGGTGAATAATTATCAAGTTGGTGCAATTGGTTCAAAATGGAAATATATTCATCCGTCCATTTACCAGTTTTTTTAGCAATAAAGAAGAGTTCCTTAACACAGTTTTTGAAATCCAATTTAAAATTACCCGTTTTGGATTCAGGCTCGATTAAGAATGTATTTCTTTGGTGCTGCTCAAATAAAATTTCTAAGGGTCTACTCTGTAACATACAACGCTCTGCCGTATTCAAATGAACGAGGTTCAAATTGACTTTAAAATTACTTAATTCGAGCTGCCGTGTTACTCGATTGTTTGCCTCTGGGTCCCATAGCGTATCATTAAATTTATCCTGTGTTGCGAATATAACATCAATGGCCGGTCGTAGTTTTATCCGGAGCAACAACTCCTGATCATATATGGAACATAAAGGAAATCCATGCGCCGGGCGCCGATGAAAGTAGAAGGGAATCTGGATTCTATATTCATTTGTACTAAATGGGTCTACCCCTTGTACGTTGTACTGTCCATCATAAAACTCTTGTAAAAACTCACGGTCCGAACTCCCTTGAAAATGCTTGCCATGTAACACATCCACACTGGACCTGTATGATTCGGGTATATTCAATTCTCGATCTATGAATATATCATCTGATGTGATTGTATCAATTTTATGATCACCCACAAACAATTCGACATACTCAATAACTGAAATTCCAAATATATCGACAGGGAAAAGGTTAGACGCGGCACCCTCGATAAGACCTGGAATGGAATTAGGATCGGCTACGAATGAGAGAGTTATATCTTGTAAAATATCACCATACTTTTGTGGAATTGGCACCTCTAAGAAGTCACCTGTATGCACCCCTTCCGCAAAGGAAATTTTAAAATTTTCAGTTGCATAGTTTGTATACTTGCTAAACCTTTTAGTAAAAAAAGAAAATGACGGGTCGATACTTAAAGAGTCGCTTATTGTACCAAGCGCTACAATCTGGACTCGACCTGCCATATAGTACTATGTACCATTAATATTTTAAGCCACTCAATCCACTCGAATAATGGAGTATATTGTAACTCTTCGCATAAATCTGAACCTCTGTGATGTCACCTTCTTCAGCTGAATATGGATCTGAATAATCTAATTTGATTTGACATCTTTGGTCTATTATACGACTGAAATTCAAATGTCCTGATGGACTGTTATCCAATGGGTAAAGTGCGAAAGAATAACTTGCAATTTGGTCTCTTGTTGGTAATTGAAATGATGTTCCATCAAGGAATGAAACATCTCCACCTACCCCTGATAATGCATTTGTTAGAGAATTTTCATAAACTAATTTTGAAAAAGATTCCTTGAATAAGGATGTATTGTTCAGGGTTACCCCCAATTCTTTAAATTTTGTATTGAGCATGTACTGAATCAATTCTTTATCATTTTGATAGGAAAACTTCCTTGATTTCTTTCCTGCTATGAAATACATTGTTTTAACTGGATGCTGGAAACGTAAAATGATTTCATCTTCATCTTTGGTCCTTGGTATATCATGTCTTCTCAATTGCATCTGTGTAATCAACTGGTCAACTGGAGCACTTTTTAAATAATTCAGTTCGTCATCACCCAAGTATGCATAGGTTGGTAAAAGAGATGCTGTTTGTATATTTGCTTGTATATCATTTTCATTTATGTATGGTCGTAAGAGTTTATCAAGGCTCCTGAATTTTATTCGAACATAACAATCATGTTTATCAAGTTTACATAACAATACGGAAGCTGGTAAATTATTATAAAAGTAGAATGGTAAATCGATATACATTTGTCTCAACTTCCATTCACCGGAATCATTTTTACCATATGGTTGTTCCTTCGCAGTTGTTAGAGGGACGATACTATCTCTAAAATTATAGTCACTCGCGTGATATTTATGGTACAGATAAATCCAATCACCTGTGAGTCTTTCTATATGCGTCCCCCCTATAAAAAGATCAGCGTATTCGATAGCATGAATACCAACATTGGGTGTGAACGGGTCCTCATCTGTGATTGTTTCTTCTGTGAGTACTTTGGAAAAGAACTTATACCGGAGTGTTAAGTTCGTGAGAAGATCACCCATATCCACCGGGATTATACAAGTTGTCTCCTGACCAAATCTAGCATCGAGTAGTGGATTTTCTCTCACATCGAATGCAAATTGTGTATGTTTTTTGAAGATACCAGAAAAATGAGAATAGGTGGGACTCCCTGTTATGTGGATATCCTGAGTTCCTAAACTGTCTAGTCGTAGTCTTCCTGCCATCTCTACTTAATTATACGTTTTGTTTTTTAAGTCTGCAATAAAAAGCCATCATTGAATGATAATGTTTTGTACCCTGTGTAATACATATGAAACTTATACTCTGGGTTTTCGAGGCGTGATCCATTCCCAAACTGGAGACCTATATCATCAACCATTTCCATATAAAATTTAGTCTTTTCTGAATTTAGGGCAGAGAAATCAAGAAACCCCGAGGGTGTGGTACTCTTAGGGAACAATGCGAAATTATAAGTGTAAATGTAATTAAGTAAATAATTGGGTGAAGGTGGTTCAAATGCGTACGTCCTCGTTACATCGGTTGCTGAACGCGCTAATCTCGAGCGTAAAGGGACATAACTGAAAAAATACTCTCTATCGTTGTTGGATACATTTGGAATGCGTTCATCATTTAATATGAAATAAGCACGTTTTAGGAGATGTGGTTCATTGGTATCGTTAATCTGTGAGCGAGTAAAGTTGAAACGATTCGCGGTTGTTGAATAGAACCATTTATTTATATAATCGGCTCTTTCATCAGGCAAACTTCGATACTCCTCTTCATCTTCATATCCTTCGTACCTAAAAAACCAATGAAAACATTTGACTGGGACACTCGGCTCCAATTGTAATACAAATTCTCTTTTTTGTGGTTCGAGGGGAATACTCGAATGTTTGAATACAAAATCATATATAAATTCTTGGTTAGGTCTCATGAAATATAACCGTTCTTCTGGAGAAATTGTAATTTCCTCGGTAATGACTTTGAAAATTGGCATTTGCTTCAATGGTGGTTTTTCAGGTAGACCTCGGGAAATATTGTTTTCATCTACACGCTGGTTATAGATGGTGGAGAAAGACTGTTTGAAAAATTCAATTTCGAGTGTAATTTTCTGTTTATGAATGGCACATAGAGGAAACGGAGCCTTATTTTGAACGTTTTCTGAATAGACATCACCTGCATAATTATGTGAAAAGAAGAATGGTATATGGATATAAAATTGATTACTTTGCGCTGCCTTCTGACCAGATGGTTGAGTCGTCTCACCACCGACTATATTTCTATTGTACAGTGTATTTGCAGCCATTTTTTGTGAATCATTCGTGTACAAATTATCATGGATTATACACCAATCCGCTGTTATTTCTTCGAGTATTTGAGTATCCACTTTAAATTTGATACTTTTGATTATTTTCCGACCAAGTAGTTGCATGTCCCACGACCAATTCGCGATTTCGGGTAATGTAAAAGTGGGTGGGGGAATAGCTCCATCGACGATCTGTTTTACAGTGTTGGGGAGAACATTATATACACTTTGAACAATATCACCCGAAATTAAAGTATTAATTTCTGATCGCAGTGTGATTGTTACAGTCCCGTTAAGTACATTAAGTATATCGAGACTAAATGTGTAACTATTTATATCAATCCCTAACGCAGTAACTAGTTGACTCCCTGGTTTTACTCTACCAGATATAATATCTAATAGAGCGACATATACATTATTGGGTGTATTGGTAAATAGTCCCACTGGAAATGTCGTGAGAAGTAAAGTATTAAACTGCCTTTCAAATGATAAAAAAGATTCGAAATCTGGAAATAAGAAATTAGAAAAAATAACTCCAACTGCATTTGGTGCACCTGCTAACCACCACTTACTAAACGTATCGTACCCGAATTCGAGCAACGTTTTACCACCAAATAAAACTTTTTGTGTCGTCTCATTGAATGTAATATCCTCATTATTCCAGTCCGGCAATTCCATTTGAATCCATATATTATTTAAGAGATCCCCCATATTTTGTGGTTTCAATTCGACACGAACCGTTTCACCGAAAGGCCATGAAGGTGAAACGCCTGCGTTTACTGTGTGTACATTATGATACTTCCGAAATTCGGAGTGTCTCATATTGTCATTATATTTAAACAATGATTCTTCAGGGTCTTTGGAAAGGAGGTGTGTATCCTGCTTTCCAATAGCTTTGAGGGAAATTTTAGCAGCCTCACCCATATCTACTTACTGCTCACATATTTTTAATATCATTCTTCCACATCGTAATGTGACTAATCTTCAACATCTTTTCCAGATCCTCTTTCGCCTGTGCCGCTTCCGTCATCAGCGCTTTTACGCGTTCCTCTGTGTATTCAACCGTCCTCGTATTGAGGAGATAGTCCAAGTTTCCATCAATCTTAGGAAAGATAGAGGACATCTCATTCTCTAATTCTACCTTCTTCCTTTTGAACACCACTAACTTCCCCTCAATGACCATTGATACAAACTTTGATTTATGGTCACACATTTCCGTCCGCTTCTCGAGGACATCGATGAGATGTGCCTTACGCTTCTTATAATGCTCTATGCGGAGTTCCACAAAGTCTGTTAGAATCTCTTCAGGGCTCGCATACTTGTGAATACCCTTCGTTGGGTGAAAGAGGTGCATGTTTGAGACACGGAATGTCTTTCTCAACTTGAGATCTTTGAGTAAATCTTTCCCTGCATAGTCCATGATTTCAAAATGAACATCATCTGTGGTAGAGTTATTGGTGTACCCCCCAATCATCTTCTTTTCCACGAGACCGTCGAGGTACTCCTTATAGTCTTGGGTCCATCGTCCGGGTGGTAATTCGGTGACCACAATATTGGTTCCGGACCAATTCCATACACCTTCCATCATCCATGTGTCTTCCTCCTTGTGCACCACCCCCTTGAAACCCCTGAACCAGGGTCGCATAGGAACAATTTCATCACCACTCAAAATCCGTTTGATGTTCGCCTTGATATCCTCGGGGTTGAAAGGTGGTACATAGCAACTGAAACCTGTACCAATACCTTCAGTCCCATTGACCAAAACCATTGGTAAGGTGGGCATGTAAAAGTCGGGTTCGATGGAGCGTCCATCATCATCCAAATAGTTGAGAATTGCATCATCCTTGGGATCGAAGAGCTTCCTCGCATCCTTGGTGAGCCTAGTGAAGATATACCTCGTTTGGGACGCATCCTTACCACCCATAAGCCTCGTACCAAATTGACCACAGGGCTCCAAAAGATTGATATTGTTAGACCCCACATAATCGTTCGCCAACTTCACAATCGTATCCGCGAGAGAAACTTCACCGTGGTGATACGCACTCTTTTCAGCTACAAATGCGGCCAATTGAGCAACCTTCATCTCATCCTTGAGATTCTTCTTGAAGCAAGCGTACATAACCTTACGTTGCGATGGCTTGAGACCATCAGCCATGTGTGCGATGGAACGCTTGAGATCTGCGAGACTGAAGTTCACCAAATCCTTATGCACAAAGTCTGTGATGTCCAACTGTTTCACACTTCCGTAGGGTACTTCAAGTTGGTCAGCATCCTTTGCTGTATTCTCGAGAAGCCATACTTTTCGAGCATCCGCCTTCTTCTTATCGAATGCGAGAATGATCGAGGCATCTGTCATCTTATCCATATCAAATCGAACAGTGAGATCCTGAATCTGTTTGAAGTACTCACGAGCCTCCGCCGATGTGGAAGTACCCAAACCCTTATAGTACTTGACTTTCCACCCAGCCTTACCATCACCATACCAGGTCCTAAACGCAGAGTCTGTGTAGAAAGACTTTACACTAGAACCCTTTGTCGCCTTGATGATTGGTGTCACCATACTCACCACAAAGTTAAGCTTGAGGAGGCTCGGCCAGAAATAATGAATCATGTTTAGGATGAGACCCTTGATGTGAGACCCATCGTTATCAGCATCGGTCATGATCATTAAGCGTCCATAGCGAAGCTCTGAGAGATCCTTATAATCCTTACCCTGTTGGAGACCCAAAATCTTCTTGAGGTCATTGAACTCCTGGTTCGATGTGAGTTGCGACACAGAGACATCCCTCACATTCTTACACTTACCACGGAGTGGGAATACACCATAGTGGTCCCTACCAACCACCGAGAGACCGGCGACCGCCAAAGTCTTTGCAGAGTCACCCTCGGTTACGATGAGGGTACACTCTTTCGAATGTTTGGTTCCCGCCTTATTCGCATCATCCAACTTGGGGATACCTGTGATAGTAGACTTGCGGGCACCATCAGACTTCTGGAGTTCCTTCATCTCCTTAAACCTGGAGAGTGCCAGGAGTTCATCAGCGATTCCAGTCTTGAGCGCGTTCTTGATAAAACTTTTAGGTGCTTCAAACTTACTCCCAAAACTTTGAGACTTTGAGGTACACTCAGACTTCACTTGACTGGAGAAGGTTGGATTCTCGAGGGTTGCCTTAACAAAGATAGTAAAAGTATTCTTGACTTGTTGAGGTTTCAACTTAATCTTCTTCGCCATTTCATCGATGATACCATTTGCGATAAGGTTTGCTGCGTGATCGACATGGGTTCCACCCTTATTGGTGCAGAGTCCATTCACGAATGAAACCTGCTCCATTCCATTTTCAGCGGGTCCAATACACACTGACCACCGATCGGTATTAATAGAGCACACCTCTTCAACACCCTCATGCATCTTAGCATATGCTTCAAATGTCTGTTTGGTGAGCACGTCATCATTGAACTTCACTTTACAGTTTTGGGTGGTACAGATATTCGCATCCCAAACCCGTTTTTGGAAGATGTTATAAATGGTATCGTCCATCTTGGACATCCCGAAACGTTTCCACTCGGGAGTGAAAGTGATGGCGACAGATGACGTAGCAGCTGAATATTTTTTGATTTTAGGGGGGTCACAGACAGTCATATTCTTCGACCACGATTGGGTATAGGTTTGCTTCGTCTCATGGTCCTTGATGACCACGGAAAAGTCAGTGGAGTAGATGTTCGCCAATTTGGCACCGTAGCCATTGCGACCACCGACGATACGCTTTTGGGTATCATCATAATTGGTACTTGTGAGGAGGTGTCCAAAGACGAGTTCAGGGTTCCATAGACCCTCTTTCTCATGCATTTTTACAGAAATACCACCGAGAGGACCATTATTCTCGATGGTCACGGACCCCGACCCCTTATCGATGGCGACGGAGATGGAACTGACATGTTTGGGGTGGAGAGAGTTGCGGTCAATAGCATTGACCAGGATTTCATCAAAGATCTTCAAGAGGGCTGGGGAATACTTGAGGTTCTTCTTGGAGAACTTTTCACCGTTGAGGATCCAGTAGGGTTCTGTACCCAACTCAACTGGACCGACATAGGAGTCAGGTCTCTTCAGAACGTGTTCGATATGGGTGAGTTTTTGAACGCTTTCCATGATTTCTTACTTTAATTACAAATCAAAGCTCTAACTTAGGTTTCCATCTTCAACACTTTGTAGACGTGCCAACTCGATGTGCAATGCCATGTATTCATATATCGCATTCGCGTCAAGATCGGCATAGGGTGCTACTTTGTCATGTATGAACTGGAGTTCATCTCTTACGACATCTGGGTCAACCAGGAAGAATTCACCGTTGGCCGCCCTAAGGTGATTGAACCGTTTATGTAAGTAC
>Ga0209709_10001618_pt1 | contig 20574 bp, 23 predicted proteins | sample ArcticOcean_MG_C_2_FD_187435 | JGI IMG/M metagenome (GOLD analysis project Ga0209709, IMG submission 187435) | Marine microbial communities from western Arctic Ocean - ArcticOcean_MG_CB4_136 (SPAdes) (version 2) | ecosystem: Environmental > Aquatic > Marine > Oceanic | place: Arctic Ocean...
TAACTATTTGTTGCAGTACAATAGGACTACCATGAGCCTGAAATTCAATTACATCTTCACCTGTAAAAGAATTCGGGGTTGGAAAATAGAGAACAATACCTTGATCAATTGTCTTATTATCTGAATGAATGAAACTATGAAAACCTGCATATCTAGGGGTAATTTTTCTACTACATAAGCCCTGAGCAATCTCTAATGCTTTAGGCCCTGAAAGACGAACCACCCCAATACCCCCGATACCTGCCGCAGTTGATACCGCAACAATTGTTGAAGATTCGTTAAGCATTGCCTTTCTTTTTCAGTGTCTCAGCATGAATTTTCTTGTTCACATAAGCTTGTTGAGCAATAGATAGAATATTATTTATTAGCCAATACAAAACAAGTCCAGCTGGGAAGAAGAAAAAGAATATACTAAAAACAATAGGCATCATAATCATTAATTTAGCTTGCATAGGGTCTGTAGGCTTAGGATTAAGCTTAGTTTGTAAAAACATAGAGGCTGCCATTAGGAGAGGTAAAATATAGTATGGGTCCTTCACAGAAAGATCATTAATCCAGCCAAAGAATGGTGCATGTCTTAATTCAACAGAGCCTAATAACACCCAATAAAGTGCTATAAAAACAGGAATCTGTATCAAGATAGGCAAACATCCGCCTAAAGGATTAATTTTTTCAGTTTTATAAAGCTCCATCATCCCTTGTTGCATTTTCTTTTTGTCGTCTCCAAAACGCTCCTTCATGCTTGCAAGTCTCGGTGCCAGTTCTCTCATTTGAGCCATTGAACGATAACTTGCTGCAGACAAAGGATAGAATAAAAGTTTAATCAAGATGGTCAATAGAATAATAGAAATGCCCCAGTTACCAACCATTTTATGAATGCCCGACAATACTGAAAATAATGGAGATGCAATGATAGTTAACCATCCATAATCAACGGTATATTTCATGCCTTTTGCTGCCATTAAAAGGTCATCCTTGCTTTGAGGCCCTGCATACAATTTAACCTCGAAAGAAATATTTGTATTTGGTTCAATATTAGGTAGCTTAGTAACCATGCCGGCTGAATAGATATTATCTGCAATTTTCTTAGAATATAACTCTCGACTAATGGGTTCCGATAAAATCCAAGCACTAGCAAAATAGCGTTGAATAATTCCGATCCAACCCTCATTGCTAACTAGAGAAAAAGCTTTCTTATCTGCCTTAGAAAATGAAAATTTATTAAAATTTTCTTGCTCAGTAAAGTAAGCAGGGCCAGTAAAAGAAGGAGTTAGCTGAGTTCCTTGACTAGATTCCCCATCATGTATTAATTGAAAATAAGCACTTGGAACAATTGTAGATTGAGTTTTGTTTTGAATGTCATAATGAATATTAATTAAATAAGAATCTTTTGAAAACTGATAGGTCTTTTTAACTCTTACTTCAGAAGAATTAAAAATCATTGGGACGCTTAAAGTGTCTCCATCCAATGTATAAGAATTTTGTTCAAATATAAACTTAGATTTATGTGATGGTAAATTTTTACCTAACAACCCAGATTGAGCTACATATAATAAGGGGTCAGCAGCATCAGAGAACAATATATAATCATCAGAGTAATTATCTGCCAAATGATCAGACAAAGTAAGCTTACGAATATCTCCTCCAATTTCACTAATATTAAGATGATATTTATCAGTTTTTACCTCAATAGTTTTACCATTAAGTAGTTGATAACCTGAAGAAATATTCGGTAGATCGACTTGTCCAACAAGTTCAGTTGATGGATTAGGAATACCATCTTGTGAAATATCTAATGTATCAGTAGGTGGGCTTAAGTTTTGTCTTTGCCAAGAATCCCATAGCAATAAGAGTGAAAAAGAAAACACTACGAAAAGAATAAGACGCTTGGTATCCATACAGTCCTTTAGTTTATTTAGGGATAGGGTCAAATCCAGCTTTAGAGCCAGGTCGACACCTTAATAGCCTTTTTATTGAGAGCCACAAGCCTTTAGAGAAACCGTGCTTTTGCAATGCCTCAATTGTATACACGGAACAGGTTGGAGTAAACCTACATCTATTACCGAGAAACGGCCTAAAAATATATTGATAAATCTTAACAAGTAAAATAATAAAGTGCGTCATTTGACTAAACACTTGATTAGTCCTTCAAGCTCTAATTTCATTTGGTTAAAATCATTTCGATAAAAAGACTTATGAACTCGAATAACAATATCAAAAGAAAAACTAGGAGGTAATATAATTTTTAAAACTTCACGAATTGAGCGTCGCATGTAATTCCTTCGAACAGCTCTTTTTTCAGTTTTTTTCCCAATCACGAACCCCAGGCGATAATGGTCGAGAAGGTTAGGAGAATGATGGAGAAACAAATGTGGGGAACTTGATCGCTTTCTAAAGTTAAAAACGGAAGAAAAATCATCCGCATTTAATAATTTATAGTCTTTAGGATTGTGCAATAGCGTAAATTTAAATGCCTAGACGCGCTCTTCCTTTAGCTCGTCGTGATGCAATAACTGCACGACCACCGCGAGTTTTCATTCTTACTAAAAAACCGTGGGTTCTCGCACGTTTAACTTTTGAGGGTTGGTAAGTTCGTTTCATTATTAAAATGCTCCTAAGTACTTTAATCTTCGAGGGCGAACGATACTCTAATGGGCTTTTAAAGTCAATAATATAAAATAAATATTAAATAAAATGCCTGTGGATAACTTTAGGTTTTTAAGCTAATATAATATGATCCCCGAAATAAATAAAATTAGGAAAAAACCATTAAAATGGAAATCGATAAATTCTGGCTGTTATGTTTGGAGCACTGCAGCAAAGAACTAACTGCTCAACAATATAACACCTGGTTAAAACCTCTCACACCAGACTACGACAAAGAAAATAATGTCTTGTATGTTGTTGCTCCAAATTTATTTGTCCTACAATGGGTGAGAGAACGTTTTAATGAAAGCCTAGTTACCCTTACAAAAAATCATCTAAAGTCCGCTAAATTAGATTATAAGGCGAACAAACAAAAAAAACCACGGCAGACAACCAATACTTTAGAAAAAATTGTCCTACCGAAAACAGAAAAATCAGGCTCAATTAAAAGTAATGGACTTAATAAGGCCTTTACTTTTAATAACTTTGTAACAGGAAAAGCAAATCAGCTTGCTACAGCAGCAGCAGTTCAAATCGCTGAAAATCCAGGATTAGCTTATAACCCTTTATTTATATATGGTGGTGTTGGGTTAGGTAAAACTCATTTAATACATGCGATTGGAAATCATTTAAAGGAGTTGCAACCTAATGCAAAAATCAAATATTTACATGCAGAGCGATATGTACATGATGTCGTTAAAGCATACGAAAATAAAGCTTTTGATAGCTTCAAAAGAACATACCACTCATTGGATTTATTGTTAATTGATGACATTCAATTTATAGCTAAGAAAAACCGAACCCAAGAAGAATTTTTTTATGCATTTAACAGCCTTATAGAAAATAAAAAACAAATTATTATTACTTGCGATAGCTATCCTAAAGAAATAGCAGGTGTTGATGAGCGTCTAAGAACAAGATTTAGTTGGGGCTTAACAGTTGCAATTGATCCACCTGAATTAGAAATGCGTGTTGCAATCTTACTTAAAAAAGCAGAAGAAAATAAAATGTCTCTTCCTGAGGATGTCGCCTTCTTTATTGCAAAACAAATACGGTCTAATGTGAGAGAATTAGAAGGAGCACTAAATAGAATACTAGCAATGTCTAATTTTACTGGGCGAGATATTGATATTAATTTGGCAAAGGAATCACTTAAGGATTTAATAGCGGTTCGTGGCCGACAAGTAACCGTTGAAAATATACAAAAAACCGTAGCAGAATATTATAAAATAAAAATTTCAGACATTCATAGCAAAAAACGATCAAGAAATTATTCTAGACCAAGACAAATTGCAATGAGCCTGACACGGGAACTTACCAACCTGAGTTTTCCAGAAATTGGGGAGGCTTTTGGCGGAAGGCATCACACAACAATTATGCATGCATGCGACGAAATAGAACAACATAGACTTAAAGATCACAATATTAGTCAAGACCTTGGTTTTTTAACCCAAGTTCTAAGAGGCTAACTAAAGTTATATTATGAATTACCTGTGGATTAAAGATCAGTTTAAAAAGAAAAATAGTTTAAAAATAAATTTATACACAACTCATCCACAGTTAAATGATGATGAATTCAGAATATAAAAAATACACTAAATAACTGTTTTAAATAACATTAAAGACGTAAACTGTTAAAAAGCTTACTATTATTATTATTATTATTTATATAAAGAAAAAACTATGAATATAAAGATCAACAGAGATGTGCTGCTAAAACCACTTTCAGATGTATCAGGCATTGTAGAAAAGAGACATGCACTACCTATTCTCTCCAACCTATTACTTGAAGGTGAAGATGGGGTATTGAAATTCACAGCAACAGACCTTGAAGTTCAAATCTCATTATCTATAAAGACAGACATAAAAGAATCATTTAAAACAACAATTGCAGCACGCAAGTTATTTGATATTACTAGAGCGCTCCCTGAGGAGAGTATTTTAGATATTCAAATAGATGAACCGAAAGTAATGGTTAAGGCGAAAAAAAGTAGATTCAACCTTCAAACATTACCAGCAAAAGACTACCCTGTTATGGTAAAAAACCAAGAAGAAGATATAACCTTTTTGATACCACAAAATGAACTTAAGAGCCGTTTAAAACAAGTAGATTTTTCAATGGCCCAACAAGATATTCGGTATTACTTAAATGGTTTATTGTTTGAAGTAGATGGGAAAAAATTAAATATTGTGGCAACAGACGGGCATAGGTTAAGCTTTACTTCAACAAACCTTAAAGAATTACAGGAAAAAACACAAATAATTATCCCAAGGAAAACAATTATTGAGTTAACAAAATTAATGGGTGATGATGATCAACCTGTAACAATTAGCATCACAAAAAACCAGGTGTCATTCAAGTTTAATGACATTGATTTGATTACAAAAGTAATTGAAGGAAAGTTCCCAGACTATAATCGCGTTATTCCTGTCGGACATACAAATGTTTTTGATGTAGACCGTTTGAGCCTATTATCTTCGATGCAAAGAGCTTCAATTTTATCTAACGAGAAGTACCGAGGCATTCGAATGGTGATTGAAGAAAATAATCTTAAATTAATTAGCTCAAACAGTGAGCAAGAACAGGCAGAAGAAGAATTAGAAATTAAATATAAGGGAACCTCCATTGATATTGGATTTAATGTGACATACTTAATCGATGTTTTGGTAAATATCCAGTTTGATAAACTAACTTTTGCCTTTAATGATTCATCTAGTAGTTGTTTAATAACAATACCCAACAACAACGATTATAAGTATGTTGTTATGCCCATGAGAATTTAAAAGAGTAGAGAAACCTAATGACGGAAACAAAAGAAGAAAATAATAAAGAATATAACTCGGAAAGTATTAAGGTTTTAAAGGGGCTTGATGCGGTAAGAAAAAGACCAGGAATGTATATTGGTGATACCTCAGATGGAAGTGGATTGCACCATATGGTATTTGAGGTTTTAGATAATGCAATAGATGAATCTTTGGCAGGCCATTGTAATGAAATAAAAGTAATTATTCACCCTGATAATTCTATAACTGTCACAGATAATGGCCGAGGAATCCCGACAGATATTAAAAAAGATGATGAGTTTAAAAGGTCTGCAGCAGAAATTGTAATGACAGAATTACATGCCGGTGGAAAGTTTGATTCAAATTCTTATAAAGTTTCAGGCGGACTTCATGGGGTTGGTGTTTCTGTTGTAAATGCTTTATCTGATTGGCTAAGGTTGAAGGTTTATAGGAATAACAAAATACACGAGGTTGAGTTTAAAAGAGGAGATATAGTTGCTCCTTTAAAGGTTCTGGGCGACACTCAAAAGACGGGTACCGAAGTAACCTTCATGGCCTCAGCAAAAACATTTATTAACATCGATTTTCATTTTGATTTATTAGCAAAAAGAATTCGTGAGTTATCTTTTTTAAATAATGGCGTCAACATAGAGTTAGTTGACCATAGATCTGGAAAGACAGAAAATTTTTCTTCCTCTGGAGGCATAAAAGGTTTTGTGGAGTATATGAATCGATCTAAGTCTACTCTGCATGAGAACATTTTTTATGCGGAAAGTGTGGAAAAAGATGGGGTAACTATGGAGGTTAGTATGCAGTGGAATGATAGTTACGGAGAAAACGTACAGTGCTTTACAAATAATATACCTCAGCGAGACGGAGGTACTCATTTAACTGGATTAAGGGCTGCCCTCACTAGAACAATTAATACCTATATAGAGTCAAACGAACTTGCAAAAAAAGCAAAAGTTGAAACAGGCGGTGATGATATGAGAGAAGGCCTGGTATGTGTTCTTTCTGTTAAAGTCCCTGATCCAAAGTTTTCTTCACAAACAAAAGACAAATTAGTTTCAAGTGAGGTACAGCCAATCGTTTCAGATGTAGTTGGGAAAAAACTAACAGAATTTTTATTAGAGCATCCAAAAGATGCAAAAATTATTTGTAATAAAATAGTGGATGCTGCCCGTGCAAGAGAAGCTGCAAGAAAAGCACGTGATATGACACGACGAAAGGGCGCGATGGATTCTATGGGGTTACCAGGGAAATTAGCTGATTGCCAAGAAAAAGATCCAGCAAAATGTGAAATATATCTTGTCGAGGGTGATTCAGCAGGAGGTTCGGCTAAGCAAGGGAGAGACCGAAAAAATCAAGCAATTCTTCCATTAAAAGGCAAAATTCTTAATGTCGAGAAAGCACGCTTAGATAAAATATTATCCTCACAGGAAATTACAACACTTATTACAGCATTAGGCGCAGGAATCGGGCAAGAATTTAATCCCGAAAAATTGCGATATCACCGCATTATTATAATGACAGATGCAGATGTTGATGGTGCTCACATAAGAACCTTACTCTTAACCTTCTTTTTTAGACAAATGACAGCACTGGTAGAAAAGGGGCATATCTATATTGCGCAGCCACCTCTTTATAAGGTGAAGCAAGGTAAAGACGAGCGATACTTAAAAGATGAACAGGAGCTTGATCAATATTTGGTAGATTCCGCATTAAATGATGCTTCTTTAGTTACGAGCGAAGGCGGCGAAATTATCACAGGAGACACTCTTGGAAATATTGCTAGAGAAATGGTATTAACAGAGGCTGTAATCAGACGACTATCTCAACGTTATGATGAATCACTAGTTCGTGCGATTCATGTTTTGGGTGAGATAGATTTGTCTAATGAGAGTGCGACGAAAAAATATTCAGACGGTTTAAAAGATATGATGCTCAAGGACAATATTAATTTTGAAGTAAAACAAAATCCTGATAGTGACAAATATCAAATTGAAATTAATCAGTATGTCCATGGTAATTTACAGACTAGCAAATTAGACGAAGAATTTTTAATGAGCGGAGAATATTGGCAAATTATTAAATCTTCAAATCTAACGAGAGATCTGATCGGAAGTGGGGCAATAATTTCAAGAGGTGAAAAGTCTAAGTCAGTTAATAATTTTCATGACGTTTTAGAATGGTTAATGGCTGAAGCTAAAAACACTTTAAACATTCAACGATACAAAGGATTGGGCGAAATGAATCCAGGACAGCTCTGGGAAACTACAATGGACCCATCAATGAGACGTTTATTGAAGGTTACTATTGAAGATACTATTGCCCTTGAAGAAACATTCACAGCTTTAATGGGTGATAATGTTGAACCTAGAAGAAATTTTATTGAGAAAAATGCTCTAGGTGCAAGTAATTTGGATATTTAACTTTGACGCTTAGCGAACTTAGATTCGTTGTTGCTCTTGCCCGCGAAAGAAATTTTAGAAGGGCGGCAGAAAATTGTTTTGTAAGCCAACCAGCTTTAAGTTTAGCAATTAAAAAACTTGAAGAAGAACTGGGCTTGTCGTTGTTTGAAAGGAGCCGCTCCAGGGTAACAGTAACTTCTATCGGTCAGCTCATTATTACTCAAGCTAATGTGGTGCTAGATGAAGCTGAAAAAATTAAAGAATTGTCTCGACAGGGTGATCGTCAATTAGCGTATCCTTTTAGTCTGGGGCTTATATATTCTATTGCGCCATATCTACTTCCATTAATAATTCCAATACTACGAAGAGACGTGCCGGAGATGCCATTAGAGGTTGAGGAAAATATTACTAAAAATCTTGAAGAACATCTAAAAAAAGGGTCACTTGATGCAGCAATCATTGCTTTACCATTTGATAAACCAGGCATTAAATGTATTCATCTTTATGATGAGCCATTCGAGGTAATCGTTCCAATCAATCATGCCCTGGCGCAAAACCTTTCATTAAGTGCAAAGGAATTAGGTAGGGAAAAAGTTATGCTATTAGATAATGATCATTGTTATAGCAACCAAATTCTAGAGGCATGTCCAGGGCTTGCAAAAAACCGCGATGTTCAATTAGGGAATTCTTTAGAGACTATAAGAAATATGGTTGCATCAAATCTAGGAATATCGGTTCTGCCAAAATCTGCAACAGTTTCCGGCTATGAGAATCCATTAGTAAAGACTATTCCTTTTAGTGATCCAAAGCCTTATCGTCGGGTCGCATTAGCTTATCGAAAAAGTACAGTTAAAAAAGAGGCTATCAATTATATTATTCAGTCAATTCAAAAAATTAATTTAAATTCAATTTTAAATTAATTTTCTAATTTAGAGAGAATTGTCAGAGAGCGACTTAAGATAAAATCTTTTAATAGTTCAACAGAACGATTAAGAGACATTGGATTAAGAGTGACTACATGCCATTTACGTAAAATAGGTGTATTTTTAACGTCTAGAATCTTTAGGTACCCTTCATTTATTTCACTAGCAATAGTATGTTGAGACACAAACGAAATTCCAAGATCTGCGATAACTGCTTGCTTAATACTTTCATTGCTAGACATTTCCATAATAATGTTTGGCTGAATATCGTGACCCTGAAAAAATGTTTCCATGTGTGCACGAGTTCCTGAGCCAGATTCTCTAGTAATTAAATCAAAATCATTAAGTGATTGAGGCTCAATTCTTTTAAGTCCTGAAAGAGGATGATTGGCCCCAGCTATAAATACATGTGGGTGCTTGGCAATAACATAAACTTTTGTATCAATTTCTTTTGGAACCTGCCCCATAACAGCAATGTCAATTTTCCCATCTCGAAGAAGATCGATTAATTGCTCCCTATTTCTTACTTCTAAAATAATTTTAAACTCCTCATATTTCTCACGGAACAACTTTAGTATCTGGGGTAGAAAATATTGTGCAGTACTAATTATTCCGACTTTAATTATTTCAATTCGATCGCCTTTTAGCTGTCCTATGACTTTTTCAGCTTCATTTAAGGTTTGTAGAATATGCCTCGCATGATTTAGAAAATATTCTCCTGCCAAAGACAAATACATACTCTTTTTTTCCTTAATAAATAACGGCGCACCTAAAAGAAATTCAATTTCTTTTATTTGCATAGAAATTGCAGGCGGCGAGATATGAACTTCCTCAGCGGCCCGAGTAAAATTTAAATGTTTTGCTGCAGAAACAAAAATACGTAGTTGTCGTGATGAGATATTTAACATTAAGTAAATCTTAATAACAAATTAATTAATTATTAGTTTACCTTAATATAAAAATTCTCTAAAGTAAAATTTAAATTAAACAATAATTTCACGTGGAGTAATTTATGAGTACAGCAAAAACAATGGCTGGGCTACAAATATTGAATATACAGATGACCCACATCCGAGAAATACCTATTGGGAGTTGTGGGGAATACCTATGTTTGACCTGAAAGATGCGGCAGGCGTTATGTTAGAGCTGGAAGAATATCGAAAAACCTTTGGCACACAATATATTCGAATCACAGCATTTGATAATCCAAATAGGATGGGAGACTCCTAGGATGTCTTTTATTGTTAATCGACCTAAAAAAAAGCCTGGCTTCTGTTTAATTCATTCTGAAGACGAAGGTAGAAATGTGAAATATACTATTGAAAGTTATGCAACTCAAAACCCAGAAGGCGATCGTTACTAGTATTATATGGATATGGATGCTCATTTAAACCAGAAAGACATTAATCTTCAATCTCTACTTAAAGAGACAGAAATTGATAAAATCCTCGATCAATTAGATGCCGAATTAGTTGGGCATGCCCCAGTTAAACAGAGGATTCGTGAAATATCTGCATATCTACTAGTTATAATGGCCCGTCTGCAATTAGGCATTGAATCATCGCCTCCAAGTCTGCATATGTGCTTTACTGGCAATCCAGGCACAGGAAAAACAACAGTAGCTCTTAAAATTGCTGCCTTATTACACCGATTAGAGTTTGTCCGACAAGGCAAATCAAATTGAGCATGAATCTAAAAATATTTCTTGCAAAAATGGATATTTCTCTTGCATTAGAAGAAACAATATTGGCCTTGGTAAATGCAGTTGTTGAGACAGGTAATTTAATAAAAAAAGCTCCAATAACTAAGCAATTAGGAAAATTAAATCAAGAAAATATTCAAGGTGAGACTCAAAGTAAGCTAGACGTATTAAGTAATGATATTTTTATCCAACATTTACAACCAACGAAGTCCGTTATCGGCGCGGTATCTGAAGAAGTGGAAGATGAGATAATTTTTGATAAACAGAGAATTGAAAATCAACAACTAGTTTTTTTTGATCCGTTAGATGGATCTTCCAATGTTGAACCAAATGTTTCTGTTGGATCCATTTTTTCTGTGTACAAGGTAAGGCATGAGAAAGCTATTAGTAAAGAAGATTTTTTAGAAACTGGCAGCAATCAGTTAGCGGCAGGCTTTAGTGTCTATGGGCCGTCAATGTTACTTATATTAACTGTAGGCGATGGCACCTATAAATTTTGTTATGACGAAAGTAAAAAGGTATTTGTATGTACAGAAGAAAAGATTTTAATTAGCGATGAAACCAATGAATTTTCGATTAATATGAGTAATCAGAGATTTTGGACTAAACCAGTTCAGGAGTATGTAGCTGATTGTCAGCTAGGTACGACAGGTGTGAGAAGAAAAGATTTTAATATGCAATGGATTGCATCCATGGTGGCCGATTTGAGCCGAATCCTCACAAGAGGAGGGGTATATTTGTATCCAAAAGATAATAAGGTGCCAGAGCGCGCTGGGCGTCTTCGATTGATGTATGAAATCAATCCCATGGCATTCATTGTTGAACAATGTAAGGGAGCATGTACCGATGGAATAAATCGCATTCTTGATCTAAAATCAGAAAATATTCACCAACGAGTGACAGTTGTGATTGGGTCTAAAAATGAGGTGGAATTAGTTAGACGTTACTATCATAAGCATTCATGAAAATTGTTTATTCGTTAAATAGGCACCAAGGAGAAAATTAATTATGTCACAGAAATATCCAGTAGTTGCTATTACGGGCTCATCTGGTTCAGGTACTTCTACTGTCAGAGATAGTTTTCAGCATATTTTTACGCGTGACAGTATTAATGCAAATATTATTGAGGGCGATGCTTTTCATAAATACGAACGTCATGAGATGGATGAGCTCATAAAAAAAAATTTTAAGAATTTTAATGTTAATTTTAGTCATTTTAGTCCTGATGCAAATTTACTAGGTGAATTAGCGGATAACTTTAAAGCATTTGGTGAAACAGGCACATATAAGACTAGGCAATATATTCATACTGAAGAAGAGGCAAGAATTTATGGTCAAAAAACAGGGACGATGACGCCCTGGAATGACTCAACATCTGAACTATTATTTTATGAAGGCCTACATGGAGGTTATGTTGGCCCAGAAGTCGATGTTGCAAAATATGTTGATTTATTAGTTGGAGTGGTTCCAATTATTAATTTGGAATGGATTCAAAAATTACATCGTGATAAGCGCATTCGGAGTTATTCAAAAGAGGCTGTAATTGACACGATTTTAAATCGCATGCCAGATTATATTAATTATATTGCTCCACAATTTTCTCGTTCCCATATAAATTTTCAAAGGGTGCCATTAGTAGATACTTCAAACCCATTTATTGCAAAAGATATTCCTAGTGCAGACGAAAGCTTTGTAGTAATTCGCTTTGATGATCCATCTGGGGTAGATTTTGCTTATTTATTAAGAATGCTTCACGGGGCGATGATGACAAGACCTAATACGATTGTAGTCCCCGGGGGGAAAATGGGACTAGCCATGCAGTTTATTTTCACACCACTTATCAGAGATCTTAATGAAAAAAGGAAAAAAAGTGGCACTTATAACTCTTAAAATGTTTAAGCAGAGAACAGTTTTTGCTTACGTGCCTGCATGGGCGATTGGTACAGGAAACTTTGCACAACTTGAGGAGGCGAATGAAATGCATGAAATGATAAGAAAAATTATTGCAGAAAAAAACGCTACCTATGCAAAACACGTTAAAATTATTTACGGTGGATTAGTTGGTTGTTGTTCCATTGATCCTAGTGCTTTTACTAAAATTTGTGAAATAGCTGATCGATTTAAATGTGGAGATATGGCTGAATGAAAATAGGTATCCTGAAAGAAACTATCAACGGAGAAGCAAGAGTTTCTGCTACGCCAGAGACGGTTAAGAAAATGATTGCGCTTAAGCAGGAGGTTCAAGTAGAGTCTGGTGCTGGAAATGGTGCAGCCATCTCAGATGAAATGTTTAGGAATGAAGGAGCAAAAATTGTCGATCGCGCTAATATACTAAAGTCTGACCTAATCTTACAAGTTCGAGCTATGAATCCGGATGACATAAAGCTTTTGGAGCCTGATCAATTTGTCGTTGGTTTGCTTGAGCCGTTTAATTCAAACCTTAAAAGCCAGTTTGCTCAAAGGAAAGTTACCGCTTTTGCTCTTGAGGCCTTACCAAGAAATACGCGTGCCCAATCGATGGATGTTTTATCATCGCAAGCTAATATTGCTGGATACAAAGCTGTCATATTAGCGACAGACCATTATAAAAGATTTATGCCAATGTTAATGACTGCAGCAGGCACAGTTAAAGCTGCTAAGGTTATGGTATTAGGCGCAGGTGTAGCTGGCTTACAAGCTATTGCAACTGCAAAACGTTTGGGTGCAGTAGTTGAAGCCTCAGATGTTCGCCCTGCAGTAAAAGAACAAATTGAATCATTGGGTGCAAAATTTATTGAAATACCGTTTGAGACTGAGGAAGAAAAAGAAAATGCTGCTGGCTTGGGTGGATATGCTAAGCCCATGCCAAAATCCTGGTTAGACAGACAAAGTAAATTAGTTTCAGATAAGGCGTTGTTGGCGGACATTATTATTACATCAGCACTAATTCCTGGTCGCGAGCCACCCATATTGTTATCCGAAGCAACTGTTAAGGGAATGAAGGCAGGGGCTGTAGTTCTAGATATGGCAGCTGGTTTAGCAAAAGACGGTTCTGGAAATTGTCCTTTAACAAAACCTGACAAGATTATTGATGTTAATGGAGTTACTATAATTGGCTTAACAAACTTACCTAGCCTATTAAGTGCAGATGCTTCAGCTCTTTATTCACGAAATATCTTAGAGTTTATTAAGTTACTAATTGATGATGGGGGAAAGTTGACTGTGAACCAAGAGGATGAATTAGTCAAAGGGTGTTTATTAACCAGTGGAGGCAAACTCATTTAGGAGAGATTATGGCTGAACTACTTACTATTCAAAATATTTCAATATTCGTTCTAGCCGTTTTTGTCGGCTATCACGTCGTTTGGAACGTTACTCCGGCATTGCATACGCCATTAATGTCGGTAACTAATGCGATTTCAGGAATCGTGATTGTTGGCGCAATCTTACAAGTTGGTGATCACAACGGGGCTTTAGTAACATTTAGCAACATTTTAGGCGCGGTTGCTATATTTTTCGCATCAATTAACATCTTTGGTGGGTTTTTTGTAACACATCGTATGTTAGAAATGTTCAAACGTAAAAAAGTGAAGGCAGAGAAGCCAAATGACTAACCTCGCATTATCAAATCTTGCATATTTAATAGCCGCCGTCTTCTTTATATTAGCTCTAAAAGGATTATCCTCTCCCACTTCCGCACGTCTAGGTAATTTATTTGGCGTGATTGGAATGTCAATTGCTATAGGAGCAACCTTCTGGATAGGTGAAAATTTAAATTTATTATTAATTTTAGTCCCACTCCTTTTAGGTGGCAGTATTGGAATTTATGCTGCAAAGACAGTTCAAATGACGAAAATGCCAGAGCTCGTTGCCTTGATGCATTCCTTTGTGGGCCTTGCAGCAGTATTGATAGGTGTTGCAGCAGTATTTAATGAATTTGAGTCACATTCAATAGTGCAACGCTTCGAGCTATTTATCGGAGCATTCATTGGTGCGATTACATTTACTGCATCAGTGGTAGCATTTGGAAAATTGTCAGGGAAATTTGGAGCAAAAGCTGTAGTTTTTGTTGGCCAACATTGGATTAATCTCATCTTAGCAATTGCAATGGTTGTATGTGGAGTTATTTATTTCCAATCAGAATCAACTATGGCATTTTTAATTATGTTGGGATTAGCATTGGTATTAGGTGTTAGCCTAATTATTCCTATTGGCGGAGCTGATATGCCTGTAGTCGTTTCAATGTTAAATAGTTATTCTGGGTGGGCTGCGGCGGGGATTGGTTTTACGCTAAATAATTCAGTACTAATAATAGCTGGAGCATGTGTGGGCTCATCGGGAGCAATTTTATCTTATATTATGTGTAAAGCTATGAACCGGTCAATTATTTCAGTAATGTTGGGAGGCTTTGGTTCCGACGTAACAGCTGATATAGCTAGTGGGGGTGATAGACCAGTTAAGTCCGGCTCAGCAGATGACGTTGCTTATTTAATGTCCAATGCCGAATCCGTTATTATTGTCCCAGGTTATGGCTTGGCTGTTGCTAGAGCTCAGCATGCTTTACAAGAGCTTACTACAAAGCTTATTGAAAAAGGCATTAGTGTCAAATATGCTATCCATCCAGTTGCAGGAAGAATGCCGGGCCATATGAATGTATTATTAGCGGAAGCTGACGTACCCTATGAACAGGTTGTGGAAATGGAAGACATAAATGGAGAGTTTAGCCAGACAGACGTAGTGTTGGTGATTGGAGCAAATGATGTTGTTAATCCGGCAGCAAAAAATCCAGGCAGTGCAATTTATGGTATGCCAATTTTAGAAGCGCAAAAGGCGAAAATGATTTTTGTAAATAAACGTTCCATGGCCCCAGGTTATGCCGGGTTGGATAACGAGTTATTTTATTTAGATAAAACAACAATGCTCTTTGGGGATGCAAAGAAAGTGATTGAAGAATTGGTAAAAGCAATATAAAAAAGCAATAGACTCTATCTTGTAATATCATAGGAGAACCCAACCCAACCACCAAATTAAAATGATGCTAGAAGAAATTTACAATGATATGTTAAATCTGTTTATGGTAAATCCAAATAATATTATAGTTGCTGGGCTAGCTTTATCAATATTCATTGTGTTCATCTCAATTTTATATGTTTTACTACAAGCCCCACAGCCGCCAAAAGTTAAAATAAAAGATACCAGCGACAAAGAAAAGACTGTTAGTAGTGGGGTAGAAATAAAATCAGGGAAGACCAAGAAGGTAAAATACACTAAGGAATTCTTAAGGCGGGTTGAAGGATTAGACTTAGAGCTTAAAGAGAGCCTAAAGAAATAAGCCAGACCTAAGTCAAACACTAAACCTACTAATGAACTAAATGACCTGTGTTGCAGCCATGCAGAAGACCATCAATAAACCCAGTAACAAAATAAAATTAAGAATGTAATTCATAAAATTAATTTTACTAAATATTTAATATTAATGTGGTACTGCGAATCATTATCATTTTGATTTAGATAAAGGGAAACAACAAAGTGAGAATTATCCTGATAATCTGGGGGGGGGGTAAAAAATTAATAATTATTTACGTAACTAAGATTAACTCAAACTAAACACCCTCACCCATAACGAAATTTAATTGTAATTTTATTACTAGTATTTCTGTTATGGGCAATACATGACTCGCCATATCGTTGTATGAGAATTACTAAAATATTATCCAATTCATAGATCATGGTGTGAAATTATATTATAGATATAAAATTAAATTACTTGAGCCACGCTGAAATAGATTTAGTGCTAACTGATCTGATTAAAGAAATAATATTAATTAAGAATATACCCTGACTTTTAACTAGTTTAATCGTCTACCACCTGTAGCTGGATGTTGCAGGAGATTAATAATCCCCTAATAATTTTTCTCCTGCCGCCAGACTGGTGCGAAAACCAGTCACCAATTACATTAATCGAAGAAAATGAGTAGTGATATAGTAATTGAAGGGGAAACTATGAGCAATCTAGAGACAGCCACAAAGATAATGGAGTTAATACAAGGGGACGACAAACAACGTCAACTTGGTTTTGATCAATTTAATCAAAATTTAACGAAAGAGTTTATTTACTTTTTGATGAACCGCGGACTAAATTATGAAGATGCGAAAGATGTATGCCAAATAACGACCATTAAGATTTTTAAAAAATCAGAAACATTGAAAGAGATAAAATATGCAAGAACGTGGATGTATATGATTTTACGAAGAAGCTTATATGATTTTACGAAGAAAAAACAAAAATATCAAAAAATATTTAAAGACTTTAAGGATGCGACAACAATAGTAGAAGGCGAGGAAATAAGTATGAGTAATATATTAATAGACAAAGTTAAGTTAAAAAATGAATATTACGATCAGAGTGATTGTGTAGAGGAGCAAATGAAAAAATTTTCTAAAGAAAACCCAGAACGCTCTCATGCCTTAAGGCTTCAAATGGATGGGTTTGATATTAAATTTATTGCTGATTCAATTGGAAGAACACCAGGAGCTACCAAAGAGTATTTAAATCAATGTCGAAAAAAAATTTCACCCTGGGTTAAAAAATGTTTAGAAATAGGGGTACGCTAAGATGGCTAAGAATGAATCAAAATTAGATAGCGATTGGTTAAAAATTATTGCCGGAGATATTATATTAAAAATAGAGCCAAAGTTTCGTCTTCAGGCACGGCTAATCCGTGCGGCATTAGTAAAACAAAAATATAAAATTGAAAGTTCAATACCAGAACACGATCAAAAATTTCATAACCAATTAAAGAAATCATTAATTCAAGAGGGACTTTTAAAACCTGAATCAAGAATAAAAATTATGATTGATAACAAAATCAAAGCCCTAGTAATACTAACCTTAGGAGCAGGAGTTGTGTGGGCAACAAAAATCGAACCTCATTTCACCAAGCCAATGGTAGCTGGGCACGTAATTATTCAAACTGAAAATATTGAGACACAACAAGAGTCTTTTTGGAGAAATAACTTTATTAGAGGAAGTTTTACAGGTTTTTGGTCAAGACTAAATAATTATGTTGACTTAAATTCGAGTAAAACAAAAATTACATTAGATAATCAATGCCACCCTAAACTTTTAACTGTTACAGGCTGCACTAAACTGGCCCTAAAATTTGATTCTGCTGCACAATTTAATCTGGGGCTCATGTATGAGCAAGGCATTAATGTGAATCAAAGTTACGAAAGTGCCATGGATTGGTATAAAAGATCTGCTGCTTTAGGCAATACACAAGCACAATTTAATATAAAATATTTAGTTGATAAAAAACTTGTTAAATAATTAATTTATTACCTGACCTTTAATAATAAATGTCGTCTACCCATTGACAACATAAATTAGAGGTTAGATCATGAAATTTAAAAGAATAACAATAGCACTTTCACAGTTACTACTTGTGTCATCCCTTAGCCATGCAGATGCTCCATGTAAGGAACAGAGCTTTTGGCAAAGTTGGTTCCCAAAGGGCGAGTTTGTAGGTTTTGGACATGCCCCATCTGTCAATAAGATTGCTAAAGCACAATTCCAATTTGCAGAGAATTATCATCGGGGCAATATTCTTACTAAAGATTATTCTCGCGCCTTAGATCTATTTCAAAGAGCAGCTGACAATGGTCTAACTCAAGCTCATTTTAAGCTAGGCCTCATTAATCATTACGGACAGGGTAAGGTCAAGGATTTATCTGGGGCTTATGCTCATTATGAGAAGGCTGCCGAACAAAACAGCCCAGAGGCTGAATTTAATTTGGGCCTCATGAATCGATATGGCTTAGGTCGACCAAAGAACCTACCCGCTGCTTATGAATGGTTCAGTAAGTCTGCACAAGAAAAAACCGCAATGAATATTCATCAATGTGAAATAAATTTAGCCGGGGTCAAAGAATCTCAGTTTAATTTAGCTCAAATGCACCACTACGGAATGGGCACAAAAAAAGACATGACACAAGCCGCGAATTGGTATGAAAAAGCTGCAGCCCACAACATGAAAGAAGCCCAGTTTAATTTAGCCAAATTATTACTTTCAGGAGAGGGAATTACTTATGATTTTGATCGAGCTATGGAGAACTATCGATTGGCCGCCGAACAGGGTTTGGCTGAGGCACAACTTAACTTGGCTCAGATGCGTCACTATGGACCAAGTTACTTCCAGGACCATTTCGCTGCCTATCATTGGTATCAAAAAGCAGCCAGTGGAGGATTGCTCGAAGCAGAATTCAATCTAGGCCTCATGAATCACTACGGTCGAGGCACTAATCAAAATTATTTAGTGGCGCTTAGTCATTATATTAAAGCGAAAGACGCTAATATTCCAGAAGCTTATTTAAATCTTGGATTTATATACCACTATGGACTAGGCACTCCCATCGATCAGGAAAAAGCCTTTGAGTATTTTACGGTGGCGGCGCGTCATGGTCTTCCTCAAGCACAATATCATTTAGGCCTTCTATATCAAGATGGGAAATGGATATCACAAGACAAAATGCAGTCGGCATATTGGCTAGATAAAGCTTCAAAACAAGGGATTCAAGAGGCGGAATTGATGATTCAAGCCTTAGCGATGCGAGAACCAGAAGATGTTGATTTATATTTTTCTAATTAGGGAGTATCAATGCTGATCAAAAATTTAATTAAAGGTGTTATCCTATTAATTAGCCTATTAGCTTTAGTGAGTGTAGTGGAAACCTCAGTCAATCAGAAGTTAGAGCGCAATTATGAACTTGACCATTAAAATTTTTTGGATGATGAGTCTATCTTTGATGGGCTGTGCAACGCCGACGGTGGACATCGGAAAAATTACAATCGTGATTGATGAGCCCTATTCTGTTGCTAGTAAAAATTGATAATTTATAGTGACGCCATTCGTTAAAAATTATTCTTTTATCAATTTGACATAATTTAGTAACAAATATCCTATTAATGGCAGTTGAAACAACTGACCTTGAAAAAGCTGTTCGCTATGGACAAGTAGTTGAAAGTGCAAAATTAAGCCGTAATTTTGAACAAGCGTGTGTTGCACAAACTGGCTTGATTGAAGTATTAAAGAAAACTGACATGATTGATGCCCTAGCAATTGCTAAAAAAGAGCAAGTACTCCTATGTAGGGTTTTCAATAAAAGATCTTAAAGTTCCGAATTAAAAAAACCGGCACAGGTCGGTTTTTTTGTATCTATTTAAAATTTCCTTTGGAGCGTGTTTTACTTTCTTTTGAGCCACCAAAGAAACCAGGCTGGTCAACCATTTTTAGATAATCCTCAAAAAATTTCACCCCATCAGAATCGAATTTTTCTTGGATATCTTCCAGTGGAATATCATTTGAAACAATTACGGGATCTCCCATCTGCCAATTAGCAGGGGTTGATATCTTATACTTAGCAGATAGTTGTAAGGCATCTACAATTCTAATAATCTCGTCAAAGTTTCTTCCAATATTTTTTGGATAAATTAAAATAGTTTGGATTATTTTGCTGGGGTCAATAATGAATACTGATCGAATAGTGGCCTTACTTGGATTGTCAAAAGATCCTTCATTAGGCTTAGCATTTGGGTGGTACATACCATAAAGAGCAGCGACTTCAAATTTTTCATCGGAGATTAATGGGAAATCAACGTTAGTATTTTTACCAAAATTACTGATAATTTTATCTAAAGCACTTTTTTCTTTAATTTTATCTTTATAGCGATTGATGTCTATAATCCACTCGTTGTGATCTTCTAAAGAGTCAACACTTAATGCGATCACCTTGACATTTCTTTTCTTAAACTCAGGCTGAAGTTTTGCTACTTGTGCTAATTCAGTCGTACACACAGGAGTAAAATCGCTTGGATGAGAAAACAATACCACCCATTTTTCCTTACTCCAGTTATGGAAATCTATTTCTCCCTTGGTGGTCTTGGCAGTAAAATTAGGGGCGATATTACCTATCTGATTAGCTGATATTGTGCTAATAAGCCCTAAACTTAAAAGGCATGTCATTAATATATTTTTAATACTAGGCATAGAGCTATTTTATCCTAGTCTTTTGAATAAAGCGGATAATCTGAATAGCCTTTTTCAGCCCCGCCATAAAAGGTAGTCTTGTC
>Ga0209709_10001623_pt1 | contig 20556 bp, 19 predicted proteins | sample ArcticOcean_MG_C_2_FD_187435 | JGI IMG/M metagenome (GOLD analysis project Ga0209709, IMG submission 187435) | Marine microbial communities from western Arctic Ocean - ArcticOcean_MG_CB4_136 (SPAdes) (version 2) | ecosystem: Environmental > Aquatic > Marine > Oceanic | place: Arctic Ocean...
TAACCTTTTTAAAAATTTTACAAAAAAAAAACTTGCTGGATTATTACTAATTATTGTAATTATTATAGCTTTTGGGTTTGGAGGTTTTGGTGGTGGATTTAATACTGGGAATCAAAACAATATAGCAAAAATAAATAACACTAATATTTCAACTCAAGATTTTATGAACTACTTAAATCAATCAGGTTTAAGTCAGCAAGTTATAAAAGCAAATATTGATAAAAATATACTTGAAGAACTTTTGTCAACTCTAATTTCTACAACATTGCTTGAACTGGAAATAAAAGATTTAAATTTAGTTATGTCCGAAAATATATTGATTGAAAGAATTAAAAAAAATAAAAACTTTCAAGACAAAGATGGTAAATTTCAAAGAACTATTTATGAGAAATTTTTATTAACAAACAGTATGAGTGCTCCAATTTATGAAATAAAATTAAAAAATAATGCCTTACAAAAACAATTATTTGCATACATAAGTGGTGGAGCTAAATCACCAAAATTTTTAGTGAACAAATATTTTAAAGAAAATAATAGAAAATTAGATATTGACTATATAAATCTAGAAAAATTTTATAAAAAAACTGATGAATTTACAGATAAAGAAATTCAAATTTTTGTAAATGAAAATTCAGAAAAGTTAAAACAAGACTATATTGACTTTTCATATATTGTTATAACCCCAAAAAATTTGACAGGCTTAGAAGAGTTTAATCAAATATTTTTTGATAAGATTGATGAAATAGAGAACAAAATATCAAAAAATATTGATTTTCAAACAATTGTTAAAGATCTTAATATTACACCAATTATAAAAAAAAATTACATAAGTGTGGAAAATAATGAAATAATTGAAAATAAAATTTACAATTCCAGAAAAGATAAAATAGAAATTTTAGAAGATAAAAATTCTTTTATTTTTTATCAAATAGATAAAGTTAATACTAAGTTACCTGATTTAAATGATGATAAATTTAAAACACAAATTAAAAATCTTTTATTTGAAAAGGAAAAATATGAATTTAATAAAAATATCCTGGAGCAAATAAGTAAAAAAGAATTCACCCAATCATCCTTTAATAAACTGGGAAAAGATGAATTAGAAAACATTAAATTAAATTCAATTAAAGATGATAAAAAATTTGAAATAAACTCTATTGAAATTTTATATTCTTTGCCAATTAATACATTTACATTAATAGCTGATAATAAAAATAATATATTTGTAGCTAAAACTAAGAATTATGAAGATCAAAAAATTTCACAAAATTCAAAAGAATTTAATGCAATTTCTAATGAAGCAAGTGCCAAAAATAGAAATAGCATTCTAAAATCTTATGATTATCTATTAAATAGCAAATACAAGGTTGTTGTTAATGAAAAAACTCTTGATAGAGTAAAAAATTATTTTAAATGATATTAAATCGAAACTTCACAGATTTTAAGTTTCGACACAAAAGAAGTGAAAATCAAACAATCTATACATCCAGAAAAATAAGTGATGATCGTGAAATTCTAAATTTAATAGATAATTTTCTTAAAGAGAAAAATAGCTTTATATTTGAATCCGTTGAAAAGGGTAAAATAAGAGGCAGATATACTATTTTTGGAAAAAATCCTGATAAAATATGGGAGTTTAATAATAAAAAATCTTATTTAATTAAAAATAAAATTAAAAAAAAAATTAAAGGAGATCCTGAAAAAGTAATTGAAAAAATAATAGAAGAGTTCAAATTCAAAACACCTTCTAGTCTGCCACCTATTTGCTCTTTAATTTCTGGATATTTTTCTTATGATTCTATTAGGTATGTTGAAAAAATCCCTAACAAATGTAAGGATGATCTAAAAATACCAGATGTAAGACTTTTAAGGCCAAGAACTGTAATTATTCATGATAATCTTAAAAAGAAAATTTTTTACATAGTTAACATCTTTAGTGATGAAAAAGTTTCAAACTATAAAAAAAAATATTTAGAAATTGAAAGTGAAATTAGTAACTTATTAACACAATCTTCTCTAAACAAAATTAATTTGTACTTAAATAAAGATACTAACATTGAAGTTAAATCTAACACCTCTAAAAATAAATTTATAAGTATGGTCAATAAAGCAAAAAAATATATTAAAATTGGTGATGTATTTCAGGTAGTCCTAAGTCAAAGGTTTGAAGCTAAGTTATCAAAAAAACCTTTAGAAATTTATAAAAAACTTAGAGTTACCAACCCTTCACCATTTATGTATTTCTTTAATTTTGAAGATTTTCAAATAATTGGGGCAAGCCCAGAAATTCTAGTTAGGTTAAGAGATAATAAAATTACCGTTAGACCAATAGCTGGAACTAGACCTAGAGGCAAAAACCCGAAAGAAGATGCTTTTTTCGCTAAAGATTTATTACGAGATAAAAAAGAACTTTCGGAACATTTAATGTTACTCGATTTAGGCAGAAATGATGCCGGAAAAGTCTCTAAAATAAATACAGTGAAAGTTACTGAAAGTTTTATTATTGAGAAATACTCACATGTAATGCATATAGTATCCAATGTAATGGGCGTTTATAATAAGAAATATTCAAAATTTAAATCATTACTTGCTGGTTTTCCAGCTGGGACCGTATCAGGAGCCCCAAAGATTAGAGCTATGGAAATTATTGACGAGCTTGAGTCTACAAAAAGAAAAGTTTATGCTGGTGGTATAGGTTATTTCTCAGCTAATGGTGAATTTGATACCTGTATAGCTTTAAGAACAGCTGTTGCAAAAAATAATAAATTTTATGTTCAGGCAGGTGCTGGAATAGTTGCCGATAGTAACCCCATTAAGGAATATGAAGAAACTGTAAATAAAGCAAAAGCTTTACTTGATGCATTAAAATAATGAAGATTATATTAATTGATAATTACGACAGTTTTACATTTAACCTATACCATTACTTGTCATCACTAAAAGTGAAGGTTGATGTTATAAGAAATGACGAAATTACTGATAAACAAATAATTAAGGATAAGTACGATAGGATCGTTATATCTCCAGGTCCTGGCAATCCAAGTCAATCTGGAAATTGTATTAAAATAGTGAAATCTCTATATAAAAAACTTCCCATTCTAGGTGTTTGTTTGGGACATCAAATTATAGGACAAGTATTTGGCTCAAAAATAATTCAAGCTAAAAAATTAATGCATGGAAAAACTAGCCTAATAAAATCAAATAAGATTGGTATATTAAAAAATCTTCCCACTAAATTTGAAGCCACAAGATACCACAGCTTAATTATAGATAAAAATACACTCGCTAAAGAACTTGAAGTTACTGCTCAAACTGAAGATGGAATTATAATGGGTGTAAAACATAAAAAATATAATATCCATGGTGTTCAATTTCACCCTGAAAGTATAAAAACTATCATCGGTATTAAAATATTAAAAAATTTTATTAATTATCAAAACTAATGGAAAAGTTTCTAGAAAAATTAAAAAATAAACAGAATTTATCATTTGAGGAAAGTAAAGCTGCTTTTAATATACTAATGGAAGGTAAGGCTTCTGATGATGAAATATTTGATTTTTTAACACTACTTTCAAAAAAAGGAGAAGTTTCGGACGAGATAGCCGGTGGTGTTTATGTATTAAGAGATAAGTCTAAAAGAGTTAACGTTAAAGACTGTGTTGATACATGCGGTACTGGTGGAGATGGAATGAATACACTAAACATATCAACAGCTTCAGCCTTGTTGTTAGCCAGCATGGGTATTAAGGTGGCAAAACATGGAAATAAAGCAGTTTCATCAAAATGTGGATCAGGTGATGTGTTAGAAGCTTTAAATATCAAGATTGATTTAGAGCCTAAAGATATTGAAGAGCAAATAAATAAAAATAACTTTGGTTTTATGTTTGCTCCAAACTATCACAGTGCGATGAGATTTGTTGGACCTATAAGAAAAAAGATTGGCAAAAGAACAATATTTAATTTGATTGGTCCTTTAAGTAGTCCTGCACTTGTGGAGAGACAAGTTGTTGGCGTTTATGACAAAAAGTTACTCAAAATTTTTGCTGAAGCTTTAAATAATTTAGATATTAAATTTTCTTGGATTGTAAATAGTGAAGATGGTTTAGATGAAATATCACCTTATGAAAAAACAAATGTTGTTCAGTTAAAAAATGGTAAAATTACAGAATTTGTTATTGATCCAAAGGAATTAGATATAAGAGCAAATAAATTTCATGACTTATTAGGAAATGATTCTAAATATAATGCAAATAAAATAATTAATATATTTAAGGGTGAAGATAACGACTTTTCCAAAGCTGTTTGTTTGAATGCTGCAGCAGGACTTATTGTTACTGATAAATACAATGAACTAAGTGATGCATATAATGCAGCACGATTACATATTTTGTCTGGTAAAACTCTTAAAAACTTTAAAAAAATTCAAAATGGTTAAAAATATTTTACATAAAATAATTAAAAAAAAAATTGAAAGAATTGATTTATTAAAAAGATCTATCTCTCTAAAATTATTAAATGAAAAAATCAATGAAAATAAATTATTTATTAACTTTAAAAAAAAAATTCAAAATAATATTGATGATAATAAAATTTCATTAATTGCTGAAATTAAAAAAGCTAGCCCATCTGCAGGTATAATTATAGATAAGTATGATCCCATAAAGATTGCAGAAATTTATTACCAAAATAATGCTACATGTTTATCAATCTTAACTGAAGAAGATTTCTTCCTCGGAAATTTGATTCACGTAAGTAAGGTTAAAGAAAAAATAAATTTACCTATTTTATGTAAGGATTTTTTTATAGATAAATTTCAAGTGCCTCTTGCTAAGAGTTATGGCGCTGACGCTATATTAATTATATTAGCTGGAGTTTCTGATGACCTTGCAAATGAATTATACGAAGAAGCATTAAAATTTGATATGTCAATAATAGTTGAAGTGCATACAGTTGAGGAAGCAAAAAAAGCTCTCAATTTTAATGAAGCTTTAATTGGAATTAATAATAGAAATCTTAAAACTTTAAAAACAGATATAAATACAACTTATGCTATTCATAATATTTTAGTTAATCACTCTGGACCATTAATTTCAGAAAGTGGAATTAAAACAAAAGAAGAACTTCTTAAATTAAATAATAAAACAAAAATTAAAACTTTTTTAATTGGTGAATCACTTTTAAAAAATTTAGATAATAATTCAATTTTTTCAGTTCTTTAGCTGAATAATCCCCTATTTTAAACACTTTTTAGCTATTGTTAATATAGAAGAACACTTATAGAACATATTTTGTACTTTATTTGTTCTTATGCTTACAAAAAAACAAAAAAACCTGCTTTTATTCATCAACAAGAAGTTGAGAGCTTCAGGTGTATCACCGTCATATGAAGAAATGAAAGATTCGCTAAATTTAAAATCTAAATCTGGAATTCATAGATTGATAAGTGCTTTAGAAGAAAGAGGATTTATTAGAAGGCTCCCCCATAAGGCAAGAGCTTTAGAAGTGATAAAACTTCCAGAAACAGCTTCTGCTAACGATATTTATAATAGTTTTTCACCAAGTGTTATTAAAGGTGGCTTAGATACAGGGAATAACAATATGAGTGAAATAGAAATACCTGTCTTAGGCAGTATTGCTGCAGGAACCCCAGTTGAAGCTATACAGAATGAAGTTTCTAGAATACCACTTCCAAGTAACCTTGAAAAAAATGGTCAATATTTTGGACTTAAGGTTCAGGGTGATTCAATGATTGAAGCTGGTATCAACGAAGGTGATACAGTTATTATTAAAAGATCTGATACTGCAGATAATGGTAAAATTGTTGTGGCCTTAATAGATGAACACGAAGCTATGTTAAAAAGAATTAGAAGAAAAGGCAAAACAGTTGCTCTTGAAAGTGCAAATAAAAACTATGAAACTAAAATATTTGGCCCTGATAGAGTAAAAGTTCAAGGTGTCTTGGTATCTTTATATAGAAACTTCTAAGAAAATAGTCTAAAAATTACACATGTCAAATGTTGCAACAAGATTTGCTCCCTCACCTACTGGAGCTCTTCATATTGGTGGAGTCAGAACTGCTTTATTCTGCTGGCTATATTCAAAAAATAAGAAAGGAACTTTTCATTTAAGAATTGAAGATACTGATAAAGAAAGATCTAAAGATGAGCATAAAAACCAAATTATAAAATCTTTAAAATGGATTGGGATAGAGCACGATGGAGAGCTATATATTCAATCAACTAAAATTAATGATCATATTAATGTTGCTAATGAATTACTTAAAAATGGTGATGCCTATAAATGTTACTGCTCTACTGATGAAATTGAAGATCAGAAGAAAAGATCTAGACAAAAAAAACTTCCTTACACCTACAATAGAAAATGTAGAGATCTTGCACAGGCAGATGCTCCAAAAGATATAAAGCCGGTAACTAGATTTAAAAGTAAAATTGAAGGAACATCCATACTAAAAGATTTAGTTCAGGGTGATGTTGAAATTGATAATAGTACAATTGAAGATTTTATAATTTTAAGGAATGATGGTACTCCCACATATAATCTTTCTGCGACTGTTGATGACCATCAAATGAATATGACTCATATTATTAGGGGGGATGATCATAAGATTAATACTTTCAAACAAATGCAGATATATATTGTTATGAAATGGGAGTTACCACAGTTTGCACATATTCCACTTATTCATACGATTGAGGGTAAAAAACTATCAAAAAGAGATAATGCCTCGACATTAGATGATTATTCTAAAATTGGAATAATGCCTGATGCGCTGAGGAACTATCTTCTGAGACTAGGATGGTCTTTTGAGGATAAAGAGATATTTACCTTAGATGAAAGTATTAAACACTTTAATTTAGAAGGAATTGGTAAATCTCCATCAAAATTAGATATGAGTAGAATTTTATCAATGAATGAGCACTATATTAAAACTATTGATGAGAATGAACTTTATAACCATCTTGTTACTTACTGTGAATTATACAAGGAAAAAATTAAACCTGATAAAGAGCAAAAGATTAAACCATCATTATTGTTTCTTAAGAATAAAGCTAAAACTTTAGAGGATATATACAATAACTCTAAATATATTATCTTTGATCAGATAAATTTTAATCAAGAAGATTTGAAGCTTATCGATGATAAAGCAAAAAAAATAATATCTGATTTTAGTAAAAATATAGATAATTTAAACATTCTTAGTAAAGAAACTTTAGAGCCAATTGTAAATGGGCTTATAAAAACTCATGAAACAAATTTTAAAGGAGTTGGGCAACCATTAAGAGTTGCTTTAACAGGTTCGAAGTTTGGACCTGGTATTTATGATATAATCGTGTCTTTGGGCAAGGAAGAGGTTAAAAAAAGATTAAATAAAGTGTTCTAATTTAAACAAGAGACATAAAAGAATTTTTTACAAAAATTATTATTGCAAAATCTAAAGATATTTCGATAAAATATTTGCTACGTTTTCAGATGCAGGAGTATCTGATTTGATGTTATTAAGGGTTTTATTTATATTATCTAATTGTGATTTTAATAAACTTGGGTGACTAAGAAGATAATTTACTGAATTGTAAATTTCTTTGGCATTGCATTCACCTTGTAATAATTCAGGGATAATTTCTCTATTATTTATTATATTTATAATGTTGGCAAATTTTACTTTTACTAAAGATTTCATTATCATATAATTAATTACATTAATTTTGTAGATTACAATAGATGGAACATTAGCATTACAAATTTCAAGAGAAACAGTGCCTGATTTTGCTACAGCAAATACAGAGCTTGATAAAATTTGAGACTTAATATTATCATCAGAAATTACTTGAAAATTATTTATAGAACTATTTTTTAATAAGTTAACTATTGTTCCTCTATTTTTATCAGTAGCATGAAAAACAAAAATATAGTTACTAAACTTTTCATTCATAAATTTAATAAAATTACATAAAATTGGTAAAAGAACATTAGTTTCTGACTCCCTGCTTCCTGGGAATACAGATATAATTTTTTTATTTTTTTCAATTAAAGAAGAAAAGTCTATTTTAGATTTTTTATTGTTCTCAAGCAGTGGGTGACCCACAAAAGTATTTGGAATATTTTCTTTGTCAAAGTATTCTTTCTCAAATTTGAATAAAAGTAACATATGATCTATAAATTTTTTAAATTTTTTTACTCTGCCTTCTCGCCATATCCAAACTTGAGGTGCAACATAATGGATTGTTTTAATTCTATTATCAATTTTTTTAATTCTTTCAGCCACCCTAAGTGTAAAATCTGGGCTATCTACCGTGAATAATATATCTGGATTAAATTTGATAATTTCATCCACAGTTTCATTGATTTTATTTTTAATCTTAAATATATTAAACAGTACACTTGTAAAACCCATGTATGTAATTTCTTTTAGATCAAAGATTGATTTGATTCCTAAAGAATATAAATGAGACCCACCAACACACAAGTATTTGATATCGGGATTAGATTCTTTTAGTTTTGATATAACTTTAGAAGCTAATTTATCACCTGAAGGTTCACCAGTTAATATAAATATCTTTTTCATATAACTTTAATAAAGATTTTATTTTTATTAGCAAAAATTATACTTTTAACCCTATCTAAAAAAATATTCTGATTGGCTTTTAATACTAGACCTTTTAAATTTGCTTTTTTACAGTCTTTAATTGTATCAAGTCCAATAGTCGGTAAATCAGCTCTTAAATCTTGTTTTTTTTTCGGAAATTTAATTAGTATTCCTTGATTATTTTTAGCTTTGATTATTGATTGAAGCATTTTTTTTGTGCCTCTCGAGTTTTCTTTCGCAACAATAGAATTATTTCTAACCACTAAAGCTTGAGTGTGATTGTATCCATTTAACTTATTTAGTGAGTAAATACCATTTTTAATTTCAAGTAATTCTTTTTTATTGGGTTTAATTTTTGTATAATTTCCTTTTGACAAAGTTAATTCTGGATTAAAAAAATTAGATTTGATTACTTTAATTTTGTACTCTGCTAAAATGTTTATTAGCTCTTTTAATATTGCAGCATCACCTAATTTAGAGGCTTTAATTATTTTTGGTATATAAAAAAGACCTTTAAAATCTAGTTTTAATGAAGATAATTTTGGTTTATCAATCTTTCCTGCAAACAAAACTTTGTTACATTTTTTTTTATTGATTAAATTAAGAATTTTTCCAAATTGACCTACACTTATATGGTGTGAATTTTTATCTTTTTTAAATTCATTACTATATGTTAAGTCAATAATGAAATATTTTTTATGTTTTTTTTTTAAGTTTTTGATTATTAATTTTGGAAAATCAGTGCTACCAAGAAATAATCCTATCATTTTATTTTGAAAAAGGTGTACAAATGGGCCGTTTTTTATCTTTAGTTATAAATTCAATTACATCGTTAACTAGTAAATTATCATTATAGTCACCATTCATTTTACTTAAATTGTCAGTTAACTGTTCAGTTTTAAAGATTTCCTTATAGGCTTCTGCAAGAGATAGAATGTCTTTATTTGGAATATCTTTTCTTCTTAATCCAATTAAATTTAATCCAGAAAGGTAATTCCTGTTTCCAATTGATAGTCCATAAGGTATTACATCCTTTTCAACACCAGTCATTCCTCCGATCATCGCCATTTTACCTATTCTGGTAAATTGCTGAACGCCTGAATTTCCACCTATTATAACATTTTCACCTATTTGGGCATGACCTGCTATTGCAACATTATTTGCTATAATTACATTATTTTCAATGATGCAATCATGCGCTACATGGGAAGAGACCATAAAAAGACAGTGGTCTCCTATAATAGTTTCTCCGCCACCACCTTTTGTACCTGGGTTTATACTTACATATTCTCTAATTTTATTATTATTACCAATTGTAAGTTTTGTTTTTTCTCCATTATATTTTAAATCTTGTGGGTCATTTCCAATGGAGGCAAATGGATAAATCTTATTTTCTTTTCCAATAATTGTGTGTCCTACAATATTAACGTGTGAATGAATGGTTGAATTTTCACCAATTTGAACATTTGGGCCTATTATAGAATATGCTCCTATCTTTACATTGTTAGATATTTTTGCATTAGGATCAACAATTGCCGTTTTATGAATCATTTATTATCCTTAATAAAGTTTTTTAAATTTTTAGCAGGATAGCCCATTACTTTTGAATTATCTGGTATATCTTTTATTACACCACTGCCACCACCTATCTGGACATTGTTTCCAATTTTTAGATGGCCAGAAATACCTGACTGACCTCCGATCATAACATTATTACCTAATATAGAGCTGCCCGCAAAACCTACTTGTCCAGCAATAATGCAGTTATCACCAATTATATTATTGTGGGCTATATGCACATGGTTATCTAAAAAAGTGTTCTTTCCAATAATTGTATTCGATAACGAACCTCTATCTATAGTTGATCCACAGCCAATTTCTGAATTATCTTCAATGATAACTATTCCAACATGAGGATACCTTATATTTTTTTCTTTATTTGGAAAAAAACCAAATCCTTTTTTACCAATTACACAACCATCTAATATGTTTACATCGTTTTTTATTATTGTGTTTCTGATAATTACATTTGAACCTATTGAGCAGTTATCACCAATATTAACATTACTTTCAATAATTGTATTATGCCCTATTAAACAATTTTCACCGATTTTGATATTATTACCAATTAAAGTATTTTTTCCAAATTTAACTTTATTGCAAAAGTCAGACTGAGCTATATCTGTGACACTCTGATCAAAATCGTCTGTGACAGCATCTGGATAAAATTTTTTAGTTATTTCTGCTGTTGCAATTAGCACATTATCAACAATTACTGGGGTACAATTACTTGGTAAAATATTTGATAAATTTTTTGTAGTAATACAGAATGTGGCTTGAGTTTTTGAAGCAATGTTTTCATATTTTTTAGAATGAAAAAAAGTAATATTATTTTCTTTAGAAGTTTGAAGATCTTTAACATCAGTGATTTCATTATTTTTATTATCACCGTTAAAATCAATATTGATTAATTGTAATAAATTTTTGATATTAAATGGACCGTAATTCTTAAAAAAAGGATTAATCATTGAATAAGTTTTTTATCAAAATTTTGATTAAATACTTATCAAGAATTATTACTGATTATTTTCTATCCACTATAGTTGCTGACCACTGCGCATCTGCCATTTTTTTACCTTCAACAAAGGCTTCACCTTTATATTTCCATACTCTTCCATGGGATCTTGTGGCTTCTATATTAAGTTCTAATTTACAGTCTGGTATAACTGGGTTTCTAAACCTAGCTTTTTCTATACCCATAAGAAAAACAAGTTTGTTTTCATAAGTTTCTTTATCTATACCAGAGGCTGTTAATGCAGCAGCAGCTTGTCCGAAAGCTTCAACTATCAAAACACCTGGCATTACAGGGTTACCAGGAAAATGGCCTTGAACAAAAAAACTATCCTTTCTAACATTAACAATGGCTGTTGCTGAAAAGAGTTTTTTTATATTAATTAGTTCATCAATTAAAAGCATAGGTTCTCTATGTGGAAGTAAATTAATAATTTGTTTTTTATTTAATGATATGGTCATAAATATTTTATTTTAACTTAATATTCTTAACTTTAGAATCTAATATCTCAAGAATAATTTTTGTAATATCTAAATCACTTTTTCCGATAATAATATTTTGTTTTGGTATAATATATGAAATAGAGTTTTTTTGTGAATAATCCGCAAGTATTGGTGTTAATGTGTTAAGTAAAACTTTTTGAGCCTCTACTCTCTTTTTTGAGAGGTCTGTAATTGTATCGTTTCTTTTTTTTCGATAAGTAGAAACTTTCTGATTAAATAACTGAACTTTTTTTTCAAATTCAGTCTGGTTTAAGATATTTTTTTGAGAAATTATTTTTGCCTCTTCTTCTTTTAAATCTTTTTCAGTTTTACTAAAACTGACTAGATTTAGCTCCCTTTTTTTTTCTAGTTGTGTTATAATTGATTTTCCAGCTTGTGAATTGTTCATTAAATAATCCATATCAAGATAATAGATTTTCTCACTTGAATAAGCAAAACTAGAATAAAATATACTTATGAAAAAAAATAAATATTTCAAGAGTTTTTTATAAAACATTAAAAAGTAGTTCCTAGATTAAATCTAAATGATTCCGTTTTATCAGTTGAGCTTTTTGTTATAGCTTGAGAAAGTGAAAAGTTTAAAGGACCAATTGGAGTTAATATGTCTAAAGCTACGCCGGTAGAACTTCTAATTTTACTGCTTTCATCAATAGAGCTATCATAATCAACACCCCAAGCGTTAGCGGCATCAATAAAAAAAGAAACATCAGTATTCTGGAAAGAAGGTAAAAGCTGAGGCAATGTAGCATTAAAATTGACAGATGAAATATAATTACTACCGATATAATCACCATTTTGAATTGGTCCAATCTTGCCTGATTCAAAACCTCTTAATTTATTACTTGGCATATATAATCTTTTAGAAATTCTTACATCTTTATTAGTTAATGTATTTACAGTTTTACCAAAAAAACCAACTCTAGTGACCATAGAAGATATTTTTTGGTATCTTGTGCTCTCAAAAGAATTAATTATTTCATAATTATCTGAAATTACCGGTATTGCTTGGTAGAAATTATTTCTAAAACCTTCATCAGGACGATATCTTCTGTTTCTGAGATCGTAGTCTAGAGAATAATTAAAATATGAATCAAAATAATTTCCTTCTTGTTTTTTTAAGTTAGTAGAAGCAGCACTAGTTGTTTCTAATTTCTCATAAGAACTGTCAATAGTAGGCTTAAAATAAAAGTTTTCAAATTGTTCAAAGGAAGTTCCAAGGGAAATTCCAATTTCAGATGTTTTGTACCCAAAATCTGTTAAATTATCAGTGGATGTACTGCTTACGGCAGTAAACAATGTGTTGTCAGAATAATTAAAATTTGGCTTTTCATAAATAAATTTTCCTTTAACTGAATTATTAGTAAATTGTAAATTAGTATTTAAACTAACTCCTTTACCTAAAAAATTATTTTCTTTTATTCCACCTCCTATAGTTCCTCCAGTTGTTCCAAAACCAGCTCCTAATGAAATTTCACCTGTAGGTTTTTCTTCAACGGTAAGATCAATAATTTTAAGATTTGGCGTTGAACCTGGTAAAATTTTAGTTTCGACTTTTGAAAAAATATTTTTACTTTTAATGTTGTTCATTGATTTATTGAACAAAATCTCATTATAAGGGTCACCTTCATCAACTATAAATACATTTCTAATTACTTCCTCAAGAGTATATGAATTTCCCAATATATTAATTTTTTCAACATAAAACTTTTGTGTATCTATTAGTGAAATTGAAATATCTAATTTATTATCATCAATAATCTTTTCGGTTAGTGCAGCATCAATAAATTCATATTGTTTAGAAAGAGCAACTTTATCAACTTCACGTAAAACTTTTTCTATTTTATTTAACGAATAGTCTTCACCTTGTAATTTATTTAGCGCAGAAGTAATTTCAGTAAAATATTTCTCATCATAATCATCTGATAAAATTAAATTCATATTATTGAATTTAAATTTATTTCCAGCCTCAATATTAAAAATCAATTTAAAAGAGCCATTATTTTTAAATTCAACAAATGATTTTTTTACGTTTACTTTATAGTATCCTTTATTTTTATAATAATTGGTTAAAAGTCTTTTATCCAATTCTATACGATCACTATTAAGGTAAGCAGATTGAGATATAAACTTCCAAAATCTTGATTCTTCAGATGTGATGACATTTTTTAATTTTCTATCTTTAACTTTTTTATCTCCGATAAATTGAATTTCATTAATTTTTGCTCTTTTTCCTAAATCTATATCGTAAATTAATCTTATAGAATTTTGCTCTTCATTTAAAATAGATGTAGTTTTAATTTGTGCAAAATAATACCCAGATGATTTAATAATGTTTTTGATCAAATTTAAATCTGATAAAAATGATGTTTCAACGTAAGATTTTCTACTCTTTAAATTTATTTTTTCTAGTAGCATTTCATTTAATTTGCTGCTTGTAATTCCATTTATTTCCAGACTTTCGATAATTGGGTTTTCAGTAACGTTAATTGATAGAATTGAATTATCTAAATCAAAAACAATTTTTTTGAAAAAATTTGTTTCATAAATTCTTTTTAAAATATTGTTTAAGTCATCTTTACTGTAATCTGTTACGTAATCTATTTGACCAAAAACGATTATTGTTTCTTTTGATAGTCTTTTATTACCAGTAACTTTAACATCACTAATAATCTCCGCAAAAGATATTGATGATAGAAAAAGAATAATAAAATTTATTCTCAAAAATATTTTAAACATATGGTCTTATATATCCAATGAGTTGATTTTCAAACTTACATAATTACTCAATTTAATAATATCATCAATCTTTTTAGGTATAATACGTTTATATTTAAGGAATTCTTTATTATCTGCAATTTTTAATAAAATTTTAGATATGTCTAAGAATTTAATTTTTTTATTTAAAAACATATTGACGAGAGTGTCATTGGCACTAACAATAATAGTTTCGTAGAGAGAATGATTGTTTGGAAGTTTTTTTAGAATATCAACTACTGGAAATTTTTTTAAATTTACACTTTCAAAATTTAAATTATTAATAATAGTAAAGTCTAATTTTTTATTTAAAATTTTTTTTGATTCATTTTCATAGAGCGAATTAAATATTGGAATATTCATATTAGTGTCATGGATTAGTATTTTTGTTAAACCACTTTTAAATTTAACAAGGGCATGAACATAAGATTTGGGGTGTACTAAAATTTTTAAGTTTTTGTAATTGAGGTCAAAAATTTTTTTAGCCTCAATTATTTCAAAAACTTTATTCATCATAGTTGCTGAATCAATTGTAATTTTTTTTCCCATTTTCCAATTTGGATGATTTAGAGCAGACTTAAGTGTAATTGATTTAAATTTACTTAAAGGATATTTATTAAATGGTCCACCCGAGGCTGTAATATAAACTTTTTCAATATTTTTATTTTTTAAACCTCCTATCAATGAATAAATTGAATAATGCTCTGAATCAACAGGAATGAATTCAGTTTTATTTTTTAATAATTTTTTTTTTATTAATGGCCAACCACAAATTATTGACTCTTTGTTTGCTATAGCAATCCTTTTTGTAAATTCAATTATCTTCAATGTTGGATCTAAACCTCCTAAACCAGAAATTGCACTCATAGTATAGTCAATTTTATTTTTACTAAATATCTTATTTATAGAGTCAAAATTGTTATAAATATTTATATTATCTTTAATGAAAGTTTTTTTTAAATATAAAAACTTTTTATAATCTATGACAATTACATTTTTTACCTTAAATTGTTTAATTTGTTTTAATAATTCATTAATATTTTTATTTACTGCAAGTAAAGAAATCTCAATATTTTTTTGATCCTTTTTTAAGATATTAATTAAACATTTTCCAATAGATCCAGTCGAACCTAAAATAGCAATTTTTTTTTTCATATATTAAAAATTTAAAAATATTAAAAAACCAAATGGAATTGAAAAGATAACACCATCCACTCTATCTAGAACGCCCCCATGCCCTGGAAGAAGGTCGCTTGTATCTTTAACATTTGCTTTACGTTTTAAAAATGAAATAAATAAATCACCTATTTGTGAAATTAAAGAAATGACTATAGTTATTAAAAATAACTCTAGAAGATAATATTCTGGAAAATATTTAATGAAAAAGGGAACTAATAGTAATGAAAAGAGAAATGAACCTAAGGATCCAGATACAGTTTTTTTTGGACTAATGGTTGTTAATTTTTTTCCTTTAATTATCTTTCCAACAACTAAACCTCCAACATCAGTCATGATTGAAATTAAAATAGAAAAAATAACCACTATTTCAAATTCAGGATTATTTGATTTAACTGTTATAACTAAATAAACTAATAAAAATAGATATAATAGCGACAAAGCTTTATATGAAAATCTTAAAATTTTGTCTTTTAAATTATCATTTAAGAATATTTTTGAAATTAAATTATAAAATTCAATCCATGCAATTATTGCAACAACTATTAAAGATATTATTAAAATAAAAGTATAAAAAAACATAAAAACTAATAATGACAACAAAAAGATTGAAGTAATTATTCTTTTTTGTAATTCTAAATTCACTAGATTGCACCAAAGTTTCTTTTTAACAATCTAAACTTGTTAAGAATTTTTTTGTAGTCATTTTTTTGAAAATCTGGCCAAAGTTTTTTTTCAAAATAAATTTCAGTATATGCTAGTTGCCATAACAAAAAATTGCTTAGTCTTTGTGTGTTGCCTGTTCTAATAAGTAAATCTGGATTTGGTATTCCACTTGTATATAAATTTTTTTCAATATTTTTTTCGGTGATATTTTTTTTACTTCTATTTAAAATTTTGAATGAATTTAATATCTCTTCTTTTGAGCCATAATTTAAAGCTAGGTTAATTTGTAATTTATTATTTTTAGAAGTTTTTTTTTCAGATTTTGTAAGCAGCTTTTGTAATTTACTTGAGAATTTTTTTTTATTACCTATAATTTTTAATTTTATTTTATTTTTAATTAAATCATCAATTTTTTTTGATAAAAAATTTTCTAATAATGTAAATAAAAATGATATTTCTTTTTTTGGTCTTTTCCAGTTTTCTGTTGAAAATGTATACAGTGTTAAATAATCAATTTTATATTTTACAGTTTCTTCTATAATTTTTTCTACTGTATTAAGTCCTGCTCTGTGGCCAGAATTTCTTGAGCCTTTATTTTTTATACCCCATCTCCCGTTTCCATCCATGATGATGGCAACATGCTTAATTGGGTTCATATAGTCATTATTTCTTTTTCTTTAAACTCGACCTTCTCATCAATTTTTTTGATATGATTGTCTGTAAATGTTTGTACTATTTTTTCAAATTTTTTTTCTTCATCTTCGCCAATTTCTTTATTTTTTAGTAAGTTTTTAAGATCATCGTTAGCTTCTCTTCTAATATTTCTAATTGAAACTTTACATTTTTCACCCATCGATTTGATAACTTTCTTAATTTCAGTTCTTCTCTCTTCACTTAAATCTGGCACTGGTAATCTAATAAGCTGTCCATCTATCTGAGGATTAAGCCCTAACTCAGATTTTTTAATAGCAGAGTCAACAAGCGGTATGTTGTTTATATCCCATACCTGGATATTGATCATTCTTGACTCTGGTGTTGTAATGCTAGCCACCTGATTTATTGGCATAAGCTGGCCATAAACATCCACCTTAATCAAATCAAGCATACTTGCGTTAGCTCGACCAGTTCTTAATGAAGTTAGCTCTTTTGTAAAAACCTCAATGGTTTTATCCATTTTTTGGTTGTATGTTTTGTCATTAAACATTTATTCACCAATTTTTAATCTGTAAAAATCTTTAATCTTTAAATCATTAATACTAAGATCTTTTACTATGTCTTGCACCTTTTTTTTGGGCTCCATAACCCAGGCTTGAGATAGTAAAGCATTTTCTTCTTTAAATTTGTTAATTTTACCTAAGCTAATTTTTTGGGCAATTTCCTCTGGTTTACCAGAATTTTTTAACTCTTCAGTAATAAGATCTTGTTCTTTTTGCAAAACATCCTTGTCAATTGAACCAGTGTCTAAGGCCAAAGGGTTTGATGCTGCCACATGCATAGCAAGTTGCTTACCAAAAGATTTAATTGTGTCTGATGCATCATTTGTTTCAAGGGAAACGACAACAGCTAATTTAGATAGATTATCCTTAATAACAGTATGTAAATAATTAAAATTTTTAGCACCAGAGTGGTTAAATGTTTTTACTCTTCCAACTGTTATTTTTTCACCCATCTTAGCGATTAATGCAACAAGGCTATCTTCAACAGTTTGTCCATTTATCATTTTAGATTTATTCAATTTTTCTAAATTAGAGTCATATTGATTGTTCAATTCACTCAGTTCTTTTGCAAATAAAACAAAGTCATCATTCTTTGCAACAAAATCTGTTTCACAATTTAACTCAAGAACGGAAGTTTTGTTTTCATCACCACTAGTAGCAACTACACCTTCTTTTGCATCTCTAGACATTTTTTTAGAAGCTTTAGAAATTCCTTTAATTCTTAAAATTTCCACTGCTTTATCTAAATTACCAGCAGATTCTTTGATTGCTAAGTTGCAATCTTTAAAGCCAGCTCCTGTTGCTTCTCTTAACTGTTTTACCTTTTCTATATCGCTCATATTAATTTAATTTTTCCTTTTCTTTTTTTGAGAATTTTGCATCTAATTTTTCTCTATCCAATTCTTGAACTGTTTTGGAAAGTTTTTCTTTAGATTTAGCCTTAACATCTTCCACATCTGGTTTTTCTTCAGTTTTAGATGGAGTGGCTTTTTTAGCATTTTCAATAGTTTCTTTTACTAAATTACAATAAAGATCTATTGCTCTTCTGGCATCGTCATTACCTGGAATTGGAAACTCTATTCCATCTGGGTTTGAGTTACTATCTAAAATAGCTACAATTGGAATGCCTAATTTTGATGACTCAGCAATTGCTAAGGATTCATAGTTTGTATCAATGATAAAAACTAAATCAGGAATTTTTTTCATTTCAGCAATTCCACCTAGTGATCTTTCAAGTTTGTCTTTTTTAACACTCATTTTAAGAAGTTCTTTTTTGGTAAAACCTCTATTTTCAGATACTAAATCAGATTCATATTTTTTCATTTTTTTAATTGAACCAGAAATTGTACCCCAGTTAGTAAGCATTCCACCCAACCACCTGTAGTTAACAAAGTATTGTCCAGTATCTTTTGCAACTTCCGCAATTGCTTCTGATGCCTGTTTTTTTGTGGATACAAAAAGAATTTTGCCATTATTAGCTATTGTGTTGTAAACTTTTTCTAAAGCAACATTTGTTAATTCTAATGTTTGAGTTAAATCAATAATGTGAATTGAATCTCTTTTGCCAAAAATGTATCTTTTCATTTTTGGGTTCCATCTTAAGGTCTTGTGACCTAAGTGTACGCCTGCTTCTAATAATTGTTGGATAGTTAAACTTGGTATTTTCATATTTATTCCCGGTTAAGCCACCACAGTAATTTCCACTTAAGGACCGGAGGTATAAAACCACAAACTGTGTGCGTGTTAATTTAATTTAACAGTTATTTACAAATTATTTGAAAAACAAACAAGTCTTTTTATCGAATAAAGGTAGAAATATCATCATTTCTAAGAGTATTTATTGATTTTCTATCAATAAGGCGTTTTTTTTTAAGTTTGAAGCTAATATCGTTATTTTTATCAATAACATTGATTTTAACCTCTGTTGTACCTTCTTTTTTTACTAAATCGGATATTTTATCCAGATCTTTAACTGATCTAATTTTAAAAATAATTTCAGATACCGGTTTATTAAATAAGTCTTTAAGAGATGCTATTTTTTGAACATTAATTCTTTTAAATCTATTTTCATCATTAGAAATATTTTTTATCAAAGTTATAATTAAAGAATTACCCTCTATTAATATTTCTCTATTTTGTTCCAAGATATCAGAAAAAATAAACAGCTCAAATACACTGGTTAAGTCTGTAAACTTGATGACACCATAAGAGTTTCCTTTAGCAGTTTTTCTTTCTGTAATTTTTAAAAGTGTTGCAGCAATATTTGCATCTTTTATGTCATTATCTGAATTAAATTTCACATAATCAACTATATTATAGTCATTAAAAATTTCTTTGAACTGATTTAATGGGTGGTCTGACATGAAGAAACCTACCGCTTCAAATTCTCTAGACAGTCTTTCTTCAAATTTCCAATCTTCTATATTAAGAACAATTTCGTTATCTTGCTCTTCATCCGATTTAAATAAATCAATTTGGTTAGTGGCTTTATTTTCGTATATACTTTTTGTTTTTAAAATAAAATTTGGAATTGAATTAAATAATGCTTGTCTATTATTTTCTATATTATCAAATGCACCAGCTTTAACCAAACCTTCTAATTGAAGTTTATTAATATCTTTAGGGTTAACTCTATTTAAAAAATTATTTATTGATGTAAATTCACCATTTTCTTTTCTCTCTTTAACAACATTTGATATGGCGTCATATCCAACACTCTTAATTCCTCCCAAAGCATAATAAAAATTATCTTTGTCAAATTGAAAGTCTGCAAAACATTTGTTAATGTCTGGGCGCACAACATTGATGTTAATTCTCTTTAGTTCTTCATGAAATTCACCGAGTTTATTTTGATTTGATAGATCCATGGTCATTGAAGCTGCAAAAAATTCATTAGGATAATATGTTTTTAAAAATGCAGTTTGATAAGAAATGATTGCATAGGCCGCTGCATGACTTTTGTTAAAACCATATTCAGCAAATGGTTCAATCTTTAAAAAAATACTTGTAGCCACATCTTTGGCAATACCATTTTTTAATGCTCCAGCAATAAAACCTTGTTTT
>Ga0209709_10001625_pt1 | contig 20545 bp, 18 predicted proteins | sample ArcticOcean_MG_C_2_FD_187435 | JGI IMG/M metagenome (GOLD analysis project Ga0209709, IMG submission 187435) | Marine microbial communities from western Arctic Ocean - ArcticOcean_MG_CB4_136 (SPAdes) (version 2) | ecosystem: Environmental > Aquatic > Marine > Oceanic | place: Arctic Ocean...
AGTACTTTCAAATAGCTCCATGCTTTAGAGACGAAGATTCTCGTGCTGACAGAAGTCCAGGTGAATTTTATCAGCTAGATCTAGAAATGTCTTTTGTTGAACAAGAGGATGTATTTAATATTGTTGAAAAATTAATGGTTAGTCTATTCAAAAAGTTTTCAAATAAAAAATTAAAATATGAAAAATTTCCAAAAATTTCATTTAAAGAGACAATGATAAAGTATGGAACTGATAAACCAGATTTAAGAAATCCTTTGGTAATTTCAGATTTAACAGAAATTTTTAAGAGACAAGATGTTAAGTTTGAAATATTTAAAAAGCTAGTTAAGTCCGGATCTAAAGTTAGAGCTATTCTTACAAAAAACACTAAAGATAAACCCAGAAGTTTTTTTGACAGCATTGATAAGTGGGCAAAAGAGCAAGGAGCCTCTGGTCTTGCTTATTTTACTTTTGAAAAGAATAATAATATTACAGCTAAAGGACCAGTTGGAAAATTGTTTTCTGAAGAATCATTAAAAGAAATTATGAAAATAACGGCAGCAGAAATTGGAGATAGCATATTTTTTGCTTGTGGCAAAATCTATGATGTAGAAAAAATTACAGCTTTAGCCAGAGATAAGATAGGACAAGATCTTAAACTTATTGATGATAATGAATTTGCTTTTTGCTGGATAGTTGATTACCCAATGTTTGAAAAAGATGATCTAACAAAAAATATTAAGTTCAGTCATAATCCTTTCTCAATGCCTCAAGGTGATGTTAAAAAAATTGATTTTACCAAACCATTAGATATTAAAGCTTATCAATATGATATTGTTTGTAATGGTATTGAACTTTCGTCGGGAGCGATACGAAATCATACGCCAGAACTAATGTATAAGCTTTTTTCAATAGCGGGTTATGACAAAAAACATGTTGATGAAAAATTTAGTGGAATGATCAATGCGTTAAGTTATGGAGCCCCCCCTCACGGCGGTATAGCACCAGGTATAGATAGAATTGTTATGCTACTGGCAAACGAAAAAAATATTAGAGAAGTAACTATGTTTCCAATGAATCAGAATGCTCAAGATTTAATGATGAAAGCTCCTTCAGAGGTTAGTTCAGATCAGTTAAAAGAACTAAATATCAAAACAACAGAAAAGAAAAAATAATTACTATTTTTTATTTTTTAAATTAATTCTAACATTGCTTAAATCTACAAGCTTGTCTTTATATTTGCTTCTTACAAATCCTTTACTTGTTATGTTTTTTACTAATTTTAAGAAAGCATCTTCTTCATCAGCGTTAATAACTTTATCACTTACATTTTTAGTAATCGAAGGAGTGTGTGCAAGATCTTCTCTTCCTAAGTAAGAAATAGCCAACTCTCTAAAAATATAATCTAACATCGAAGAAGCACTTAATATTCTGTCGTTACCATGGATTTCTCCAGAAGGTTCAAACTTAGTTTCAATAAAGGCATCAACAAACTCATCTAAAGGAACCCCATACTGTAGACCTAAAGAGATAGCTATTGCAAAATTATTCATTAAAGCTTTTGCAAGCTCACCTTCTTTATTCATATCAATAAAAATTTCCCCGACTTTACCATCATCATATTCTCCAGTATGTAGATAAATTTTATGATTCCCAATAGTAACTTTTTGGATATAGCCTTTTCTTCTATCTGGCATTTTAGATCTATCATTAACTTGTTTTGAGAATTTTTGTAAATTAGTTTTTTCTAAATCTAATTCATTTGATTTTTTTAATTTGTCAGCATCAACAATTTTTTCATTTATTGTAGAATTTATTTCAGAAAACTTTTCTTTTCCTGCTGTATTTAATGATGCATTTTGAGGTTTAAGATCAATCTTTTTAGTTTTTCGATTATTTAATTTAACATCAATTATTTCAAAGTCTCCATCTTTGCGGTTTTCAAGTTCCGAAAGAGCTACTTCATTTATTTTATCTAATTTGTGAACAATTTTAAATGTACATGTGTAGAACGTTTCAACTAAATAGTTTGACATACTTATCTTTCTTCAAAATTTGATTAATTTTTTGTATATTGCGTACATTAATATGATATATACTAAATATATTCTGAGTCTAATTAATTATATACATTTTTTGATTGTGGATATTTTTTATAATTGAAATTATGAATTTTTAGTTACAGGTAATTTTTATGATCAGTTTTTTTAAACAAATTTTTATTTGGTGGCACAGGCAAACGTTAGGTACTTTTATTTATACTCTTTTTACTGGTAAATTAGTTGGAAGAGATGAGTTTTTTAATAAGTATTATTCGAATTCCAGCGGAAAGAGATGGGTTATTTATAAAGATAAAGTGGAATCATCAAAAATTCCAGCTGAATGGCATTTATGGATACATTTTTTAACAGACAAAAAGCCTGTTGATAACTTAAATAAATATAACTGGCAAAAAAAACACCAAGAAAATTTGACTGGCACCAAACACGCGTATAAACCCGATGGTTTGTTAAGCTCTGATTCAAAAAAAAATATGAAAAAATATGAAACCTGGAAAATATAGATTTTTTTTTATTTTTCTTTTATTTTTCTTTAAATTGCCATTTGCCTTTTCTGAGGACAAAATTCAAACTGTTCCTTTAGTTAATCTAGAAGAACTTTCCCCAACATTTGAAGAGGAAAAAGATGAGTTAGAAAAAAAAGAAGAAAAAAATGTTATTTTAAAGGAAAACAAAAATATTTCCAAAGAACTTAATAAATCAAAAAGTAATAAAATTTATGTTAATTTAATCGCATTAGATAAAATAACAGCAAAAACTTCCATAATTAGATTGGCTGTTGGAGATGTTAAAATCTTTGGTCCCCTTGAAATTAAAGCTCTTAAATGTGAGCTTTCTGAAGGAAATGACACAATAGATACAGTAGCCTATATTCAAGTTAAAGACTTATCAGTAAAAGACAATAACCAAGTTTTTTTATTTAATGGGTGGACGTTTGCATCAAGCCCAACATTGCAATCAATAGATCACCCAGTTTATGATTTGTGGATTAATAGCTGTGAAAATATTTAATAAAAAGATTCTTTAGCCAACCAATTGGTATCAAAGTCAGAAGTGATAAATTTTTTATGATTTAATATTTTTTTATGCAAGTCTATTGTTGTATTGATACCCTCAATAACAAATTCATCGAGAGATCTCCGCAATCTTTGTATAGCCTCTTCTCTATCTCTACCTTGGCAAATAAGTTTGCATATTAAACTGTCATAGTATGGGGTTATTTTGCAGCCCTGAAAAATAGCACCATCTACACGTGTTCTAAACCCTGAAGGTAAATGACACACGCTTATTGTGCCTGGACTTGGTTGAAAATTTTTACTTGGATCTTCAGCATTTATTCTGCATTCAATAACATGGCCTCTAAAAGTTATATCTGATTGTTTTAATGCCGTTTTACCTGTTGAAGCAATTTTAATTTGTTCTTTTACTATATCTATACCACCTCTGATTTCAGAAACCGGATGTTCAACTTGAATTCTAGTGTTCATTTCTAAAAAAAAGAATTTTTCATTATCATAAATAAACTCTACAGTTCCTGCACCTTCGTAATTAAGTTTATCAACCATTTCTACAGTTTTTTTTAGTAGGTCATCTCTCACTTTTTCACTTAATACTGGGCTTGGAGATTCTTCAATAAGTTTTTGATGTTTTCTTTGAACACTACAATCTCTTTCACCCATGTGAATAGTTGTTTTTTTATCTGATAATATTTGAACTTCAATATGTCGAGGCTTTAAAAAATATTTTTCTATATAAACTTCATCGTTAGAAAAATATTTTTTTGCTTCTTGTTTCGCCAAAGAAAGGGCAGCATCAAGTTCATTTTCACTGCTAACAAGCTTCATGCCTTTCCCTCCACCACCAGCAGATGCTTTAATTAAAATTGGGTATCCTATTTTTGAACAAATTTCTTTAGCCTCAACTGCTGAACTAATATTACCGTCTGATCCTTCAATAATTGGAAGACCTAGCTCTTTTGCAGTTTTTTTAGCTTGAATTTTATTTCCCATTTTTTTCATTATTTCTGCACTAGGGCCAATAAATTTTATTTTATTATTTGTAACTATTTCTGCAAAGTGATGATTCTCTGATAAAAATCCATATCCAGGATGGATAGCATCCGCACCAGTAATATCAGCTGCAGTCATAATTGCTGCTATATTCAAGTAACTGTTTTGAGGTTGGTGTGAGCCTATACAAATACTTTCTTCAGCTAATCTTACATGCATAGAATCTTTATCTACATCAGAGTGTACAGCAACAGTTGGTATATTTAATTCTTTACATGCTCTAATTATACGGACAGCTATCTCACCACGATTAGCAACTAAAATTTTTTTAAACATTATTTAATTGAAACAAGAGGCTGTCCAAATTCAACAGGCTCTCCATCTTTTACTAAAACTTTACTAACCACACCTTCTAGGGTTGAAGGAACATGATTCATTGTCTTCATAGCTTCAATAATCATTATAGTTTGTCCTTTTTTAATTTTTTGTCCTATTTCGATAAATTTTTTTTCACCCGGCCCTGAAGCCAAGTATGCGGTTCCAACTATAGGAGATGTTATTTGAGCATCTTTATTTTTGTTATCAACTAAATTTTGTTTTTTCTCAGTCACCGTAGAGGTAATACTTGTGCTAATAATAGATCGTGAAACTTTTACTTTTGTTGTTCCTTCAGCATATTCTATTTCACTTAAATTAAATTCCTTTAAGTAAGCTACAAGTTCTTCAATTATTTTTTTGTTTATTTTCATTTTATCTATTAAGAATTTTTTTCATGGAGTCTAAAGCCATAATATATCCATTTACACCAAATCCACAAATAATTCCTTCCGCAGCTTTACTAATTAAAGATTTCTTTCTAAATTCTTCTCTATTATATATGTTTGTTATATGAATTTCTATTGTTGGTAGTTTAACCGCAAGAAGAGCATCTAGTATTGCAACCGAAGTATGTGTATAACCTGCAGCATTAATAATTATTCCTTCAAACATATTTTTAGATTTTTGTATAATTGTTACTATTTCTCCTTCAATATTTGATTGTTCAAATTCTATTTGTAGACCAATTGATTGAGCATGTGCAATGCAATTTTTTTTAACTTCTTCAAGTGTGATTTTTCCATATTTTGATTCTTCTCGTTGACCAAGTAGATTTAAATTTGGTCCATTTATTATTAGTATTTTTTTTGTCATTTAAATAAGTTAAAATAATTTAAATGAATAACTTAAATGTGGCAAAAATACAATTAAATGGATCTCCTTATGGAGTAAATGATGGGACCAATTTAAAAGACCTATTAAATAAGCTTAAAATAAAGAATAATAAAGTAGCAATAGAAGTTAATGGTGAGATTATTGAAAAAAAAAAATATTTGAATTTAATTTTAAAAAAAGGTGATAAAGTCGAAATTGTTCATTTTATCGGTGGAGGATAAATAATATGGAAGACATTTTTACAATAGCTAATAAAAAATTTAATTCGAGATTAATAGTTGGAACGGGGAAATATAAAAATTTTGAAGAAACAGCAAGTGCAGTTAATGCTTCCGGTGCAGATATAGTAACAGTTGCAGTTCGTAGAATAAATATTTTAGATAAAGGTCAACCATTACTAATGGATTATTTAAATCCCAAGTCCATTACGTATTTACCAAACACCGCAGGATGTTACTCATCAGAAGAAGCATTAAGAACATTAAGATTAGCTAGAGAAATGGGTGGTTGGAGATTAGTCAAACTAGAGGTCTTGGGGGATAAAAAAACTTTATATCCAAATATGATTGAAACAATTAAATCTACTGAAGTTTTAGTAAAAGAAGGATTTGAAGTTATGGTCTATTGTACAGACGATCCAATTATGACAAAAAAGTTAGAAGATGTTGGGGCATGTGCAATTATGCCTTTAGGAGCTCCTATTGGATCAGGTATGGGAATACAAAATGAAACAAACATTATGTTAATTAAAGAACAGTCTTCAGTACCTGTGATTGTTGATGCTGGCGTAGGTACGGCCTCAGATGCAACTATTGCAATGGAATTAGGTTGTGACGGAGTTTTACTAAACACTGCAATAGCAGAAGCGAAAAACCCAATTTTAATGGCCGAGGCAATGAAACATGCTGTAATAGCTGGAAGAAAAGCTTTTAACGCAGTAAGAATGAAAAAAAGAAAGTATGGTACAGCATCGTCTCCACAAGAAAATTTAATTTAACTTTTAGCAGGAGTCTTATTAGGTTTTGGAGAGCTATATTTTTTTCTATTTTTATTAAATTTTTTATTTATATAATCTTTTCTTTTAAAATTTGGTTTAATAAAAATTTTTTCTATTTTTTCAAAATTTTCTATTTTAGTTATAATTTTTTTATTTTTATTTAATAAATCTATTTTATATTCAGGAAGTATTAAATTTTTATCTGCAATTAAAATAAATTCTAGTTTATACTTTTTACTAAAATAGCTTATTTCTTTTGCTAAATTTTCTTCTATATATTTTTTTACTTTTTCTGGGATATATATATTAATAATTTTGGCTTTATTTGAAAATGCTAATTCTTCAGATTTTTTGACAATTTTCAATGCAAAAGAATCAAGTGTTAGCGTCATTCTCCATTTTACAGAGCTTTCTTTTAGTCTTTGTCTTGTCATTTCTAACAAACCAAAATTGCTTATCCTTCCAAACTGCGTTCTTGCTCTATCATCTCGTAACTTTTCTCTTAACTTTCTTTCAACTAGTTTTCTATTGTAAAAACTAAGCATATCAATGAAGTCAATTACTATTAATCCAGACAAATCTCTTATTTTAATTTGTCGTGATATTTCTTCTGCAGCTTCAAGATTAGTTTTGAGTGCAGTTTTTTCAATATTCACTTCTTTAATTGATTGTCCTGAATTTATATCAATTGAAACCAAAGCCTCTGTAGGATTTATTACTAAGTAACCTCCAGATTTAAGTTTTATTATTTGATCAAAAATTCTATTTAAATCTTTCTCAATTCCCACCTCATGAAAAAGAGGTATTTTTCCCCTATATTTTTTTACTTTTTTAACATTTTCGGGCATTAGAAGTTTCATAAAATTTTTTGTTTTTTGGAAGGCTTCATTTCCTTCCACAATCACATTTTTTGTTTCACTATCATACATATCTCTTAGAGCTCGTTTGATAATATCTCCCTCTTCATAAACTAAACTTGGAGCAATAGATTTGATTGCATTGGTTTTGATTTCTTCCCACGCACTAACAGTGTTTGAAATATCTTTCTCAATTTCATTTTTTGTTTTATTTAAACCTGCTGTTCTAACTATTAAACCCATTGTTTCAGGAATTTTAATTTGTTGCAGAATGTTTCTTATTTTTTTTCTATCATCAGAATTAGTTATTTTTCGTGATATACCCCCACCTTTCGAAGTATTAGGCATTAGAACACTATATTTTCCAGCTAAAGATATAAAAGTTGTAAGAGCTGCTCCTTTTTGACCTCTTTCATCTTTTAAAATTTGAACCAAAACTATTTGTTCAGGTTTTATAACTTCTTGTATTTTATATCTTCTAATACCATATCTTCTTTTTAAATCATTAATTTGGTTATTTTTTTCGATAGGCTTATATTCATTTTTAGTCTTATCATCAGCACTGGTAGGTCCGCTTGTTTTATCCTCAGAAATTATTAAGCTTTCATTTTCTTCAAATGGCTTTTCTACATCTTCAGTTTTTTTACTTTTTTCTTTAAGCTCTAACCTTAATCTTTCTTCTTCTTTTTTTAACCTTTCTTTATCATCATGAGGTATTTGATAGTAATCAGATTGGATATCATTATAAGCTAAGAAACCATGCCTTTGATTTCCATAATTAACAAATGCAGCCTGGAGAGAAGGTTCGATTCTGCTTACTTTTCCTAAATAGATATTATTTTTTATATGAAGTTTATTTTTGTTCTCGTATTCATATTCTTCAATATAATTTTCTGATTTAAGAATAACTCTAGTTTCATCTGGATGCGAAGCATCGATGTACAAATTCTTTTCCATAATTTTTGATTCCTGGTTAAAATGATAGTTTTTCTCATAAATTTAAATTTTGTTATTAACTAAGATGCTTTTATATCTTAAAAGGATGGTAAAATATATACAATTTTATAATGTAATTAAAAATATAAGTGTTAAATGCCTTTAGAAAGACAGAATTCAATTATTTCTTCAAATACGTGCTAACTTTTTTAAAAAAAATATTAAACATAATAATTACCTTTTTTATATTAGGTATGACTTTTTTGTTTTCTACTTTATGGTATTTTTCTTCTGATCTTCCTGATTACAAAATACTATCTAACTACAAACCACCAATTTCCAGTAGAGTACATTCAGGAGAAGGACAACTTATAGCCGAATATGCATTGCAAAAAAGATTATTTATACCATATGAATCCATACCTAAAAATGTAATTAACTCATTTTTATCTGCTGAAGATAAAAATTTCTTTTCCCACCCTGGAGTTGATGCAAAAAGTATTACTAGGGCAATAATAAAAAATATAAAAAACATTCCTTCTACAAAAAGATTGGAGGGAGCATCTACAATTACACAACAGGTTGCAAAAAATTTTTTACTAACAAATGAAGTTTCGCTAAAAAGAAAAATTAAAGAAGCAATTTTAGCTTTTAGAATTGAAAGAGCATATTCAAAAGAAAGAATTATGGAACTTTATTTAAATCAAATATATTTAGGCGAAGGAACATATGGTGTTGCTGCTGCTAGCTTAGAGTACTTTAATAAATCAGTAAGAGATTTAGATTACGATGAAACAGCACTTTTAGCTGCACTACCAAAAGCTCCCAGCAAGTACAATCCTTATAAATCAAAAAAAAGGGCGCTAATTAGAAGAAATTTTGTGTTAAAAAATTTATATGACAATTCGTACATTAACAAAAATGAATATGAAAAATTTTTAAAAAAAAATATTAAATTAAAAAAAAGAAAAATTAAATTATTAGAAGAGGCAAACTTTTATTCAGAAGAAGTAAGAAGAATAGTTAAGGATAAATACGGTTATAATGATTTATACAAAGGGGGACTATCTATAAGAACGCCGTTAAACTCTTATTACCAGACTGAAGCATTAAAAGCTCTAAGAGAAGGTTTGGAAAGTTATGATAGAAGACATGGGTGGAGAGGAGCAATTACAAATTTAAAAACAAAAGATTGGAAAAAAGAAGTTAAAAAATTTATTCCTGACAAAAGTTTAAATTGGAAATTGGCAAAAGTTATCGAAGTAACAGATCTACATTCAAAAATTCAAACAGAAGATGAAAAAGTTGTTTTTTTAGATTTTAATATTGTGAGCTGGACAAGAGAAAAAAGTTTTAAAAATATATTAAAATTGAATGATATTATTTATGTTAAAAAAATAAATAATAATAAATGGGATTTAAAACAGCTTCCTAAAATCAATGGAGCTATAGTGGTAATGGATCCTTACACAGGTAAAGTTTTAGCTATGGCAGGAGGGTTTAGTTTTAAATTAAGTGAGTTTAACAGAGCAACACAAGCTAGAAGACAACCAGGATCGGCGTTTAAACCTTTTGTTTATGCAGCAGCACTTGAAAATGGTTTTACTCCTTCTACTTTAGTTTTAGATGCGCCTTTTGTTATGGACCAAGGCGAAGGTTTAAAAACTTGGAAACCAGAAAACTATGGTAAAAAGTTTTATGGTCCTTCAACTTTAAGAACAGGTTTAGAAAAATCAAGAAACTTGATGACTGTTCGTGTAGCCCAAGAAGTTGGTTTTAAAAAAATCTCAGACGTAATGAATAACTTTGGAATATATGATGATATCCCTGAACTTTTATCGGTATCCTTAGGTTCAGCCGAAACAACTCTTCTTAAGCTTAGCAACGCTTATTGTTCATTTATAAATGGAGGTAAAAAAGTACAACCAATATTTATAGATAGAATTCAAGACAGAAGAGGGAAAACAATTTTTAAAGCAGACAAAAGGAAATGCATTGGCTGCGAAATATCTTATTTAAAAAACAAAACACCAATAATTAAAGATGATTATGAACAAATTATTTCACCTGAAACAGCGTATCAAATCACCTCTATGATGGAAGGTGTTGTTCAAAGAGGAACAGGAAGAAAACTAAGAAATTTAAATTTAGTTTTAGCTGGTAAAACTGGAACAACAAATAAAAATATGGATGCTTGGTTTTTAGGATTTACCTCAAAACTAGTCATTGGAGTTTATGTTGGTTTTGACTCACCCGAAACCCTAGGAAAATATGAAACGGGTGCAAGAGCAGCTTTGCCAATTTTTAAAAGTTTTGTTAAAAACGTAATAAAAAAAAAAGATGCCCATCCATTTAAAGTGCCAAAAAATATAAATTTAATACTAGTAGATCTAGAAACTGGCTTACCTCCAGATTCTAGTACCAAAAGTATGATTTATGAATCTTTTAAATCTGAAGATTATTTTAATGATAATCTTGAAAAATTAGATAATAAAGATAGATTAGGATTATATGATTCTAAAAATAGTAAAAAAGTCTTACAATTTTATTAACCATGAATGATTACACAGACAATATTGTTGAAATAAAAAAAGTGATTGGTAACGTTAGGAGGTATCTTTGAAAAACAAGATATTAAAAATAAAATTCAATTATTAGAAAAAAAAACTTTGAAAGAAAATTTTTGGAAAGACCAAAAATCTGCTCAAAAAATTTTAAAAGAAAAAAACTTTTTTGAAAATATCTTTAAAAGCTACAACTTAGCAATAAAAGAGTTAGAGAATTCTGAAGAATTAATAAATCTTTCTTTAAAAGAGAATGATATAATTGTATTAAAGGAAACTGAAAAACAAATATCTTTATTACTTAATCAAATAAAAAAAACTGAAGTTTCATGTTTTTTATCTGAAGAAAATGATCACTTAGATACTTACTTAGAAATTCACGCAGGAGCTGGTGGAACTGAAAGCCAAGATTGGGCAGCGATGTTACGAAGAATGTATTTAAAATGGGCTGAAAAGAAAAAATGTAATTTTGAAATTATTAGTGAGCACAAGGGTGATGAAGCAGGAATTAAATCTAGTATATTAAAAATTGAAGGATCTTATGTATATGGGTGGTTAAAATCTGAGTCTGGAGTTCATAGATTAGTAAGAATTTCTCCATTCGATTCTGGAGCTAGAAGACACACAAGTTTTGCGAGTGTTTGGGTTTACCCTGTAGTAGACGATAGTATTAAAATTGAGATTCAGGAAAAGGATATACGCGTAGATACTTATAAATCTAGTGGAAAAGGAGGTCAGTCAGTAAACACAACAGATAGTGCTGTAAGAATAACGCATTTGCCAACTAATATTGTTGTTCAATGTCAAAATGAGAGATCGCAACATAAAAATAAAGAGACTTGTTTTAATATGTTAAAAGCACGTTTGTACAAACATGAAATGGAAAAAAAAGAAGAAGAATCTCAAAATTTAGCAAAAACAAAAACTGATATAGGTTGGGGGCATCAAATAAGATCTTATGTTTTGCAGCCATACCAACTAGTCAAAGATTTAAGAAATAGTTTAGAAAATACGGATCCGGATAGTGTATTGAATGGTGAGATAGATGGATTTCTAGAAGCTGCTCTTTACCAAATAAAAAAAAATAAATAGGTAAATATGTTCAAATTTTTATTAAAATTTTTAATATCTTTATTTTTAATTATTTTATTAATTTTAATTTACTTAAGTTATTTTGGTATAGAAACCAATAAGTTTGACTCATTAATTAAAAGTAAAGCTAATGAAGTAAGCAGGTACATAAAATTAGATTTTAAAAAAACAAAAATACACATAAGTTTAAGAGAATTAGATCTAGTTGTAAGATTACAACACCCTAAAGTTTTAGTTAAAAAAAATGAAATTAAACTATCAAAACTAAACTTATTTTTACCATTAAAATCATTTTTTAGTTCAGACTTTTTATTAAAAAAAGGCATTATTGCATTTGAAAAAAATGATATTAAAGATTTAACAAAAGTTACTAGCATTTTTTTACCGAAAATAATTAATAAAAGACTTGATAAAATATTTGTAGAAGGAAATCTTGAAGGCGAATTTATTTTAAGATTTAAAACAGACGGAACCCTAGATAAAAATTATAGTTTTGTAGGAAAGATATCTGAAGCATTAATCAAGATATCAAAAAAATTTTCATTAAGAAATTTAACTACAGAAATAAGTAATAATGAAGGAGTACAATCTAATAAATTTAAAATTAAAATTATCAAAGGTTTATTTCTTGACCTAGAACTAGATGGAAGCAATATAAATCTAACAAGAGAAAAAAATAACACAAAAATAGATAGTTTTTTCCATACTAACGGTAAAGCCAATTTATCCCAAGTTAAAATGATAACATCTATATTTGGAAAAAATATTAATTTTTTAAAAGATATGAATATTGAAGCGGATATATTTTCAAACATCAGTTTTGACTTAGCTAGCTCTTTTAAAGTAAAAAATTTAACATACACAGCAGATGGAAATATTAAATTACTTAATTTAGAAACAAATGAAAATAATGTTATTAAGACATATTTACCTCTATATAAATCCAAAATTTCTATAAAAGATTCAAAAGTAAAATTTGAAAAAAAGAAAAAAGATCAAATTTTAGAATTAAATGGTCTAATGAAGATAAATAATGATTTCAATAACTTTAATTTAAAGAATGTGTACAATCCTACGAAAAAAGATTTTACTACATCAGGAAAAATAAATTTAACTGATTCTAAAGTTGAGATTTTGCAACTAAATTATAATAAAGAAAATAAAATAAATTCAAATTTAAGTTTTAACGTCAATTATATTTATAAAGATTACTACAATATTAAAGAAATAAAATATTTAGCTAGTGAAAACCATTTGCATCTTTCTAATATCTTACTTAATAAAAAATTTGAAATTGTAGATATTAATAATGCAAAAATAAGAACATATATAAATAAAATTAAAAATAATGATTTTGAAATTATTAAAAATAAAAAAATTGAAATAAAAGGTGAGATCTTAGATTTACAGCCAATACTTAAATCTATTTATAAAAAAAATAAAAGAAAAACATTAAGCAAAAGTTTTAACGCAGAAGTAGAAGTTAATGTAAAAAAAGCAATTGCTGGACCTGAAGATGAAATCAGTGACCTTTCAATGACAGCTTCAATTAATAAAGGTAATTATAACAAGTTGAATTTAGAAGGAAATTTTTCAAAAAATGAATTTCTTAATGTATCAATTAATCAAATTAATGAGGATGAGAAGTTATTAAAAGTGTTTTCTGATAGAGCAAGACCTCTTATGAGTAATTTTAAGTTCATAAAAGGTTTTGAGGGAGGAAAATTAGATTATGTTTCAGTGATTATGAAATCAAAATCTGAAGCAAATTTAAAAATTACTGATTTTAAAGTCTCAAAAGTACCTGCTTTAGCGAAGCTACTCACGTTAGCATCTTTAAAAGGTATAGCTGACACTCTTAGCGGTGAAGGAATCAATTTTGAAATCTTAGAAATGAGATCTATTTCAGAAGGAAACATCTTTAATATTGAAGAAGCCTATGCATATGGCCCAGCAGTTTCTATTCTTTTAGATGGTTATATTGATAAAGGAAAGTCAGTTAGCTTAAGTGGAACATTAATTCCAGCAAGATTTTTAAATTCAATTATAAATAAAATTCCTATTGTTGGAAAAATTCTAGTAGGTGAAAAAAGTGGAGAAGGTGTTATTGGAGTAAGTTTTAAGATGAAGGGGCCACCAAAAAAAATTAAAACAACTGTAAATCCCATTAAAACTTTAACGCCAAGGTTTATAATTAGAATAGTTGAAAGAATGAAAAAAGAAAAAAAGGCTAAATAATTTTTACAATCACATGTTGTTTTTTTCCATGCGAAACTTTCATATTATTATTTTCATCAAAACTACTATGACTAATTTTTTTAGTCTCATCTTTAATAACTTCATTATTAATTCTAAGGCCATTATTTTTAATCATCCTTCTTATTTCACCTTTGGAAGTCGCTAATGGTGTTAGCAGAACCAAATCTAACAAACCTAACCCTTCAGAGATAATTTTTTTTTTAATGTTAATTGTTGGCAGCTTCTCTCCAATTGATTTTTGATAAAAGGTTTTTTTTGCTGTTATTTCAGATTCTTTAGCAGCTTTACTACCATGGAGCATGGCAGTAGCTTCAGTGGCCAGTAATACTTTGACTTCATTTATATCTGTTTTGTCTTTTTCTAATTTTAAAATTTGATCAAACTTTAAATCTGTAAATAATTTTAAAAATTTAAAAACATCTTTATCATCTGTATTTCTCCAGAACTGCCAATATTCATATGGAGAAAGCATTTTTTTGTTAAGCCAAATAGCTCCCTTTTCAGTTTTTCCCATTTTTACACCTGAAGACATTGTTATCAGTGGAGTGGTTAAACCATACGCTTGTAATTTATTTTTTCTTTTGATCAAATCCGTTCCATTAACTATGTTTCCCCATTGGTCAGACCCTCCAACTTGTAAAATGCATTTATATTGGTTATTAAGCTCATAAAAATCATAAGCTTGAAGCATCATATAATTAAATTCCATATAACTTAAAGATTGTTCTCTTTCTAAACGCAATTTAACACTATCGAAAGTCAACATTTTATTTACTGTAAAATGTTTACCGATTTCTCTTAAAAAATTAATGTAGTTTAATTTACTTAACCAAGAAAAGTTGTTAACAAAAATAGGTTTAGTCTTTGGATTATTTGATTTCAAAAAAATCTTAAAAATATTTTCAATACTCTTAATATTTTTATGAATATCTTTTTTATCAAGAATTTTTCTAGTTTCTTCTTTACCAGAAGGATCACCTATGAGAGTTGTTCCGCCGCCAAGCAAAATTATTGGTTGATGACCATATTTTTGAAGGAGGCGCAGACACATAATTTGCATCAAACTTCCTACATGCAGACTTGGAGCTGTACAATCAAAGCCTATGTATGCTTTTACTTTAGATTTGCCCATTAGTTCGCTTAGACCAAGTTCATCAGTGCACTGGTTAAAGTAACCTCTTTTTTGAAATTCTTTTAGAAATGTTTCTTGCATGATTTTTTCAGCTTCTTTAAAGTTGTAATATACAATATTCCTTTTAAATTAAATATAATTTATGAAGAAATCCTATTACAGTTTAGGCCTAATGAGCGGAACATCAGGTGATGGTGTTGATGCATCAGTTATTCAATCAGATGGGGAGCAAAAATATAGGGTTATCAAAGATAAATACTTTAAGTATAGCCAGGATATGCATGCAGATATTCACAACCTCAAACATAAAATTAATAGTTCAAAAGATATAAAAAAGCTATCTAAACAAATACAATCCCTTGAACAAAAAATAACCTATTTTCATGCAAATGTAGTTAATGAAATTATTGGTAAATTAAAATTAAATATTGATTTTGTTGGATTTCATGGACAAACAATTTTTCATAACGCAAAAGAAAAAAAATCAAAACAACTTGGTGACGGAAAACTTCTTTCTAGGCTCACAAAAAAGACAGTTATTTATGATTTTAGAAAAAATGATTTAAAAAATGGTGGACAGGGAGCACCCTTAGCTCCAATTTTTCACAAATTAATTGTAAGACAAAAAAAAATAAAACTACCAGTTATAATTTTAAACTTAGGTGGTATTGCAAATTGGACCTATGTAGCAAAAGAATCTAGTAATAAAGATTTATATAGCGCTGATGCAGGTCCTGGAAATTGCTTAATAGACCAGTGGATGATAAAAAAATCAAATCTCAACTATGATAAAAATGGATCTACTGCAAAATCTGGCAAGGTAAATAAAGTTATTTTAAACAAAGCTATAAATAAATTTTTTTTAGTTAAAGATAAAAAATCTACAAATTTTTTTATGAGCAATAAATCATATGATGTAAAAGATTTTAATTTGTCTTTTGCTAAAAATCTATCTTTAGAAGATGGAGCTGCTACTTTAACAGAATATACTTCACTTATAGTTTCAAAAGTCCTTAATAATTTACCTAATAGCCAGAAAGTTATTGTCTGTGGAGGAGGTAGAAAAAATAAATTTTTATCAAAAAGAATTTCAAAAATGTTGAAGTATGAGTTTTATCAAATAGAGAATCTAAAAATTGATGGAGATTTTGTAGAGTCGCAAGCTTTTGCATACTTAGCAATTAGATCGTACTTAAAACTTCCAATTTCTTTTCCTAACACAACCGGCGTAGCAAAGCCTTGTACTGGTGGAATAATTGTTAAAAGCTAAAATACTGTAATTTTGTCTTTTACATAGCTTTCTAGAGAATTAGACATTTCTTTTTCTTTCCCCTTAAAAAAGTGATTAGCATCAATAATTGTATCAAATTTAACTTCAATGTTTTTTTGCATATTTAATTTTTTTTTTAAATTTAATATAGATTCTTCAGGGACCAGCTCATCATTCTTCCCATATATAATTAATCCTGAAATTGGACATGGAGCCAAGAATGTAAAGTCATAAACATTTGGTTGCGGTGAAATTGCTATAAACTTATTTACCTCAGGTCTTCTCATAATCAATTGCATGCATATAAGTGCGCCAAAGGAAAATCCTGTCACCCAACATTGATCAAAACCAGGATTTTCTTTTTCTATCCAGTCTAAAGCTGCTGCTGCATCAGAAAGTTCACCCTGACCATTGTCAAAAATACCTTCACTTTTTTCTACTCCTCTAAAATTTATTCTAATGACAGAAAAACCATTTCTGCATAAACTTTTGTAAGTTTCGTATACAATTTTATTATTCATTGTCCCCCCGTATTCAGGATGAGGCTGCAGTACTAAGGCTACGGGTGCACTAGGCTGATTATTTTTAAAGTAGATAGCTTGAATTCGACCACAAGGACCTGGAATAAAAATTTCTTTACTTCCGTTTTGCATATTTTAAATACTAATGATTACTATTTTCAAAAAGATTAGTTGTATATCACGTTTCTAGCGTGACAATTTTATTTATTTCTATACTTGACCTTTTTAGTAAGGTTATTTAAATAGACCTTATAACTTAAGGGTAATTTAATATGAAACTAACCAATAAAGGTAGATACGCAGTAATGGCAATGGCTGATTTAGCTAAAATAAATACTAACCAACCCACAAGTCTAACTGAAATTTCTTTAAGGCAAGGTATTTCAATATCTTTTTTAGAACAAATTTTTTTAAAATTAAAAAAAAATAATTTAGTACAAAGTTCAAGAGGCCCATTAGGAGGTTACCTTTTATCAAAATCCCCTGATGAAATAAAATTATCAAGCATCATTAAAGCTGTAGATGAAAAAGTAAAAACAGTTGGTTGTAAAAAAGAATCTAAAAAAGGATGCACCGGAGGGTCAATAAAATGTATTACTCATAATTTATGGGATGATTTAGAAAACCATATAAACAATTTTTTTGAAAAAAATACTTTAAACGATATTATTTTTAAAGTTACAAAAGATAAACAAAAAGAATTAAATTAATGAAACAGCAAGAATTAGAAAAATCAAAAGAGTATAAATACGGTTTTATTACTGATATTGAAAGCATTCGTGCACCAAAAGGCTTAAATGAGGAAGTGATTAAATTTATCTCAAATATTAAAAAAGAACCAAAATGGATGTTGGAATGGAGGTTGAAAGCTTTTACTAGATTAAAAAGTTTAAAAGAACCTAATTGGCAAAAACCAAAGTACCCAAAAATTAATTACCAAGATCTATATTATTATTCAGCTCCAAAAAGCGCAACTGATAAGCCAAAAAATCTTGATGAAGTGGATCCAAAGTTAATAGAAACATATAAAAAGCTAGGTATACCCTTACAAGAACAAAAAAGACTTAGTGGTATTGCTGTTGATGCAGTTTTTGATTCTGTTTCAGTAGCTACAACTTTTAAAGAAGAATTAACAAAAAAAGGAATTATCTTTTGTCCTATATCTGAAGCTATTCGTAATCATCCAGATTTAGTAAAAAAATATTTAGGTTCAGTTATTCCAATTACTGATCATTATTTTGCAACACTTAACTCTGCAGTATTTACTGATGGTTCATTTGTTTATATCCCCGAGGGAGTAAGATGCCCCATGGAACTTTCTACCTATTTTAGAATTAATGCATCAGAAACAGGTCAATTTGAACGAACATTAATTATTGCAGACAAAGGTAGCTATGTAAGTTATTTAGAAGGTTGCACAGCACCAATGCGTGATGAAAATCAATTACATGCAGCCAATGTTGAATTGGTTGCTTTAGATGATGCAGAAATAAAATATTCTACAGTTCAAAACTGGTACCCAGGAGACAAAGATGGAAAAGGTGGAATATATAATTTTGTTACAAAAAGAGGCGCGTGCCGAGGAAAAAATTCTAAAATTTCATGGACCCAAGTAGAAACAGGTTCAGCAATAACATGGAAGTATCCTAGTTGTATTTTACAGGGCGATAATTCTGTTGGTGAATTTTATTCAATCGCAATTACAAACAACCATCAAAAAGCTGATACAGGAACCAAGATGATACATCTTGGAAAAAACACTAAAAGTAAAATAATTTCAAAAGGAATTTCTGCAGGATTTGCCGACAATACCTATAGAGGTTTAGTAAGTGTTAGCTCAAAAGCTAGTAACGCTAGAAATTATACTCAATGCGATTCATTATTAATGGGTAATAAATGTGGAGCACATACAATCCCGTACATAGAAAACAAGAATTCATCAGCAAATATTGAGCATGAAGCAACAACTTCCAAAATCAGCGATGAACAACTTTTTTATTGTAATCAAAGAGGTTTAAACCAAGAAGAAGCAGTTAGCTTAATTGTTAATGGATTTTGTAAAGAGGTTCTTCAGCAATTACCTATGGAATTCGCAGTAGAAGCTCAAAAGTTAGTTGGCATTAGTTTAGAGGGAAGCGTCGGTTAATGTTAGATATTAAAAATCTCAGCGCTTCTATAGAAGATAAAAAAATATTAGAAAATTTTAATCTAAATATTAAGCCAGGAGAAGTGCACGCAATTATGGGACCTAACGGCTCGGGCAAAAGCACGTTGGCTAATGTATTGTCAGGTAGAAAAGGCTACACGATCGAAGGAAAAGTTTATTATGAAGGAAATAACCTTCTAGAAATTCCAATTGAAGAAAGAGCACAAAAAGGAATATTTTTAGCCTTTCAATACCCAATTGAAATACCAGGGGTAAATACGAATATTTTTCTCAAAACGTCTCTAAATGCTATCCGAAAGTTCAGAGGTTTAAAAGAACTAGATTCACTAGATTTCTTAAGATTGGTTAAAGAAAAATCAAAAAAGTTAAAAATCCAAGAAAAAATATTAAGTAGACAATTAAATGTTGGGTTTTCTGGAGGAGAAAAGAAAAAAAATGAAATTTTACAAATGACCATTCTTGAACCTAAACTTGCAATTTTAGATGAAACAGACTCAGGATTGGACATAGATGCACTAAGAATAGTTTCTGAAGGAGTTAATTCCTTAAGAGACAAAAAAAGATCATTTTTAATTATCACCCATTATCAGCGCCTGCTTGATTATATAAAACCTGATTTTGTCCATGTACTTGTAAATGGCAAAATAGTTAAAACAGGTTCTAGTGATTTAGCTCTCGAATTAGAAAAAGATGGATACGAAGGTGTATCGATAACTAAATGAATTTAAAATTTGAAGAATTTCAAAAATCAAATCTTGGTTTTAAAGAATTAGAAAATATAAGAATAAAAAGTTTTAAAATTTTTGAAACTCAAGGTCTTCCTACAAAAAAACAAGAACATTGGAAATATACAGATATAAGAAATATAATTTCTAATAATTTTCAAGATCTTCAAATTTTTAATAAAAACAAAGATTTACATTATAATAATGAATTATTAGTAAAAGATTTTGAGCATAATAAAATAATTTTATTAAATGGTAAATTTGTAGAATCAAATTTTACACTTGAAAATGAAGAAAAAATAAAAATTAAATCGTTAAAAACTATATTTGAGAATAAAAATGATTTTGATAAAATAAAAAATTATTTTGAAGATGAGCAAAATTCATTAATTTTGTTAAATCATGCTTTAACAAATGATGGAATACTTTTAGATATTGAAGAAAATTATTCATTTAATAAACCTTTAGTGATTTATAATTTTTTTGATAAAGTGGTAGAAAATAAAATTGTCAATAATAAATTTTTTATTTCACTTGGTGAGAAATCTAATTTATCTTTAGTAGATTTTTATAGATGTGAAGATAATATTAAATATTTTAATAATACAATTCACAATTACACTATTAAAAAAAATGCTACACTTAAAAAATTTAGCATAAACGATAGTTTAGACAATTCTTACAACTATAATTCTGTTAAAATTAAAAGTTATTCAAACAGTATTTTTGAGAATTTTTTACTATCACTAGGACCCAACCTTATTA
>Ga0209709_10001626_pt1 | contig 20536 bp, 18 predicted proteins | sample ArcticOcean_MG_C_2_FD_187435 | JGI IMG/M metagenome (GOLD analysis project Ga0209709, IMG submission 187435) | Marine microbial communities from western Arctic Ocean - ArcticOcean_MG_CB4_136 (SPAdes) (version 2) | ecosystem: Environmental > Aquatic > Marine > Oceanic | place: Arctic Ocean...
ATATTTCATAATAATTTTATTTATTTTATTAGTTTTATCAGTTATCAAAATATATCAAATGCCTCATTTAATATTAGTTAGACATGGCCAAAGTGAATGGAACTTGGAAAAAAGATTTACTGGCTGGGTCGATGTGGATCTTACCGGACAAGGAAAATTGGAAGCGTGTAAATCTGGTGAATATATTAAAGAACTAAAGCTAAATATAGATTATTTCTATTCATCATTTCAATTAAGAGCCGTTAATACTCTTAAGTTCATTCAAGACACATTGAGAGACAACACAAAGCCCATAAGAGCATGGCAATTCAACGAAAGACATTACGGAGCTTTAACTGGTCTAAATAAAGATGAAATGAAGGAAAAACTTGGGGAGGATAAAATTAATGAATTTAGAAGATCTTGGGATATTAAACCTGATCCTCTAAGTAGAAATAATCCATATCACCCCATAAATATTGATGCCTATAAAGATGTTCCTAAAGAGAAAATTACAGATACAGAATCTCTTAAAGATACTTATGAAAGAGTAATAGAGTATTATAATTCTGATATTCATAATAAATTATTGGATAATAAAAATATTTTAATTTCAGCTCATGGCAATTCAATTCGAGCCTTGTGTAAATTTTTATTTAAATTAGATAATAAAAAGATATCTATGCTTGAAATACCAACGGGTAACCCACTTTTAATTAATTTAAATTCAAAGCAAGAAATTACTGAATGTAAATATTTAGATAAAGATAGAGCTAAAGATTTACTTATTTTTTAGTAAATCTTCGTAAACTTTCAAATTTGTTAAATGGTAAAATTCTTCAGAACTTTCATAACCGTATAGTTTGTTTTTAGTAATTAATTCATTCCAAACTTTTGATATCGAAAAATTATTAACTGGGTAGGATTCAAATAAACTTTTATTAATTATTTGGCATCCTGTATAAATCAAATCATTTTGATCATCTTTTTTTATTTTATTATCTACAAGATTAAAATCACTTTTTAATTCTTTGTCAAAACTAAGATTTTTATTTACTAACAAAAGTATATTTTTAATTTTATTAGAAAAATAAAATTTTTTCATATTTTGAATAACGTCTGCATAATTCTTACCCCAGACAGTATCTGGATTTAAAATCATAAAATCTGACTCGTTTGAAGAATTAATCATATTTAAAATTCCTCCACCTGTATTTAAAATTTCTTTTCCATCATTAATTATTTTAATATTTAAATTAAATTTTTTCGTTTCAATAAAATTTTGAATTTTTTCCTTCAAATAAAATGTGTTTATTATTACTTTTTTTATGCCTAGAATTTGAATTAAATTAATACAGTTTTCAAGTAATGTAATTTGATTAATCTTCAAAAGTGGCTTTGGTTCTGTTAATGTTAAAGGGTTTAATCTTTTTCCATAACCAGCACATAAAATTAATGCAGTGTTAATTTTCATTAAATATTCCTTATTTTCTTAGAAAAATTAAAATCTAACATTCTTTTAAGATCATCAAATATTTCATTATTTTTGATTCTCAATTCAATCAATTTCCATGCATATGGTATTAGCTTTAGATATTTCTTTTTCCTATCTCTTGAAGCTAATCTTGCAAAAATCCCAATTATTTTCATATTTCTAAGCACTGATAATATTTCAAAATCATTTAATAAAGTTAATTTATTAATTTTATTTTTATTCAATTTTAAATAATAATTGTAAATATTATCTTTTAATTTTTTATTTGATTTAAATCTAACATCATCAATTATAGATGCTAAATCATAAGCCCTATTACCAATTAAAGCATCCTGTGTATCAATGGTTGCTAATTGTCTCTTATACTCCATTAAGTTAGAAACATGAAAATCTCTATGCACAAAAATATTATTTTTTAATTTAAGATTTGATAATAAAAACTTTATCTGCTTTTTTATTTCGATATTAAATTTAGATAAATTTTTTTTAGGTATATATTTTATTGCATACCAGTCAAAAAACAACTTAGTTTCTTTAAACAATTTATCATTATCATAGATAGGAATTTTATAATTCTTTCCTTTGAAATTTTTAGTTTGATTTTGTTTTATTGTTTGTATCTTATTAAGTAAATTAATTGATTTCTTATACAGTTTAATCTTATTACTTCCTTTTTTTTTTAATAAATTAAAAACAGTGTCATCACCAAAATCTTCAATTTCTATAAAATTTTTTTTATAATTTTCTTTATACAATTTAGGAGCTAGAATTTTGTTTTTAATTAATAAACGATTTATAGCGTCATATATCAGTAAGTTTTTTTCTTTTTCTTTGGTTGCATAAACTATGATTGATTTCTTTTTGTCTTTTTTTTTTCTATAAAAAGATCTGAATGATGCGTCACCTTTAATTTTTTTTAATTTTAATTTATCTGATAACATTTAATTTTTCACTATTTATCCCTTTAATAGATAAAGACCTTTTTTTCATATCATCTCCATATCTAAAGAATAAATCAATTTTATTCTTAATTTTTTTTTCTATTTTTTCAGGCCATTCAATTAATGTTAATATTTCTTCCTGGTTTTCTAATAATCCAATGTTTTTTATCTCATCGTTGCTTGTTAGCCTGTATAAATCATAATGTTGGATTTTAAAATTTCCAACATCATATTCATTTACCAAATTAAATGTGGGACTAGTAACTTCTGTTAGATTTAAATTATTATTTATTTGAAAACTATTTATCAGATGTCTTATAAATGTTGTTTTTCCAACACCTATTTCTCCATATAAAAAAACAACATCACTTTTTTTTAGTATTTTTGAAAAATTTTTAGCTAACTCAGCTGTCTTAACTTCTAAAGAGATGTCTATTATTTCGCTATTAGTAGCGATATGCATCGGGTTTAAATGGGCCTTCAGTTTCAACACTTATATAATCAGCTTGATCTTTTGATAATTTTGTCAGTTTTGCCCCAACTTTTTTTAAATGAAGCATAGCTACTTTTTCATCTAAAGATTTTGGTAAAACATAAACTTTATTTTCATAATTTTTATGGTTATCCCAAAGTTCTATTTGGGCCATTACTTGATTTGTAAATGATGCACTCATTACAAAACTTGGGTGTCCTGTTGCACATCCTAAATTAACCAACCTTCCTTTTGCTAAAAGAATAATTCTCTTTCCATCTACTAATTCTATCTCATCAACTTCTGGTTTAACTTCTGTCCATTTATAATTTTTTAAAGCTTCTACCTGAATCTCATTATCAAAGTGACCAATATTACATAATATTGCTCTATCTTTCATGTTTCTCATATGATCCGCAGTGACAATGTCTATGTTGCCTGTAGCTGTAACAACGATATCTGCTTTATCAATTGCTTCATCCATTAAAACTACTTCATAACCTTCCATAGCTGCTTGAAGTGCACAAATTGGGTCTGCTTCTGTAACCATAACTCTTGCACCACTTTGTCTTAAAGATGCAGCACTACCTTTTCCAACATCACCAAAACCTGCAACAATCGCAACTTTACCTGACATCATGACATCTGTAGCTCTTCTAATTCCATCTACTAAACTTTCTCTACAACCATATAGGTTATCAAATTTAGATTTTGTAACTGAATCATTAACATTGATTGCTGGAATCATTAAAGATCCATCTTTTTCCATTTTGTTTAATGCTTTAATTCCAGTTGTTGTTTCTTCTGAAACACCTTTTATTTCTTTTAACAAATCTTTATAATCGCTATGCATCATTGCAGTTAAATCACCACCATCATCTAATAGCATATTTGCTTTCCAATCTTTATTACCTTCAATTGTTTGTCTTATGCACCATACAGCTTCCTCCTCAGTTTCACCTTTCCAGGCAAATACAGGTATTCCTGCTTTAGCTATTGCTGCTGCTGCATGATCTTGTGTTGAAAAGATATTACAAGATGACCATCTTACTTCTGCTCCAAGATCCACTAAAGTTTCAATTAAAACTGCCGTTTGGATTGTCATATGAAGACATCCTAAAATCTTTGCTCCTTTTAAAGGTGTTTTTCCTGAATATTCTTCTCTTAATGCCATTAGTCCAGGCATTTCACTTTCTGCTATTGAAATTTCTTTTCTTCCAAATTCTGCTAAAGATATGTCTTTAACTTTAAAATCATCCATTGGTCGATTTTATATAAGAAAAAATTAATTAATCAACTTATAGTTAGATTTTAGGGAAAGAGATCTTCACATTTGCACCTTTTTGCATGGTATTATTAGAGGCGTAAATAGTGGCGCCATGCAAATCTACTAAGTTTTTTACAATATTTAGCCCTAGTCCAGAATGTTCACCAAAAGTATCTGGTCTATTGCTATAAAATCTGTCAAATATTTTTTTTGTATTAGTTTCCTTGAAACCTTTGCCTTCATCAATAACTTTTAAAATTATTTTCTCTCCTTCATCTTTTGAGATCTCAACTAAGATTTTTTTATTATCATCACTAAATGATATTGAATTATCTAATAAGTTAGCAATAATTTGCTCTATTCTATTTTCTATTCCATTAATAAAATACTCTTCTTGACTATTAGAATCTTTCAAAATTATTTGAATGCCTCTTTTTGCTTCATAAATATTATTAAAATCATCAACTACAGACTTTGCAATTAATTTTATGTTAATTTTTTTCATTTTTTCTTTGCTTAGTGCAACTTCATCTTTTAGCATTTGAGAGTAGTCTGTAATCAACCTCTCAATCCGTTGTACATCATGGTTAAGAATATCAATTAGTTTTCTCCTTTGTTCTTGGTTTTCCGTTTCATATAATATTTCAGATGCACTTTTTAATGATGTTAGGGGATTCCGAATTTCGTGAACTAAATCAGTTGAAAAATTTTCTGCATGAGAAATTCTTTTTTGAAGTTCATTTGTCATATCATCTAGTGAGTTTGACAATGTGCCCAATTCGTCATTTCTACTTTTAAGCTCATTTATATTTGTTTTTTTTCTACTCTTTTCTTTTATTATTTTTGTGTATGTTACTAGGTTCTTTATAGGCTTCAGAAAATATCTATTTAAAACAAAAGAAAATACAAAGATTACTATTCCAATAAAGATTGCAGTTCTTAATATAAAAGTTTTTCTTTCATTAATTGCAGACTTAATATCATTTGCATTTTCAGAAATTGCCAAATAACCAATGGTAGTTCCATCTAGTGTTACATTCTTTACAGTTGTTAATAAAAATTTATCATATCCTTCTTGGGTGAAAGTAAATACGCTTCCATAATTTTTTGACCATGAATAATTTGTCAAGATATCTTTTATAGAAATGGTTTTTTCTTTATTGATATCTTTTGTCTCTATTATCTTTTTACTTTTTTCTTCATTTAAAATCTCTAATTGTACTATATCTAGTCTATTGGAGAAAGATCTTGGATCTAAATCTAACGTATCTGTATCTCCCACTAAATTAAACTGATTATCAAATAGAATAACTCTGTCTAAATTTTGAAATAAAAATCTAGTTGAAAATAAAAATCTCCTAATATCTTCTTCTTCAAATTTAATATTCAATCTCAAAATATGCTCAATAGTATTGTCTATTATTTGAACATGTTTAGTTGTTTTTTTTTCTATTAAATTAGGCTTAACATTCCCAATATATAAAAGGGTTAAACTACCAATAATAAAAAAAATTATTAAATTGATAAATAAAAATTTTTTTAAAATAGATAGGCTTTTGAGAAATTCACTGAACATTAGCTAACATTCCATCTGTATCCACTACCATATCTCGTTTCTATTGCAGTAAACTCAGGGTCAACCTTTTTAAATTTTTTTCTTATTCTTTTAACATGGCTATCTATTGTTCTGTCTTCAATATCAGTGTCTTCCCTATAGGCAATGTCCATTAATTGAGCTCTTTCTTTAATTATTCCTGGCCTTTTAGCTAGCTCTTTAACTATTAAAAATTCAGTAGTAGTTAACTTATCTGGTAATTGTTTACCATCCCACTCGCACTCGAGTTGAGAAGGATCAAGCTTAAGTTTACCATGAGCTATAATGTTTTTTGTTTCCTCAAGGTCAGCATTAATATCTTTTTTTCTAAGTTGAACTCTAATTCTCTCAATTAAAACTTTTATAGAAAAGCCTCCTGATTTTTTCATAAAATCATCTGCACCTAATTTTAATCCTAACAACTCATCTATTTCATCGTCTTTTGATGTTAAAAAAATTACTGGGAGTGATGTTTTTTTTCTTAATCTTTTCAAAAGTTCTTCACCGTCCATTTTTGGCATTTTAATATCAATTACTGCTAGATCTGGTGGTGTTCTGCTTAATCCAATCAATGCACTCTCTCCATCAATATATGTTTGAACATTAAAGCCTTCTTTTTCAAGTGCAATGCTTATGCTTGTAAGTATATTTCTATCATCATCAATCAATGCTATTGTTTGTTTGTGCATAAAGTACTTTAAAAATACTAAATTGTTCTAATTTAGGCAATGCTCTTAAATTAGTGAAGTATTCCCCAATTATCACCTATATTGACATCTACCGTTAGGGGAGTTGAAAAGGAATGCAAATCACTTTCTGTAACACTGGTCATTTCTTCTTGAATGATTTTAGTTATAGTTTTTACTTCTTTTTCTGGAACTTCAAAAATTAATTCATCATGTATTTGTAATAATATTTTTGACTTATTATTTTTTATACTTTCAAATTTTTGATTAAGTCTAATCATAGCGAGTCTCATTATTTCTGAGGCAGAACCTTGAATGGGTGCATTTATTGATGCTCTTTCTTGAAAATTTCTTACATTAAAATTCTTGTCATTTATTCCATTAAAATGAGATCTACGTCCAAAAATATTATTTACATATCCACTTTTTCTACAAAATTTAATTGTGTCATCCATATAAATTTTTATTTCTGGAAACCTTGAAAAGTAAGCGTTTAAAAATTCATCTGCTTCATGATTTGAAACATTGATTTGTTTTGCTAGTCCATATTGAGAAATTCCATAGATAATACCAAAATTGATTGCTTTAGCTTTTCGCCTCATATCTTGATCAACTTTTTTTATATCAACATTAAATACTTGGCTTGCTGTTAGTGAGTGAATATCTTCATTATTTTTAAATGCTTTTTTTAACTCTTTAACATCTGCTAGATCTGCCAAGATTCTCATTTCAATTTGGTTATAGTCAGCTGATATTAAAGTGAAACCTTTTTCGGCTATAAATGCTTTTCTTATGTCTTTACCATCCTCTGATTTAATTGGAATATTTTGCAAATTTGGGTCACTAGAAGCAAGTCTTCCTGTTGTTGTGGCCGCTAATAGGAATGAGGTATGAATTCTTTTAGTGGTTGGATTAATATGTTCAGGTAAAGCATCAGAATAAGTGTTTTTAAGTTTAGATACTTGCCGCCAATCTAGAATTAATTTAGGAAATTCATGTCCTTTAAATGCTAAGTCCTCTAACACACTTGCGTTTGTAGCAAAGCTTCCTTTTCTAGTTTTTTTAAGTACAGCAATCTTTAAATCATTGTAGATGATCTCACCTAATTGCTTTGGTGAAGCAATATTAAATTCTTTTTTTGAAATTTTAAAAACTTCCTTTTCTAGTTTATTAATCTTTTTTTCAAATTTTTCAGACAATACCTTTAAAAATTTATTATCAATCTTTATTCCTTCAATTTCCATAAATGCTAATATTTTAATTAAAGGTTTTTCAAATATCTCATAAATGTTAGTTAATTTTTCTAATTTTAAATTTTTACTAAATATTTTATATAACCTATAGGTAATATCGGCATCTTCAGCAGCATACTCCATTGCCTTATCTAGCTCTACATCACTAAAATTTATTTCTTTCTTGCCTGTGCCAACAATTTCTTTAAATGAAATTGTTTTATGCTGCAGATGAATCTCAGACAAAGTATCCATGTTATGTCTATTTTTTCCAGCATCCAATACATAAGACATCAACATTGTGTCTTCCATTGAATTCATATTTATTCCTTGTTTAAACAAGACAATAAAATCAAACTTAATATTTTGACCAATCTTTTTTACACTCTTATCTTCCAAAAGTGGTTTTAATTTTCTAATTACAGCTTCTTTTTTTAAACATCCTTTAAACTTATGACTAATTGGAATGTAACAAGCCTTGCCAATTTTAGTGCTTAATGAAATTCCCACTAAATCAGCTTGATGTGCATCTAGTGAGCTAGTTTCAGTATCAATTGCTAACTCACCAGCTTCTTCTGCTTCATTAATCCATTCATCTATTTCTTTCTCATTTGTGATTAAATGATAATTTTTTTTATTTATATTTTGATATTTTTTTTCAGGTTTTATCTCACTTACAGTTTCTCCTAGCTCAGGCTCTCCATATGCAAAAATAACAGAGCTAAGAAGTCTATTAAACTCCATTTCTCTTAAAAATTTATATAGTTTATCTTTATCAATCTCTTTTAGATGAAATTCTTCTATATTTCTTTCAACTGGAGCATCCTTCATTAGTGTCACTAATTTTTTACTAATTATTGCTTTATCTTTATTTTCTATAAGTGTTTCTCTTCGTTTATTTTGTTTTATTTCTTGAGCATTATCTAATAGGTTTTCTAGAGTTCCATACTTATTAATCAGTTCTGCTGCAGTCTTAACGCCTATACCTGGAACTCCAGGAACATTATCGCTACTATCTCCAGCTAAGGATTGAACATCAATAACTTTTTCTGGACTCACTCCAAATTTGGTTGCTATATCCTCAGGTGTTATAAATTTATTTTTCATTGGATCGAATATACGAACGTCTTTTCTATACAATTGCATTAAGTCTTTATCTGAAGAGACTATTGTTACCTTTGCGCCCTTTGCTAAAATTTGTTCTGCATAAGTTGCTATCAAATCATCTGCTTCATAATTAGGAAGATCGACGGATGGTAAGTTAAAAGCGACTACAGATTTTCTTATATATTCAAACTGTGGCGCTAAATCATCTGGAGCCTCAGATCTATTTGCTTTATAATCTGAGTAAATTTCATTTCTAAACGTTTTTCTAGCTGCATCAAAAATTACTGCAAAGTGTGTTGGTTTTTGAAGATTTTCATTAGACTTTGAATCTTCTAGTAATTTAAATAACATACTACAAAAACCACTAACAGCACCTACAGGCAAACCATCACTCTTTCTAGTTAGGGGTGGTAGTGCGTAGTAAGCTCTAAAAATATAACCAGAACCATCTATTAAATAAAAATGATCAGTTTTTTTTATTCTATTCATTAGATAATATTATCTTAATTATTTTAAATACTATAAATGTATTAACGCACATGGAGCAAAAAAATATACTTTCTGTTAAAAACCTAAAAAAAATTTATTTTAGTAAAGAGGCTGAAGATAATCACGCGTTAAATAATTTAAACTTAGACGTGAAAGAGGGGGAAATTTTTGGTCTTCTTGGACCGAATGGTGCAGGCAAAACAACATTTATAAATATTTTAGCTGGAACAGTAATAAAAACGGCTGGACAAGTAAATGTATGGGGTTTTGATTTAGATGAAAACCCAAGACAAGTTAGAGCATCGGTAGGAATAGTGCCTCAAGAAGTAAACCTTGATCCATTTTTTAGTCCAAGAAAATTATTAGAGTTACAGGCTGGTCTTTATGGAATCAAAGAAAAGGACAGAATTACTGATACTATTCTAGAATTAGTATCTTTAGAAAAACAAGCTAATAGTTATGCTAGGAGTTTATCTGGTGGAATGAAAAGAAGGTTACTAATGGCTAAAGCCTTAGTTCACCAACCTCCAATAGTTTTTTTAGATGAACCTACAGCTGGGGTTGATGTAGAATTAAGACAAAATTTATGGAAAAATGTACAACTACTTAATGATCTTGGTGTAACTATTATCTTAACCACACATTACCTCGAGGAAGCTGAAGAAATGTGTGACCGAATAGCTATTCTTAATAAAGGAAATATAGTTGCTTTAGATAGTACTAAAAATCTACTAGATAGAATTCAAACAAAAAAAATAACTTTTAAAACTGATAAAATAATTGATATTAAAGATGAAGAGATAGATTCTCTAAAAGTAATATCAAAATCAGACACTGAATTATGTGTATCATATGAAAAAAGTAAAATTAACATGGAGGAATTAATTAATTTAGTTAAGAAAAATAACGTCAAAATTATAGATATATCTACTGATGATGGTGATTTAGAAGATGTTTTTCTTAGACTAATAAAAAACTAGATTATTATAATAATAAATAGTAAATTTATCATAATGGATCTTTTAAAAACTAATTCAATTCAAAAAACTTTAAAATTATTTTTAATGGTTTCTTTAGGAACAATCGCACTAACTATTTCAGCTAAATTAAAAATACCATTTTATCCAGTGCCAATGACAATGCAGACTTTTGTTGTTCTTTTTTTAGGAATGGCTTTTGGTTATAAAATTGGTTTTGCTACAGTTGGGGTTTATCTTCTTGAAGGTATTATTGGAATACCAGTATTTTCTAATTCACCTGAAAAAGGTGTAGGCTTAATTTACTTTACGGGTCCAACAATGGGTTATTTAATAGGTTTTTTATTTGCAGTTTTTTTTGCAGGCTACCTAAATTTAAAAAATAATATTTTTATAATTTTTAGTAAGTTGACATTTGCAGTTTCAACAATTTACTTATTTGGAACTTTATGGCTTGGAACTTTAATCGGATGGGATAAGCCAATTGTTCAATTAGGTGTTACTCCATTTTTATTAGCTGAATTATTCAAAATCTGTCTATTAACTTTATTAGCCAAAAATATTATTAAGTTTAGAAAATTTATTTAGGTGATCTTTTAGACAATATTCTTTGTAAAGTTCTTCTATGCATCTTAAGTCTTCTTGCAGTTTCAGAAACATTTCTATTGCACAGTTCAAAAACTCTATGAATATGTTCCCATTTAACTCTATCTGCTGACATTGGATTTTCTGGTGGTTGCGCTTTTTTCTCTGGATCCGCTAACAATGCTTTTTCAACATCATCTGCATCAGCTGGTTTTGCAAGGTAGTCAATAGCACCCTCTTTAATAGCTGCTACAGCAGTTGGTATATTCCCATAACCAGTTAACATAATTATTCTGCTGGTTGCATTGGAAATTTGGATTTGCTTTACAACTTCAAGCCCATTTCCATCAGCTAATCTTAGGTCAACAACTGCAAAGCCAGGTTTTTTTTCTTTAACTGATTGAATGCCTTTTTGTACACTCTCAGCTTGAAAAACTTCAAACCCTTTTTTTTCCATTGCTCTGGCAAGTCTTTCCCTAAAAGGATTATCATCATCAACAATTAGTAAGGATTTATTATCAAAATCACTTAGTTTTTGTAAATTTGCTATTTCAGCCATACTAGTGATATGGGGCTTTATCTAATAATTTCAATACCTATTATTTACTTTACATTAATTAATTATTGCCTTAATTGCATAATTTATATGAAAGTTTTTAAGTATTTAAAAACTTTTTTTTATTAAATTTTTTTTGGAGACATAATGCAAAAATTTAAAACAGTTGATGAGCTTATTAATCAACTAAAACCGGAACAACCTATTTATTGTATTAGGAAAAAATCAATACAATTAGCTTCTGCATATTTTAGAAATAAATTTCCTGGTAAAGTGCTTTATGCAGTAAAAACTAACCCACATCCTGAAGTTTTAAAAGCAATAGTTGACAGTGGGATTGAGAACTTTGATATAGCTTCTATTAAAGAAATCAAAGATATAAGAGCAATCAGTCCTAATGCGAAATGTTCTTATATGCATACAGTTAAAAGTAGAGAAAGTATTAAAGAGGCTTATTTTAACTATAATGTTAAAGCTTTTTCTCTTGATACTAAAGATGAATTAATAAAAATTATTGAAACAACTAACCAGGCAAAAGACCTTGAATTATTTGTAAGAGTGGCTGTTTCAAATGAGCATGCTGAAATAGATTTATCAACAAAATTTGGAGCATCTATTTCTGAAGCGACTGGCTTGTTAAGATTAACAAAACAATATGCAAAAAAAATAGGTTTAAGCTTCCATGTTGGATCTCAATGCATGCATCCTATTTCATATATAAAAGGGATTGCAGATATTGGAAGTATAATAAAAAAAACTAAAATTATTCCAGATTACATTAATATTGGAGGCGGATTTCCTGCAATTTATCCAGATCTTGTACCTCAATCTTTAGATAATTATTTTGAAGAAATAAAAAAAGGTTTAACTAATTTAAACTTGGAAAAAATTCCTGAAATATTATGTGAACCTGGAAGAGCATTAGTTGCTGAAAGTGGATCAACAATTGTAAGAGTAAATCTTAGAAAAAAACAAAAGCTCTATATTAATGATGGAACGTACGGAACTCTTTTTGATGCTGGTACACCAAATATAGTTTACCCGTCTCGTTTAATTAAAAATGGAAAAATAATATCTAAAAAATTAACAGCATTTGATTTTTATGGCCCTACGTGTGATAGCATGGACTATATGAAGGGGCCATTTCTGCTTCCAAATAATATTAAAGAAAATGATTATATTGAACTAGGTCAACTAGGTGCATATGGAATAACTTTTAGAACTCAATTTAATGGTTTTTATTCAGATGAAATTTATGAAGTGGAAGATGAACCTATAATGACCCTGTATGGTAAAGATAGCAATAAAGATGTATTAGTTGCTTAATGTCAGAAAATAAAAATTTAACTCATAATAGCAAAAAAGACTTCTTACAAAATCCTATAGAACACATCGATATCACATCATTTGATGCAAGAAAAATTATTTCCTCAATGGAAAAAATGTCATTTGTTTCAAGAGAAACAGCAAATGCTGCCAATATTTTCAATGAAATGATTCAAGATAAGAATTGCACTATTTTTTTAACACTAGCAGGATCAACATCTGCTGCAGGGTGTATGAATATCTATAAAGATTTAGTTAAATATAATATGGTTGATGCAATTGTTGCTACAGGAGCATCAATAGTAGACATGGATTTTTTTGAAGCTTTAGGTTTTAAGCATTACCAAGGTTCGCAATTTCAAGATGATACCGAGTTAAGAAAAAACTATATAGATAGAATTTACGACACCTATATTGATGAGGAAGAATTGCAAGAGTGTGACAAAAGAATATGTGAGATAGCTGATACCCTAGAACCAAGAAGCTATACTTCAAGAGAATTTATTTATGAAATGGGAAAATATTTAAAAAAGTATTCTAAAAAAAAAGACTCTTTGATTGAAACAGCATATGATAATAATGTTCCTATATTTTGTCCTGCATTTACAGACTCGAGTGCTGGTTTTGGATTAGTAACTCACCAAGAGAATAATCCAAAGAATCATATAACAATAGATTCAATTAGAGAATTACGCGAATTAACAGAAATAAAAATTCAATCAAAAGGATCTGGCTTATTTATGATAGGTGGTGGAGTTCCAAAAAATTTTGTTCAAGATACCGTTATCTGTGCTGAACTTTTAGGAAAAGAAGTTGAGATGCACAAGTATGCTGTACAAATTACAGTAGCAGATTCTAGAGATGGTGCATGTAGTAGCTCTACGTTAAAGGAGGCAAGCTCTTGGGGTAAAGTAGATATTGCAAAAGAACAGATGGTTTTTGCAGAAGCAACTAGTGTCCTTCCTTTAATTGCAAGTGACGCATATCACAAAGGTGAGTGGAAAAATAGAACGAGAAAAAACTTCTCAAAAATATTTAAATAAAATTGAAATATCTTTCTAATAAAAATGGATTTCTTGGAATTGACAATGATGTTAATTTTAAAGAAAAAGTAGTCGTTGTACCTTTTGGTTTAGAGAAAACTGTAAGTTATGGTGGTGGTACTCGTAATGGTCCTAAAGAAATTATCAAAGCATCACATCAGGTTGAATTATATGATGAAGAATTACATTGTGAGCCATACAAAAAAATTGGAATTAAAACTTTAAAACCATTTAAAATTGATAAAGACATTAAAAAAGCTCTTAAAAAGATGTCTGATATAAATCAAGAAATATTAGATAAAAAGCTATTTCCAATCACTTTTGGTGGGGAACACTCAATAACACCTGGATGTATTGTTCCATTTGTAAAAAAACATAAAGAAATATGTTTACTACATTTTGATGCACATGCAGACTTAAGAGAAAGCTATAATGGTGAAAAATTTTCTCATGCCTCGGCTATCAAAAGATGTCTAGATCATAAAAATGTATCTTTAATTTCATTTGGGATCAGAAATATATCTCAAAGTGAAATACCTTTTTTAAAAAAAAACTCTTCTAGAATTAATATTTTTTGGGCAAAAGACAAGAAATTGTGGGACTTAAAAAAATTTAAGAAAATGATAAAAAATAAAACTGTATATTTAACTTTTGATGTTGATGGATTAGACTCGAGTATTATGCCTGCAACAGGTACACCAGAACCAGGTGGATTATTATGGGATGAAACTTTAAATATTATAAAAATAGCTGCTAAAAATTCTAATATTGTTGGTGCAGATATAAATGAACTTTCGCCTATAAAAGGTTTTAATTCTTACAATTTTCTTGTAGCAAAACTTGCCTATAAAATTTTATCTTATAAATTTTTATACTAAGCTTTTATAGCTTTAAGAGTTCCTAATAATAATCTGAAAGGTATTAACATTGCCAAGGCAATAAATATTTTAACTGCTAAATCACCTAAAGATAAAGTAACCCACGGTATTCCGGTTGCATAAAAAGAGATAGAGAAGAATAGAAATGTGTCAATAGTAGATCCAATTAATGATGAAGTTAGTGGAGCAACAAACCATTTCTTTTGTCTTAGATGGTCAAAAATTTGAACATCCAACAACTGCGCAACCATAAATGCTGTACCAGAACCTATGGCAATTCTAACTGAAATTAAGTCTGCAAAATTTGTTGAAAAGAAAAGAGTAAATACGATTCCTATAAAAAAACCAACATAAACAATTTTTCTTGCAACTATTTTTCCATAAGATCTATTTGCTAAATCTGTAATAAGAAAGGCAACCGGATAACTAAACGCTCCATACGTTAATATTTTTTCTAAGCCATAATATGTGATTGGAAACTGTACCAAATAATTTGAAGCTAGAACTACAACACCCATTGCAAATGAGAGTAGTAAAAATAATTTACTCATTAAGCTGATTTGCTAGGAGATACTTTAGGTGCTTTTTTAATAAATGGTGATTTAATTAATATACTTTTTTTTAATTTTTTCAGTCTTGGCGAAATATTTTTATTTTTTACAGTTTTTAAAAATAGATCAAAAGTACCTTTTTTATCAACACATCTCATGCCTGCGTTGCTTACAGTTAAGGTTAAGCTTCTTTTTAAAAGTTCACTTGTGAATTTAGTTTTTTTTAAATTCGGTAAAAATCTTCTATTAGTCTTATTATTAGCATGACTAACATTGTGACCTTTCATCGGTATTTTACCAGTTAATTCGCATTTTTTAGACATAATATTTATGACTATATAAGATGAGTTAGAGACCTCGTCAAGTTTATTAGCTTTGATTAAGGTGTTTCTTGCCTATTATTTCTCTAAAATTCTTAATCCCATCAGCTATTAATATTTCTTTAAGCTCTTTTTTTATCTTTCTTACAATATTTGGACCTTGAAAAACCATGCCAGTATATAATTGAACATGGCTTGCTCCAGCTAATAATTTTCTATGCACACTTTCACCTGAGTCCACCCCACCTACTCCAATAATTTCAATTTTACCTTTTAATAATTTATAAAACTTGCTTATTAATTTATTAGCCTCTTCTTCAAGAGGTTTTCCTGACAAACCACCTTTTTGATGTTTTAATATGTTGTTTAATTTTTCTCTATTTTTTGCAGTTGTATTTGAAACAATTACTGCACTCACTTTGTGATCTAGTAATATTTTACTTATTAATCCAATTTGTTCCTCTGAAATATCAGGAGAAATTTTTACTACAATTGGGATTTTAGATTTAATTTTAATCTTTTCTTCTTGAATTGAACTCATTAATTCATCGAATTTTTCTTCATTATGAAAGCTTCTTAAATTTTCTGTATTAGGTGAAGAAATATTAATTGTGATATAATCAGCAATATCATGAAAAGTTCTAAGTCCAATTAAATAATCATTTAATCGATCATCGCTATTTTTGTTAGGGCCTATATTGATACCCAATAAACCCTTGTTTAAATTTGATCTAATTCTATTACTTACATTTTCAGAACCTAAGTTATTAAATCCCAATCTATTAATAAGCGCTTCGTCTTCAACTAATCTAAATACTCTTGGTTTTGGATTTCCATATTGTTCAAGAGGTGTAACTGTTCCAACTTCAACAAATCCAAATCCAAGTTTAAATAAAGAATTATAAACTTCAGCATTTTTATCAAATCCAGCAGCCATTCCAATTGGGTTATCTATTTCTTTACCAAACAAAGTGGATCTAAACATTGGGTCATCTTTATTTTCATCCATTAAACTTGGAGTTAAATTTAATTTTAAAGATTTGATTGCTAAATTATGGGCAGTTTCAGGATCAATTTTAAAAATTAATGATCTGAATTTTGAAAACATTATTTTATTTTCTCTTTTATTAATTCTTTAGTTTCATTAACTCCAAAAAAACTTATAAAAAATCCCATTCTTGGCCCATTTTCATCTCCAAATACTACTTCATAAATTAATTTAAACCAATCACGTAAGTTTTCTGAATATCCATTTTCTTTTCCAGTTGAATAAATCAATGTTTGAATATCTTCTGGTAACATTTCATCATTACAGTCCTCAAGAGTCTTAACCAGCTCCTCTAGGGCTAATTTTTCATTCGAGTCTGGTTTTTTATATTTTTTCTGTATCTTGATTACATCATTAAAATATTTTATAGCATACCCAATTAAATTATCAAAAATTAGATGATCTTTTTCTAAAATATCTTTTTTATATTTTTTTACAAATTTCCAAAGTAATTCCTTGGAATTTGCATTACTTGCTTCTACTAAATTTAAAAGCATTGAAAAACTCATGATAGTATCTTCTTGTGGAATTGATCCATTATGAACATGCCACACTGGGTTCATTAATAGCTGTAATTCATTTTGATTTTTTGTTTTTTCTAAAAAATCTAAATATTCATCAACAGTTTTTGGAACAATCTCTTTATATAATTTTTTTGCTCTTTTAGGATTTTGATACATATACAATGAAAGACTTTCAGGAGATGCATATTCTAACCACTGATCAATAGTAATCCCATTACCTTTTGACTTGGAAATTTTTTCACCTTTTTCATCTAAAAATAGTTCATAAGCAAAGCCAGATGGGTTTGTTTTACCAATCAACTTAACTATTCTTGAAGATAATATTGCACTTTCAATTAAATCTTTTCCATACATTTCAAAATCTATATCAAGCGCATACCACCTCATAGCCCAATCTACTTTCCACTGTAATTTGCAGTGTCCATCTAAAATACTTATTTCAAGTTTTTTTCCATTATTATCGAAAATAATTTTAGATTTTTCTTTTAAGATTTTTAAAACTGGAATTTCTAAAACCTTTCCAGTATCGGGACATATTGGTAAAAAAGGACTATAGGTTCTTTGTCTTTCTTTACCAAGTGTTGGAAGAATTATATCCATAATACCCTGATAATTTTCTAAGATTAATTGTAGTGTTGAATTAAAAAAACCATCTTTATAAAGAGTTGAAGAACTTCTAAAACTATACTCAAATCTAAATTTATCTAAGAAATCTTTTAACATTTCATTATTATGCTCACCAAAGCTTGAAAATTTTTTGAATGGATCTGGGACTTGAGTTAAAGGTTTGTGAAGGTATTTGTTTAATAGTTCTTGATTAGGAACGTTCTCAGGAACTTTTCTAAGTCCATCCATGTCATCTGAAAAAGTAATAATTTCTGTTGGTATATCAGTAAGCTGTTTTAATGCATTAACCATCATTGATGTTCTGGCAACTTCACCAAATGTACCTATATGAGGTAGTCCACTTGGTCCATACCCTGTTTGTAAAATAATCTTGCCTTTTTTTTCAATAAAAGACTTTCTTTCACGCAACATTTTTTTAGCCTCAACAAAAGGCCATGCGTTAGTTTTATCTAAATTATCTTTTTCAATCACTTTTTTAATAACAAATATCTTATAATTGGTGTTTTTATTAATTCTTATAGAGTTGAAATTTATTTACCATAAAATAATGTTCTTTCAAAATGTCTAATTATAAAACTGTTTTTTTTACCTTGGGTGTTCTACAAATTATTCTTGGAATAGCCATGACGATTCCAATTTTAACTCAGGTAGTGTATTCAGAAATAGACTCTTCGTTTATAGGTGCATCTATAATCACAATAATATTTGGTATATTGTTTTTTTTATCAAACTTAAATCATGAAAAAAAACTAAATCTTCAACAAGCTTTTTTGCTTACTGCACTTTCTTGGTTAAGTATTGCAATATTTGGTTCCTTGCCTTTTATTTTTTCAAGTCTGGAATTGTCAATCACAGACTCATTCTTTGAAAGCATGTCTGGAATTACTACTACTGGCTCAACCATAATTTTAAATTTAGACGTAGCACCCAGATCAATTCTTTTGTGGAGAGCTATGCTTCAATGGTTGGGTGGAATTGGTATTATTGTGATGGCAATAACTCTCATGCCAATAATGAATGTTGGGGGAATGCAGTTATTTAAAATTTCAAGCAATGATTCTTCAGAAAAATTATTACCAAAGTCTAAAGAAATATCCCTTAGACTAATCTATGTTTATTTGACGCTAACGACATTTTGTGCTGCTACTTATAAATTTTTTGGCATGAATACCTTCGATAGTCTAACTCATTCTATGACTACAATAGCAACAGGTGGTTTTTCAAATTACAATGAGTCTATAGGATATTTTAATAGCCCATCTATTGAGGTATCATCGATGATTTTTATTATACTAGGTAGTTTACCTTTTATTGCTTATATAAAATTTTTAAATGGTAATAAGAAAATATTTACTTCAGATGTTCAAATTAGATCATTTATTAAAATAATTATTTTTTCAATTATTTTACTTTTTATTTATTCTCTTTTTCAAAATAATGACCAGTCTCAAATTAATATAAGAGCAATTTTTTTTAATGTTATTTCTATTTTAACTGGTACGGGATATGTCACAGGAGAATTTGATGGATGGGGAAATTTTCCTCTAATTTTCTTCTTAACTTTAATGTTTATTGGAGGCTGTGCTGGCTCAACAACTTGTGGAATTAAGATTTTTAGAATTCAAATTTTATATTTATTTATTATTAATCAATTAAAAAAAATTATATATCCAAGGGGTGTATTTGTAATTAAATATGACAAAAATAAAGTAGATGATAAATTTATGGCTTCAATCATTTCTTTCATTTTTCTTTATTTGGTTATATTTTTTTTGATAACTGCATTTTTATCCTTAAGTGGTTTGGATTTTGTAACCTCAATTTCAGGAGCCGCAACGTCAATTTCTAATGTTGGTCCTGGATTAGGCTCTACAATTGGTCCTAATGGCAATTTTTCAAGCCTACCAGAGATATCTAAGTGGATTTTGAGCCTTGGAATGATCTTGGGTAGGTTAGAGTTATTTGCTATACTAGTATTGTTTCTACCTTCGTTTTGGAGAAATTAATTATGATTGAAATAAAAAAACAATCGCTCTCAGAAACTTTTTCTGTCTACTTAGATAAAAGAATGCTTAGGATTTTATTACTAGGAGCTATCTCTGGTTTTCCCTGGGTTTTAATAGGAAGCAGTTTAAGTTTATGGCTTAAAGAAGAAGGTTTGAGTAGATCAACAATTGGTTGGGCAGGTTTAATATTTGCAGTTTATGCTTTTAACTATTTGTGGGCACCTCTTATTGACAGACTTCAAATACCATATCTAACTAAAAAACTTGGTCATAGAAGGGGCTGGATAGTCTTGATGCAAATTGCAATTTTAATTTGTCTTGTTACTTGGAGCTTTATTAACCCAACTGAAAACTTAGCTCTATTAATTACAGTTGGTTTAATCATTGCCATAGCTTCAGCTACACAAGATATTACTGTTGATGCCTTAAGAATTGAGCAAATAGGTGAGGATGAAAGTAAATCAATGGCTGCTGGTGCAGCTATGGCTGTTGTTGGGTGGTGGAGTGGATACAAACTGGGTGGTGTAATAGCTTTGTTTGCTGCTCAATATTTAGAAAATATTGGTGTTAGCAATTACTGGCAAATCACATTTTTAATTTTAGGTGTTGTGGTAATTTTAATGAATGTAGGATTGATGTTTGTTCATGAGCCACTCACCACAGATAGGCAGCTTAAGCAAAAAGAGACTGACAATTTAATAGCAAATAAACTTGGGTCAAAAAATATTTTAACCACGTTTGTTGCTTGGATCAGTAGTACGTTGGGTGGTCCAATACTAAGTTTCTTTAAAAAAAATGGATTTTCAGTTGCAATTGGAATTTTAAGTTTTATT
>Ga0209709_10001627_pt1 | contig 20524 bp, 36 predicted proteins | sample ArcticOcean_MG_C_2_FD_187435 | JGI IMG/M metagenome (GOLD analysis project Ga0209709, IMG submission 187435) | Marine microbial communities from western Arctic Ocean - ArcticOcean_MG_CB4_136 (SPAdes) (version 2) | ecosystem: Environmental > Aquatic > Marine > Oceanic | place: Arctic Ocean...
ATCTCTTTATTTTGAACTAATTTAGCCTTATCAATGCTAATTTTTGCTCCCATTTCCTCTTTTTTACGTTCATTTTCCATTGCTTTTAAATCTATCTCTCTAGACTTAAGTTTAAGTAAAGGATCATGGTCAAATTGAGAAGTAATTTTCTTTTCTTCCTTCATAAACTCTTCCATCATTTCAGAAATTAAAACAGCTTTTCTTGCTTCAATTTTCATAACAATTTGCTGTAATTGTTGTTGCGCTTGTGGATTTTGCTGTGCTTGCTGTTGCAATTGTTGCAACATCATAGTTTCTTGCTGAAATTCAATGTCAACTTGTTCTTGAGCCATCAAACCAATATGTTCCAAAATGTTTTTTTCTAATGCACCCATCACCGCAGGGTTATTTCTCACCATATTCGTTGCCATAAAGTAAAGATGCGACGTAATGTGCGCTCTATGATCTTGACCTCTATAAGCTTGGAAAGGTTTTTGTGACATCGCTTGAATATTTTCAATCGCCGGATCTGAAGGTTGTGGTGGAGGCGGCGGAGGTAAAATTCTATCAATATCTTTAACGCCTAGAGCCTCATACATCTTACGATACGATTGATAAAGATTGTGCATCTGTGGATTAGACATCGCTAATTGTAATTCTGTTTGTGCCATAGTAATTCTTTGTGTTTGAGAAAAAATATTAGGATCAGCAACCGGTAAAATATCGATTCTTTCATCAAAATCCTGAACTTTAATTTCTCTTTGTCCTCCTACCACATCATAAGGATAAACCGGAGGTAAATACGTTGCAAAAACTGTTGCTAACAAATTAAATTCTCTTTTAAGCGCCGCATATAGTCTTTTATGGATTGCTGACATTACTCTTGAACCACGTTCCAAAAGAGCTACGGTCGTACCAACTGCTGCGCCTTGGTTCCCGTCCCCGACCTGCATGTCAGCAATGGACGCGAATCTCTGTCCTGCTTGAACAACAATTCCCATCAATTGCAATAACGTCTGCGATGGTTCCTTATAAGGTAGAAATTGAAATGCATCTTTTAGATTTCCACCAGGAGCATCCACATCTCGGAATTCTCCAGGTTGAATAGGAGCTGCGTCATCTCTAACTCTAACTCCCCTTAGTTTAAAGCCTGCGGGTAGATTTGATAATGTTCCTGCGTCTAATAATTGGCGGAGAGCTACCGTTGCGGTTCTGCTCAATCCGCCAATCATATGAATCAATCCAAAACCATAAAATCCTAGTCCGGGCAGAAATTTAAAGTGGACAAAATATTGGACTTTTTTCCGAGTTGGATCGTTGGGCGCAAAATTCCTTCTGATAGATAACACAGTTCGACTACTTTCTTCGAGTGTTACTACATAAGGAAGCTTTATTCCTGTAGGTTCCCCTTCGGGATCTACGTCTTCGAATCCTTCTAAATCTAAATTAACGTGACACTCTAAAAGTGTGTACACATCTTCTTGACGACCAACTTTAGTTGTGCCTCCAAGAGCTTTTTGTTTTTCTTCTAGTTTGTCTGTGACAATAGCGGGCTTGCTTAACTCGATATCTCTATAAAAACCTGAAACTTGTTGTTTTCTAAGTTCATTTTCTGACATCTTGACAACGTGAATAATAGCTTCGGTGTCATCTAATGATGTTGCTGAATAAGGTACCACTAAATCTTCTGCTTGAACAAATTTAGAAACGGCTCTTTTTTTCAAAGAATCATAATAAACTTTTTTAAAGGTAGATCCGGCTAAAGGTAAATGAAATAACATCTGATCAAACTCGGCTTCGTATTCTGTAAGATCATACATAATTTCATAATTCATGAAATCTTTAACACGTTGTGATTGCTGTTCACGTTGAGGATCGCTACGACCAATCACTTGTGTTCTTACCGGCCCGTCGGCTGGTAGTAGTTCTTTATAAGCTTGTGCTTGAAACTGAGTTACGGATTCTGCGAGCACTGGGTGCGTTGCACCACTGGCGCCTTGGAAAGGTTCCGTTTTAACATCGTATTTAAAACCTAAAAGATCGAGTCCTTTAATATACGTTTGTTCCCAATCTTTTCTTGAATTTCTATAATCGGTATAATCCGCTTGCATTTCTGAACCGAGTTTGGAAAGAAAACCATCATCTACGGCTTCCGTTAAGTTGTCGAAATGACCTTGGGGTTGTTGTCCATTGAGCTTGGATTTGGGGTCAAAATTAATCTCTACACCACCATCGGCTAATTCTGTTTGTTCAATATCTTCTTCTGTTGTAGCTTGATCTTCAACTAAATTAACTTCAGTATCTTCGCCAGTTACATCAGGTGTTGGAATTTCTGTAGGTTGTTTTACGACATTGGGTAATGTCTTATCAATTTCTGCCATGTTTATGTCCTATATTTTGAACTATATCATCTCCAGTCAGGTAAGTCAAGCCATGCGGCATCGGCCCACTTTCAGGAGGTATTGTTGTTGTTAATTGAGGTGCGCTTTTAGGTTGCCACATACGGCCCCCATCTTTAGCTTCTTGAATATTACCCTCTTTCCATTTTTTCCATTTTTTAAAATCTTCAAAAAAATCACGTTGGAAGTTATCTTTATCTCTGTTTTTTCTATCATCTAGAAATTCTCTAAATTCATCATCTTCAATAATTCCACCTTCACCTTTTTTAACAACCGGTTCTAGTATTTCAACCACTTCGTCAATTGTGCTTACAAAAGGTTTATTTAATTTTCCTTTTGTTGCTTCACTCCAGTGTAAAAAGCCTGGATCATTTTCATAGACTACATAGTCACTATACAGTTGATGATCTTTTACATTTTGCTTCATCGATTGTTTTTTATAAGTTTTTACAAAATCTTTCTGACCCGCTTTTTCTGCCTGTTTTAATACATCTCCCCCTTCATCCGCAATACCGGTGAATCTACCTGTAAACCCTTTCTTTTGTAATTCTTTAACAATAAATTTAGTATCACCTGGGTCAATATTTATATATTCTTTACCTGAAAGCTTTTTTCCATAATTACCATGTTTAAATTTCTGTGCTTTGTTCATAATACTTTTTAATGCTGTTCTAACTGGAGCAGTTAAAGCTGTTAAATCAAAATGAGCCAGGCCACTTGTTCCATAGTCTACATCACTATTATGCCAGTATGTTTTTAATTTCACTGCAAAATCTTTTGTAGGAGCAGCCTTAAAAAGACCTCCCAGTCCAATTCCTTTTAAGGCCACCATCAAACCACTTGCAGCAACCGTTGCATTAAAGTCTCTTCGACTCTGACCAAAATCCGTTATTTTATCATTAATCGTTTGATCTAACGTTTTTCCTTTTTTTAATTTACCTATTACTTTGCTCGCCTGATCAATTATTTTTTGTCCTATCTTGAACGCTCCGCCTACGGGAACCGCTATTTCCGTTCCGAGTCCTAGGACATTTCCAACCGTTCTTTGCTTATCGGATACTTTTGCTCCTTCAGCTTCAGCCAAGGATGATATTCCAAGGTTCTCGGACCATGAACCCGGAGTAATATTTTCTACGGCTTCACTAAACATTTTTTTATCAGGAGGAGATTGAAGTAATTGACTACCTAACTTTCCTGCTGCAAAAGGCAGCTTGGATAAAGTTTCAGCTGAATTAACTATTCCTTCTACCGCTTTGTCAGCATAGTAGGGAATACCCGTTTGACTCATAATTCCTGTACCTTCTTGAAAACCAATTCTTCCGCCTTCGGCTTTGCTAGATGTAAATCCATCAACCTCCTGTTGTTCAGATGGTTTTAATTGATTATAGGGTTTTTGAAATAATAACTGTGAAAATTCTTCAGGAGTCATAGGCTTAACAGGTCCACCCTCCTCATATCTCGTATCGGTAAAAGGATTTCTTGCTTTAGGAAGTTTCTGGTTGATATAATCCATCACCGGCATTTCGCTAGCGTGGTTCTCTTTCCAGTCAGCCCAGGATCCTCCATAGGAGAACGCGAACCCCGGATCTCCTCCGTACATCATTCCGATTCTTCCGCCTTCGGCTTTTTCGGGAGAGTAAGCGCCAGGACCTCTTTCCCACCATTTTCTTTTTTTCTCTTCTTCAGACAGGTCTAATCCTTCTTTTAATTTCTTGCTTGCCCATCGATTAGCCATAATTCCGCCTGCAGTTACGGCCCCTAGTTCAGGAGCTAAACTTTTCATATCGCCTGCTTGGGCTCTCGTTTTAACACTTTTTAAATATTTTTTATAAAGATCATAAGGATTGTTTCCTGGTTTATTTGCCCATTTCCAAACCTTAGGACCTTGTTTAGCAAGCCATGCCGCAAGTCCACCAGCGTACATTCCAACTCTTCCGCCTTTTTCATAACCAAAAAGACCTTTGGTTTTTAATATAACAGCAAAGTCATCTATGCTAATTGGTTCACCATTCTGATCCACTCCGCCTACTTTGTCATAAAGGTCTTTAATAATTTTCCATTTATTAACAAGATCTCCTCCTTGATAACCCGTTCTTCCGCCTTCACCCAGCATCTCACCTAGGCCTCCTGCGTCTTCCATAATGTCAATGTTTAAATCTTTTTGTTTATCTTTATAAATCTCAATTAATTCTTCATAGGATTCGGGCATTAAACTCGATTTTAATTTTTCAATCGCTTTGAGTCCTTTATCAATGTCCTTTTGGCTTGGACCACCGTCATCGAAATTAGCCCGGCCGCCCTGAGCATAAGATTCGTTTGAAATATCTAAAAATTCTTCAAACTCCATATCTAGGGGAATAGTCCCCTTTTTAAGTGCGTCTTCATAGGCACTACGAGATTCAGCCATTGCATCATCATAACCATAAGAAGCAGTCATAATACCACCTTCGGCTTTCTTTCCGCCTTTAATCACGGAAGGATTAAAGCCAGGGGGCTTTATACCTGTTATTCCTTCTTTAGCTCCTGTAACAAATCGTGATGTATTAGCAGCATTTAAATTTTCAGGTTTAATTTGCGCTTTATGTTTATCTACTATCGCTCGTAGTCTTTTATCAAACGCAGAACCAGGTCCGGCATCATCCCATTTAAATCTTTTAGGTTTAACAATTTCTTTAGGAACAACCTTGGGATCAAATGTTTTAAAATTTTTATAATAATCTTTAGCTTTGTTAATCAGCTTAGGAAAATGCTTTTCAGCAATAGGTTTTCCTAGTTTTTCAGCTTCCTTCCATGCCTTAAATAAATATTTCTGACCATATTTAAAGCCCTGTTTTCCAGCCCATATAAGAAAATTTGTATAACCCATTAGTAATAAGTCCTATTTGTAATTTCACGTTTGGGCTCTGCGTAGTCTTCTGGGTGAGTAACAAATCCCCCCTGTCTGAAGCGCATAATCGCTTGAGTCATACTATCGACTAAGTCATCGTGGTCTCCAAAAGGAAACGCTGCGCATTCCTCAATCACGTCTTCCGCAAATTTAAATTCAGGGGCCCAAATCATTCCTGACTCAAATAGCGGTGCAACCGAGTTTACTCTTACATGCTTATCATTTCCACGGCTCGGTGTAAAGTTCATTACTGGTATATCCATCTTTCTCAGCTCATAGGTCAGGGGTAATCCTGATGCCTTAGCTTCGATCAAAACTGAGTCAGGTTGCCAGTATTTATACTGCTCGAGAGCTTTCCGTCTTAATTCTGGAAACTCATACCGTCCTTTAAGGGAATCCAATAGAATTAAATTAGCTCCACTATCCTCAGTAGGGTAAAAAACACCCCAGGTGGTAATAGCCGAGTAATCGGCCGTTTCTTTCTTCATAAAGGCAGTATCATAGGATTGTATAACATGGTAAAGAGGTGGAATTCTATCGGATTCCCATTTGCGCCACCACTCTCGTTTGATTAAAGCTCCTTCTTCTGATGTAGGGTTCTGCATCCATTGTGCATTCCACTTAGAAACCGGTAGAGTTGCTTTAACTTTTTCTAACTCCTCAAAGTCCCAATACTCAGGCCACACAGGTCTTTCTTTATCTGTTCCTTGGTCCATGATTGCTGGAAACTCGATCACGTCCCACTGATCACCTTTTACTTCTTTTTGATTTTTTAATAACATCGCTGTTAAATCTTTTGTAGACCATCTTGTCATTACCACCACGATCGATGCTCCAGGTTGCAGACGTTGTCTCGGACCTGAGGTATACCATTCATAAGCATTTTCCAAAGCAGACGCGGACATGGCATCTTGCTCCGAGTGTGGATCATCAATGATTAATAGATCAGCACCCCGTCCGGTAATAGCTCCACCGACTCCGGCAGCGAAGTACTCGCCGCCTTGTGCTGTTTCCCACCTCCCAGCGGCCTTACTATCTTCCTGTAATCGTGTTTGAAAAATTTTTTCATATTCAGGTGAATCAATAAGGTGCTTGGCTTTACGACCAAACTTAATGGCGAGTTCTCCCGTGTGGGTTGCTTGAATGATCTTTAATTTTGGATTACGGCCCACCATCCAAGCGGGTAGCAGATAGGATGCAAATTCTGATTTTGTATGCCGTGGGGGCATATTAATAATTAATCGTTTTATTTCGCCCGTGGCTAATTTATTAAATTTTTTTGCAACATGTCTGTGATGGGACCCTTCAATAAACTCGGGCCAAACGCACTTAACAAAGGAAAGAAAGTCATTTTTGGCAGAATTTTGGATTTTTTTCTCGGCATGCATTACCTGAAGTTGTTTGAATTGACGTCTTACATCTGAAGGCAGCCTACTTATGTCTACGTTATTTAGATTCATAAAAATTTTTTAATTTTTTTTTAGCATCATTGTATGATGTTTAACATGTTTTTAGCAGGGTTGACAGTCTAAATCAATGTATAAAGAGAAAACTTTGGGACCCCTTTTAAAAAAAAGGGGGTGCGCCGTCTTGCCCTGCGCAAAATTTCAACTTGGGGTTGGTACCTCTATGAGATCCACTGCGCCGCGCGCAGCGCGGCTGCGACATATTGTCGCATGCGACATCTTGTCACATTGACTGCGACATATCGTCACACCTGCGTCACTCTACCACATTGACATTGCACCCCCGAAGGGGGTGCGACATCTTGTCACATTGACTACTGTTTAACTGGTTGAAAGTAATCAACCGCTTTCTGTGATTGTGCTAATGCGTCACCTACTAACGTATAGTCATGCTTTAATGCCTTGATCCAGCTGTTCAAGTATTGGACGTGATTGTCTCTTATTGTTTTTTCAATACCAAACTGTTGACCAAATAAAACACTACCCAACTCAGCAACTAACTCTTCGAATGCATATTCATTTAGTAAACCAAACTTTTCTTTATTCTTTTTTATTCTTCCTGTTCTCAATTCACTTCCCGTTGAGTGTGTTAACTCATGAAACAAAGTAGAATAATAATGCACCGTTGCATCAGCCTCTTTTGTGTCTTTAAAATTAATCTTAGAAGTCATGTTGATATAATCAGAAGTTTGATTATAAAAACAACGTCCTTCTTCTTCATGTCTAAGATCAATCTTAGTTGATTTAACAAACGTATCAATTGCATCAACTGAGTACTGTTTACCAGTTTTAAAAACTGGCGGTGTGTAAGTGCCTTCAGTTTGTGCAAAGTTAAAAGATTTAGAATAAAGTAAAATCGCTCCACTTAGAACTTTTTTATCTTTAACTATTCTTGAATCTTTAAAGAAGGGCTTATAAAAAACAATTGGAATAGGTTTGGCTCCAGTTTTTGGAACGTTGCCTAAACTTGCCCATTGTTTTTTAGTTGCATAAAGACAATATTTATACTTCTTAAAATAAGTGTCAAATGTTGTTAGCATTGCATTAACACCTTTAAAATATAACTTTGTCTTTGCATTAGTGGGACGGCTATTTAAATTATTAAATGGTGCGTCCCATCTTTTTTTAGGATTATTAACTTGACCTTGCATAAGTGCAATAACTTGATCAGCTAATGGTTTATGTACTATCTCTGTTACTTTTGTTTTTTTCATAGTGCAATTATACTAAATATGTATAGGTCTGTATATAGCCATTTTGTCGCAGGGCATACAACTTGTGATTGAATAAAAATAAGGGGTGCGACATCTTGTCATGTTCTAAGAACTATGTGAATTTGTTATAATGAAAGCATGAAAAAAATAGAAGAAGTAATAAAAAATGGAGATAAGTTTAAAATTACGTTCTATCCTCAAAGTATAAATTTTGACGTTGATGAACACCAAATACAATCAACAACAAGATTTGGAATTTGGAATAGTGATTGTGATTTTATTCTAAAACCAAAAACAAAACAAGTAGCACCTTACATCAGATTTTTTGATGTAAATGCTGATGGATATAGAATGGCTACAACAAAACATAGAGCGGTATCTATATTTCTTAATAATCAAAACTATGTTTGGAAAGCTTACTAAATGAGTATATTTGCAAAAGATAAAAATGCTTTTTGCACAACTAACTTAATTGTAAAAGTTAGACAGTACAAAGATGGAGAACATTTTTTCTCTATTAATAGTATTGTGGTGGATAGTGTTAAGGCTAGAACAGTAGCCGAAAAACTTAATGAAGTTGTCGAAATTGAAAAAGACAACGCAGAGAATAAAGGTTGGAAGAATAGATATTATTCTAAACCCTTTACATTTTAAATAAAAAAGAAAAAAGCCCAGCGATCAATGATCGGTGGGCTTTTTGTCAATGCGACATTTTGTCGCATTGACAATGATATATTTATATTATACTAGAAGCTCCAAGCACCAAGCCTCAAGCTACCTACTTTCATTACTTACCTTTAGGTTTTGGTAATGCAGGTAGATTATTGTCCCACGAAACACCGCCCAATTTTAATAGAGATGTTAATTGATCTATTAAATCAGTTGGTACTGACGCTTCCTTGACCATATCCCCAGCTCTTTCCTTAATCGCTTTCAGATAGACAAGGCGTTGTCCTTGTGGAGTTTTCTCAGCTAGTTGTTTGGCTTGTGCTTCTGCCCACTTCTCTAACTGATCTTGACAGTTTTTGACAGTAATACAATCCCTGTCATCTTTGTCAAATCTGTAGTCTTTTAATTTAGACCACGCTACATCTTTTCTGGCACTTTGGTCAAAAAATATGTAGGCATTTCTTGATGCTTCTCGTAGTTTAGTTTCAGCATCTTGAAGTGCGTTTATTACTTTAGTTGCACCAATATTCTTAGCAAAAGATTTAGTTCCTTTGTTTAGAATATTTTGTACAGTCGTCTTAATCCGAAGTTCTTCCCTCTCGATTTCAGGTTCTAACTTCTTCTCAACCTTTTGCTCAAAATGATCTCTTTGATACAGTTTGAGTTCGTTTTCTTTTTTTGTCATTTATTTACCTCTTTATCTTTCTGTCCACTATTATATAGGATATGATTTAAAAGTCAACTGCCAAATTGTCGCAGGGTGCGGCATATTGTCGCGCGACACTTTATCCTCTTGACATTGGACAAATTGTCGCAGCTTCTCTTTTGCCATAATGTTGCCATAATTCTCCTATATAATAAGGGAATATGGAAAAACAAAACAAAGAAGAACTAGAACCATACACACCTGATGAGGAGTATGTTGAGTACCAAAACGACATGCAATCTCAGGTGCAAGAAGATATAGAAGAAGCTTCGGCTTAATCTAAAAGGTCTCAGGCGCTTCGGCGCCTGGGCTTGAGCCGGGATCTTATGGTGGTCAGTTAGTATGGAATAGCGTAATAAATGTGCTTGCACTATAAAAGTCTATTTAGAAAGCTGAGAAGTCGTAGGATCCCGGGTCAAGTTGCGACTAATGGTAACTCGCGAGAGTGTAATACCCATTAGCGCTTGACCCTAAAAATAAAAGAAAAGCCCCAAGCTTCAAGCTCCAAGCGCCAAGCTTCAAGCCGCCGAAGGCGGCTGCGACACTATGTCACATTGACACAAGATGTAGTGGTGCGACAATTTGGCCATTGACATCCGGACCATGATCCTATATAATAGGGGACATGAATAACAAAAAGGAGAAACAACATGGGTGATAGAGTTAGTATATCATTTAGACAAAAGGAAGAAACATACGGCGGACCTACAGAGAAGAAGACACGTTTGGAAGAATCTCCAGCGCTCTTCCATCATTGGGGTGGCACTGAGCTTCCTAAAGTAGCCTTCGAATGGTTTAAGAAGGTTAGGGAAGACACTGAAGGAAAACGATCAGATCCATTCACGCGCCTAGAGCCGCGCAATCTAATGGTGCAGCTCATCGGCACCTTAGCACGAGAGAAGTGGGATCAGTATAGTACAGGAACCGGGAAACACGATACATGGATGACGCATAGCATGTACCTGGGCAAAGATAGCAATGATGGAGACAACTCCGACAACGGTCATTACACGATCGATGTGGATGAAAGCAGAATGTACAACGACAAAGGAGAATCAATAGCATAACACCTCTTCATGGGCCGGCGTCGCCGGCCCATGAATCTTGTCAATATGTCAAATCGTCGCACTCCAGTTTTAAAAATTTTTGGTAATGGTAGTATAGTAGATACAGCAGGCTACAAGCACCAAGCGGAAGAGGCCCCAAGCATCAAGCTCCAAGCTTCAAGCGCCAAGCCCGTGCGACAAATTGTCGCGCGTCAATATGTCTTATTGACAGAAGCACCAAGCTCCACGAACCACGGTTCAGTTTAATTCATTAAAAATTTTTTGGATTTCTTTCCATGAAGTCGCAAGCGGCCAACTATAGTTGTGGCCTTCGGAGCTTAGTCCACGAATCATGGATCCTGGAAAAAGTTTTAGAGACCTCTGACCGAGGGCCTCTACTAGGATAAAACTATTCTTAGAATGTTGTACATGGAAACTTATTTGATGGGGAGAAAATCGTACCTTATTACCTTTGGCGACTTTTAATTCAACAGTGAAATACCGGCCAGAATCATTATACCCCAATAGATCAGGAAGCCCAAGTAAGCTAAGGTTTTCAATACGATTCCATGTGATGGATGGTGTATTTTTTTTAAGATTCTGGTATAATTTTCGCTCGGGTGCCATTTCATTTTTGAGGTAACCTAGTAGTCGTCTTTAAGATTGGTAGGAAGAATAAGTGGAGAATTTTTTTGAGTTTTCATAACCAATCTATGGGCAGTATGACCAGGTTGACCTATAATAGGAACAGCATGTTCATGCACTTCCATTCGTCTTATTTCAAATAATTTTCCACCATTCTCAACAAAGAGAACAGCGTTAGAAATAGCATTTCCCTGTCTCGTGCCTGTAGCGTTAGCTGATGTAAATTTACTTAGAAATTCTTGTAGGTCTCGGACTCTCATTACATTCCTGATTTTCTTAATTGATCGACTTTGTCTTCTATCTGTCGTGACAATTTAATATTGTCAGCATGCAACTCTATACTCTCTTGTTCTACCTCTGTCAATCTTTCCTGTAGTGTTCCATTTAATTTTTGATGAGACTCATTAGATTCACGTGAACTTATCAAATTTATTTCAAGTTTTTTAATTTGAGCGATAGCTTGTTTCATCTCCGGACTATTCTGTCCGACGGCCTTAACAATAGATAGTTCTAACTCAGCTTGTTGACATCGTTTTTTATAATTCTCAATAGTTCTTTCAGCTTCTTCAACAACTTGAATTGGTTCTAGTTCTTCTTGTTTTTTTTGTGACTCAGTTAAGGGAATATTAGTGGCTTCCTGGAGACGATCTTCATCCCTATATTTCTCGGATATATCTTTATACATACTTGACATTATAGCATTGTTACCTTAAAATGTCAAACATATGAATTTTATAATATGGCATCTAATAGCCATACTTACGGTAATGGCATGCAGCCTTATCATCGGATATAGTATAGGAAGAAAAAATGGGAGTTCCAAAAAGATTAACTGAAATGCAGATGAGATTCTCCGAGTTTGTTGTATTCGGTGGAGTAGACGGGCCGATGACTCAAGCTGAAGCTGCCATCGCAGCAGGCTATAGTGCTAACAGGGCCAGACAAGAAGGGTCTGAACTATTAAACCCTAGACTCAGCCCTCTCGTAGTTCAATACGTAGGCAAATTAAAAGAAGAAAGACTTAGAAAATTTGAGGTCTCTTACGAAGGTCATGTTGCTGAACTTTCTAGAATAAAGGAGCTTGCTTTGAAGAAAGGGAGCTTTTCCTCTGCAGTAAACGCCGAAACAAATCGTGGCAAGGCGGCAGGATTATACATAGACAGAAAAATAATAAAACATGGGAAATTAGAAGACTTATCAGAGCAAGAGCTAGAAGCCAAAATGAAACAGATTTTAGAAGATTACTCACCAATTTTAAACGTTACCCCCGAAGATGAAGTATTGGAACAAAAAACATCACAAACCAAAACAGAGACAAAAGAAACAAAGCTAAAAAATATTGTTGACCATCCGACATCTACAAAGACATCCAAACATAAAGAAAAACAATCAGTGAAGATAACATTATAAATAACATTTTATCTCGATTCCACATTTAATTTCTCCATTTTTACAACACATCCTGAAGGAAACACATTTCTATCTGAAAAGACTTCCTCTTTCTCATCAAAACTAGCAAATGTCCACAACGCTTTACTTGTTTTCTTATATACATAAGCAAACGTTATCATTTTAGCACACTCAAACTTATCAAATTCTTCTCTAGTGGCATGCCCCGCATCGCCTGTGATGTCAACCCACACTATTTTGAAGAAATAATATTTCTTCTTATTGATGGCAACATATTTATATTTAGATTTTTTTCTTTTAGGCATAATAAAATTTTATATAAGTAATCTCAAAAACAATTAGAGAAGTCAAAAAATTTAAAAGTTTTTCCTTTGCGAATATTTTGTTGGTATTGCTACCTTTTTGATCTCTACTGACACATCTGCCATATTGTGAAACAGTGATTGCCACACTATTTGGCAGTGTTTTGCTTAAATAAGTATTGATTTTATTATCTTTTTTGTCTAACTGACACATTGACAGATTATTTTCAACTATTTTTTTTTTTTCAAAACAATAATTGTTTCTGAGATTACTATATGCATGCTGCTGCCTAATTTGTGCCATAATTTCGCCTTAATCTCGCCACATTCTCTTTAGTTTAGGGGCAACATTAGCTGCCCCTGTTTTGTGAAATACGATTAAACTTTTAGCAGATTAACTGCAGAAGGACCTTTTTCGCCATTCTCGACTTCAAATGTTAGTTCGTCACCTTCATTTAAATCCATATTTGCGGATCTAGCTGCAGATGAGTGAACGAAAACATCTTTTTCTTTGTCTTCTCGCTCGATGAAACCATAACCTTTTGTAGGGTTAAACCATTTCACTTTTCCTTTTATACTCATGTTACTCCTTTTTTATGTGACGGATGCTTTATGCTCGTAATTAGATAATAGGGAATCGAGGGCGAACATATAGCTAAACTCGAGCCCGTCACAAACCCGGATGAAAAACCCCTCTATCCCAACTCCTAACATCTAAATTTTATTTGCTTCAAAATCTATCTCTCCTGCTTTTGGATTGTTTTTATTATAAACTAGGTTGTAATAACTGTCCAATCTTTTCAAAAACTCATGTTTATAGCGCCTTAATTCACTATCTTGAATCTTAAATTCTTGATAATATAGGTCTGGAGTACATATCATAATGACTCCTTGTCTAATGTGGCTGCCATGTACACAATCGTGAGCCATAGCGTATGCTGCAATCTGCATGTAGTAATCTTCTATCCATTCCTCTCTCTTCGGGCGATTTGACTGTTTAAAGTCTCCTATCGTCTCCATATCGTTATGCATACAGATTAAATCTGTACTGCCTGCGTATAAACCTGGATAGTATAAAGTAATTTCTGTTCCGTAGTATTCACTAATCGGAGTCAATCCTACGTCAATAATTTTTTGAGCCATCGGTTTAGCTTGGATACCGATCTCCGTAAGGTCTTCATGACCATTCCCTTGGATGTGTTTCTCCAAGAACTTATGCATGGCAGTCCCCCGCTTGCTTGAATAATTCTTAATTCTCTCTGCTTCTTCATGTCCAACTTTTTCCTTCCAGCGTCTTAAATACGTCTGATCTTTAGTTTTTGCAAGCACCGTGGTCACTGAAGGAAGTTTCATGCCATTGACATCATACATCCGTGATCCATGCTCCGTGGTTCGTGCTGCCTGGACGTAGCGATATTTATTTTGTATCTTCATTTCTTTTTATCTCTCTTTTTTATATAATCTCGACTTTCTTTTTTTATTTCTTCCTTCTCTTTATCGGATTCCTTGTATTCTTTTAAAAGCTTCTCCGATGGATGGTAGACATACACGGCCGAATGACACTTGGGACACGATAGATTAGTCACGATGTCATAATCCACAACCTCTTCAATATCATGGTCTCCGCCCCAAATTAGTTCTTTGTTACAATGCCAACATTTCATTTCTTCTTCCATTCTCTATATTCATCAATCCAAGATTTTTTAGATAAATCTTTACGCATCTCTGATCTTAAATGTTTTATCCTGACTTTTAATCCATCAATCGTGGTATACATCCACCCACAATCATGAGGTCCGATCTCTTTCTTAAACCATTTAATAGTCTCCAGAAGTGCTTCAATCTGTTGTTGTTTATACATCTCGTTCATCCTTTGGAATAAAAGGTGTGTAGCCTTGTTCTTCGGCTTCTTCATCATCTTGACCCACGATAGTTTGAACTTCAGGAACGTAGTGTTTGAGCGTATCCTCGACACTCCGTTTAAGGGTGATTGCTGACATTGCGCACCCACTACAGCTGCCCGATAGTTTTAAAGTAGCCAGGCCAGTGTCCATGGCAAAATTAATAAAACCAATAGCACCATTATGAGCTGCAACGCTTGGGGCAATCTTCTCTTCCAATATAGTCTTAATATCCTTAACGATTTCATCTTCAGTTCTCATGATTCTCCATAATAGCTCGGCTCCAAGAAACTAAACTTTCGGTAGTTTCATTATGCTTCATGGTATTTACGCGTCTACAAATGAACTGAATGTTTCCGGGATCATAGTTTTTTAAACTATCAATGCGATCGATGGAGATATTGGTCTCCAGAGGCCCATGACCTTGTTGATGGGTCATAACTTGACCGGATAAAGGACAAATAAGTCCATGTTTTTCTTTCTGAATCTCCCAAGTTTTCATAAATTGGTTAAAGGTCACGGTGGTAGGTTTTCTTTTCTTTTTTTTCGCTGATTTTTGTTTAATCATCTGATAGGCACGCATAAGAAAAATTTCAGGGTTCTCACTATATTTAATGCGTCGTTGTTTTTCTCGGCAATCTGAGCATTCGGCCTGAAGTCTAATTTTTCTTTTTCCTTTATAATAATCACTTTTCCAGTTAAAATTAAAAATATCTTTAGTTCTTTTACATTTAGAACACTTTTTAGAATCACCAAATAATTTTCGTTTTTTGGGGTCATTTCCGTTGGGGTAGCGATGGATGGTTCTAGCTTTTCGTTTTTTAGGTCCTAATTTTAAAGTCATTTTCTTTGAAGTCTACCTTCCCTAAAACTTTTAACTTGTTGATGGCCCTTCTTATTCATATAAGAACACCAGCCATTAAACTTAGGGTATTTGATTAACAGACTTTTAAATAATTTTTTCCAACTCATAGCTTTCATAACTTCCGTTTCTCCACCTTCTTTTGTCAAAGTATATTCGTATCTCATTAATGCAATAAAGGCTTTGCTAGAGGTTTAACATCCTCTTCTAGAATTTGATTCATAAATTGTTTATAATGTCTTTCATCAAGAAGAGATCTGAGAATTCGAGAACCAACAGCAAGATAAGAGGTTGCTACGAGCATAGAATCTTTAACCTTTTCGTTATGTTCAGTAGCTTCGTCGTAAATTTTGTCGTTTAACTCGGCTATAATATTATCTTCGTTTGTCATAAAGTTCTTTTCCTTTGTTATAGATGTGTTTCTTCATACTTTTGTCGGTGTGCATTAAAGTAAGAACATCAAGTCCGTTATAAGCTTTGGTATAGGCATTTTGGCTCACACCAATACTACCCGCGGACATCAATAAAGCAAATTCGCTGCAACCTGTGGTAATAAGTAAACATCCTATTAATAATATCTTACGCATAAACTTCTCCTTGGCTTTTACATTTTGTACATTGGTGTATTTCTACCATATTTTTTCTTTGATATCCATTACCCTTACACGCAGAACAAGGCTCTAATTGTAAAGGAGGCATCCATATATTGTCTGAAGGGCCACAATCAATACAAAAATTATCATCGTTCCATTCATCCGGCTTAGGTAAACAACCACAAGATTGGCATTTTATTTTCACAGTTTTTCCATAACATAATTATAAATGGCGTGAGTAATGATATTCTTTTCTTTATCTTTTTGTTCGGGAGCTACTTTTTGTTGAAAAAGAGTAATAATATCATGATACTGCATGCCCCACTCATTGGCTCCGTATACTTTAATATATTTTTTATTAGTAGCTATTGGTTCAAATTTAAAACAAAGATTTCTAACATGTTTAAAAACTTTTTCAGCTTGAAATTCTCGGATGTCAAAGGTATGCCCGGTATAATAAACTAAACGGTCCCCTTTTTTAGACGCTTGAATCCAACGATCTATATCTCCTGTTGTTAAACGAGACTTCTGTTTCCTAACAGGAGTAGAAAAATGGTCTCTTGAAGACTCTAGTTTATAATCCTCTTCTCTTCTTTCTTTGTTATGGGAAAAAAGTTCTTTTTGAAGTTTTATTAATGCTGGTTTTTCTTTATCTAGTTTTATTAAAGGAATGATATTTTCTAAGGTTTCTAAAATAAGAACAAAGGTCTTTAGATGATTACTTAAATGGCCCTTGTCAATAGATTCTTTAATAACTTTTAAAGTTTCTTGTAGATCTTGACGACTTTTCCATCCTTGAGCTACAGGATCTAAAACCGTAAATGCTTTTTTAAGTAAAAGAGTTGATCTGCTTTTATAGTCGGTTACTCGGCTCGCTTTTGTCAAACGTTCCCCAAGTTTTATCATTTCTACTTTTTTATTTTCATTGGGACTATTTGTATCTATATACTTTCCGTCTCTAACTATTATTGTCATCTTTCTTCCTTATTATTCATTAAAAAAACAGTCTACATTAAAATGTAGGATTTGTCAAGCTTTATTTAGCTTTACCGTTAAGTTTTTTTAATTTTTCGTTAGCAATAGACTCAATTGTCTTACTAATGGAAAGTTTAGTTCCATCAGACAATAAAGATCTTGATAACTTAATAAGGATAGCGTATGTATCTTTAGATAAAGATACGTTTCTATATTTAGTGATGTCGGTCATTTTCTTTCCTTTTTTAATTTTAGTCGTCAGCTCTACCAACTAATTCCGAGGAGGAATAATGTGTAGAGCTGGTGAAAGAATAGCATTATTTTAGAGGATTGTCAAGGATAATATTTATGAAAATAGTATTAAGTTTAATCATTTGTTCAGCTATAGCTGGAGAATGCAAACCTCCTTATCAAAATAAGGATTTATTTGTGGATTGGGCCAGCTGTATGTATCAAGGCTATGCTGACTCAACACAGTTGCTAAATGTTATGGGGGACGACTATATTAATCAAAACAAGATATTCATCAAGTTTTCTTGTAAAGAAACCCCTGAATCTACAACCTAATTAAGATCCCTGACCTATTGATTTTTTACGTCTAGGAATTCTTTTTGAAACGTGTTTAGCGTGCCTTCCGGGGCGCTTCTTTTGAGTTCTTTTATGGTAGTCAGAAACACCAAAGAGAGGTCTATTGGCCATTGTCTTTTATATTCTGTTCTAAGAATATTTTATTTTTTGAAAGAGTATCCCCAACTGGAATATAAGAAATAACACCGTTTACTTTTTGTTCCATGTCGGTTCCGCAATTAGTGCAGCGAAAGTTATGGGCACAGATTGAAATAAGAATGGTATGTCGAGTACATGTGGGGCATACACCAGTTACAATTTCAGCATTAAGCTTCATCGCTTTTCCCCAGACCTTTTTTCCAAATTTGTTCATTGCTTTTCCTACTATATTTAGTTTTATCTTTAAACCGCTGCGGTGTAAAGTGTTTTAAAAGTCGAGCAATAGGGTTTCTAGTTGAGGATAATTTTTTTAATTGAGATTGAACCATCTATATTTGTCTCCAGTTCAGCGTTAGTTTTGATACATTTGTAAGTTACACTTTCACTGAACTGACGTTCCGCTTCGCGTTTTCCCCGAAGGCACATTCCCATTGAGTCCTGAATACGGTGTTCTTTAATTTCAAAATTTACAAACATTAATAATGCTACTACTGTTTCCATTTAATTTCCATTTCCATTTTTATAATGAATCTCTCGGTTTGAGTCTTTAAGTTCTTCAATATCATTAAGAGCTTTGTTCATTTGTTTAGTTAAAAATTCTATATTTACTTTATTGTGCATACCATCTTCAATAGCTTTTTGCAGCTTATCCACGGATTTATAAAGATCCTCGATCATCATGAACTGCTCAGAATCCGCGGGCAAACTTCCAAGTTGTCCACGTGGCCATTTGATTCTAAATTCTGTATTCATTTTGAGATCAGAAGACATAAGTTCTACCTTAGTTAATAATTTATTTTGAGTCTCAATAAGCCCAAAATAAGCCCAGGTCCCGACTGCAACGAGGGCTATCAAACTAGCAACCGTTTTCATCGGCATCTGTACAGATGCTTCTTCAGATATTTTTAATGGTTTACTCATTTATCTCCGGTTTTGGCTCAGGTAGTATAAAGTCTTTTGGAGGCATTTTCAAACTATTTTTTTTAGGTAGCTTGGGACCCATATAATCACCTGGATTTTCTTTCATATAACCCTCTTTTAATTCTTCCCAATAGTTTCCTTCAGGTCTAAATTCATCATCCTGTATTGTTTTAGTCATTGGTAAGATTCCTGCACATTTTCTATATAATAAAGCAAATGATGGATTACTAGCATAACCTGGATTGCGATTAACCTTTTCACATTTCTTCATTAACTCCATTAACATTCTTAGTTCTGTTATTTCTTGTTGAAGTTCGGTATTTTCTTTAGTGCAAGATGAACCTAGATAACGTCTATAAGTGAAAGTAAGTCTTCTATCATCTTCTGTGTCTGTATAATTACTAGAGTTACTATAATGGTCTCTGCTGTACTGATCATCATCTTGTTCTATACTAGCTTCGAAGTAACCATTATTACAATGATTATCATTTCTTAAATCTAAGTATTCATTTTTAGGATAAGCAGGTTCCATGAACAAAACCATTAAACATATAGCTATAATTATTGCTGCTGTAAATTTGTAGTTCATCCTGAAAATCTTTATCCATAAATTAGTTATTAATATCACGAAGTACGTCCTTAATATCATAGCCTTGTTCTCTAACTGTATTTGCTAAAACATTATATAAATTTTCTGCCATGTTCCATGTGGCTTCTGCTGATGCAAGTCTACTCTTAGCTTCTGACAAACTCTCTTTAAGAACACCCACATCTCTTTCCATATTAATAAGAGTTTGTTGGTTGTCATTAATGGTTGATGTTAAATTTAAAACATACTTGATAGAAGTAAAACCCCCAACGACTATTGAAACAATAATAGGAACAAAGATAAAATTCTTTTTAAATAATTCTGCTATGTTCATTTACTCAGCCTTTTTTTTCTTATTTTTTCTTTTATTTTTTTTTAAAGATTTACCTATTATTTTTTCTACCTGTTCTACTTTAACTTTAACTTCTGTCATTTCATTTGACAGTTTAAATGTTTGAGAAAGATTCCATCCACCTAATGCTAATAGGATAGCCAGTAGTGCCGTGATTAATTTATCATTCATTTTGATCCTTCATTTTTTCTAGTTCTCTATAAGTTTTATTTGGATTTGAGTTAGCTAAGTCATATATACGTAGACTTATCGGAGGATGTTCGTATGTTCGATCCTCTGAAGATTGTTGACAACATGTACCATTGTCTTCTTTTTCTTGGGTATGCGTATTACAGCATTTTGTTTTATCTATTGACACGATAAGCACTCCTCATCATTTACTTTAGCCCCTTGGGGGTTACAGTTACATTTTTCACAGTGACACACGCCATTCGCATCTGAATGGTTTTTAACATTACAGTGACAATCACAAAAACAATCTTTACATTTATTCATTTTTCTTTTCCTCAATTTTATAGAAGAACTTATCCGTATCTTCCGTTTTCCATTTCCCTGTATCTTCTACATTCCATTCAGAAGTTTGTACCTTCCAGTCCGGAATCTCATCTCTCACTGTGAAAGAGGGAATACTCCATATTAATCTGTTGTTAGGCTGCGCTGCATAATTACCATCATCTAACTCGAGGATGTGTGCGCACTTATGTTCGTGCGGGATCTCTGAATGTTCGGTATTGACTATATTACTCTCTGGGTGCGCCCAGTCAACCGTAAAGAGATAGGCTCCTGCGTGCCATTTCTTGTCTTTGCCAATATATTTCCCTGTTTGGCTAGCTAGAATATCGAAAGTAGTAATAGCAGGATAGTAACTGAAACAATTCCAAA